>Ga0265295_1006885_pt1 | contig 13462 bp, 10 predicted proteins | sample Munlansysbiofilm_FD_192503 | JGI IMG/M metagenome (GOLD analysis project Ga0265295, IMG submission 192503) | Leachate microbial communities from a municipal landfill in Southern Ontario, Canada - Methane capture system biofilm | ecosystem: Engineered > Solid waste > Landfill > Unclassified ... | reverse complement strand
GCTGCTTGAAAAAATACATCTCCGTGTTCAGGATGTCGGTGGTCTGCTCCCGGGAATAATTGTCGACCACGAAACCCAGGGCCCGGCGCAAAAACAGGATGGATGTCTCGCGCTCGTCCTCGACCAGAGTATGCAGCCCGCGAATCCTGCTCTTGACCGACAGGTCCACCAGGATCTCGACAATGGCGGCCGGCTCCCTCATCCGCGTACGATAGGAATTGCGCAGCACCTTGCTCACGAAAACGAGACGTTCCATGCGGAAACTGGCGATGGCCGTTCCCAGACAGCCCCCGAAAACAATCAGGAACGCGGACAGGTTGAAATACTGGCCCACATCCCCGCTGATCACAAAGCCCGCTCCGAAGATCAGGGCGCAGAGCACGAGGCCCAGAATCGATTTTCCTTCCATCATTCGCCTCCCTGTTTCGACGCCGCGAGCCATTGCCGGAACCCTTCCCCGGCCGGTGCCTTGACCATGGGCAGCGGCTCCGTCGGATTTTCGGAACTTAAGATCAGCTCCACACGCCAACCGGCGCCGTCTCCATCCACCAGCGGGCGCTGATCGCCATACCCGGCCACGAGCATACGCTCGGCGGGCAGGCCTGCGTCCCGGATCAAAAAATCGGCCACATCGGCCGCCATGGCCACCGACAATTCCCAGGGGCCCCTGGAACCAGCCGCAGCGCCACCGGAAGCAGCATGACCGACCACAGACAGGGCATGCGGCGCGCTGCGCAGAATTTCACCCACGGCCAGCAACGTTTCCTTGACATCGCCCCGCAAGACCGTGCGGCTCTTTTCAAAAAGCAGATCACCCGAAAGCACCACATGCAAAGACTTCCCCGGGACCGACTGCACCGCAACCAAATCCTGCAGCCCATCGCGCGCGATCAGGTCTCGAAGACGGTCATGAAGTCGATCCAGAATCGATCCGGCCAAAGCCTGGGGTGGAATGGTCTCGGTCCCGAGCGGCACGACCTTCACGGACAATTCCGAAACCGATTTGTACTGAATCTTCGGCAACTGAAAAATATACAGGGCGGCGAACATGATGAACATGGTCATCATCAGATCCGACCAGCAGATAACCCAGCTGGCGGGCCGTGACTGCTGCTCGCGGGCGAAAATGTCAAAGTGTTGACTGAATGCGCTCACCTCGGGATGTTCGCCATCCGTACCGTGAATGCCCCCAAAGGGCTCAGCCGCGCCATATTTGGGCTGCTGGCCATGCCTGGGGCGGGAAAGCCGCGCCGACACGTCGCGCATGATTTCTGGTGTTGGTTCTCGCATGGACTCCTCCGCCAGGACATGAGCCAGATTCATGCCAACGCAAAGATTCGATCAACGCATCCCAAACACGACACGGCTTGCACGGACATGTGGAAAGCTGTATGGCAAAAACCAAACGTAACCCCAACCAGGAGGAATCATGGCCATAGTCATCGACCACGAAGAATGCATCGGCTGCGAAAGTTGTGTGGAGCTTTGCCCTGAAGTTTTTGCCATGATCGATGGCGAGGAAAAAGCCATGGTCAAGGCCCCGGACTCCACGGCAGACTGCGTCCAGGACGCCATCGACGCCTGCCCCGTGGAAGCCATCAGCAAGGAATAGTTCGGTTTTTCATCTTTAAAAAAGGGGAGCGCGGCTCCCCTTTTTCGTTGGAGCCAACAAATGCTTGCGATTTCCCTTCGTTGTGCACAAGGTGCGGCTTTGCACGCAGTCCCCGGCATGGAGCCTCAAACGAAGAGCACATGGAAACACGCACCGAAAAAAAATATGTCCTCGACATGGCCCAGGCCCTTTTAGCCAAGACCATCATCAGCGCGCACTGCCTGCCCGATCCGCATTTTGCCGCAGCCACGGTGCATAGCATCTATTACGACACTCTCGACCTGCAATTCCTGAGCGAAAAGATCGACAGCACCTATTTCAAGGCCAAGGTTCGCCTGCGCTGGTACGGCGGCTGGGACTTCAAGCCCGACAACGGACCGGCCTTTCTTGAGGCCAAGATCAAGGAGGGCGGATTGCAGCGCAAGGTGCGAATTCAGGTCTCCCGCAGCGGATGCGAACTGGCGCTGCTGTCCCTCGGTGACCCTGAACTGGCCACCCTGCCCGCCCTACTCGCCACGCGCGGCGTAGGGCTTTGCGCCTCGGTCAGGCCGGTCTTCGTCATCAGCTATCGCAGGATGCGCTTCATCGATCCCATGACCGGCGTCCGCATCGCCCTTGATCAGGACATACACGCATCGCGCCACGCCCTGTCCTGTCCCGGAGCTGCAGGGTCGCCGATGCTCTCGTACGCCGTTATCGAAACCAAAGGAAACCTCGCAAGTCTCCCCCCGTATCTCGCGCCACTCATGACCATGGGTCTGCGGCCCGAGTCCTTTTCCAAATACCTGCACTGCTACCAAAGCCTGATGCAGCAACATATGTAAGGAGGCCCTGTGAACGAACTTCTCCCCAACAGCGTGGATTTTTTGGCCAACATATACGAGGCGCTGATCAAATCAGGAACATCCGGCCATGAAGAGATGGCGAACGTGGGCCTGACCACCTTCTTCATCCTGCTGCTGGTGTCCTTTTTCGCCTCGCTCTACATTTCGCGCCTCTATATCCGCTTTTACCGCCCACGCGGCACCGGGAGCCTCGCCTACCGCTCCTTCCCGCTTCTTGGCATCTCGGTCACGGCCATCTTCATCTGCGTGCAGTTCTCCCTGCCCCTGTCCCTGGGCCTTCTGGGCGCGCTGTCCATCGTCCGTTTCCGTACCCCCATCAAAGAGCCCGAAGAAGTCGGATTCATCATGCTGACCATTGCCACCGCCATTTCCTGCGCGACCTTCAACCTCCTGTTCCTGCTCATTCTGCTGGCCGTCTCGACCTTCGGCCTGTTCCTCATCAATTGGCGCGGCCTGCCCCTGGCCGCCAGCGAACAGGGCACGATCCTCATCAATCTGCCCGGAAGCAACGCCGAAGCTTCCGCGACCACATTTTTACCCAGCGTCACCGGCATCGCCGGCGTGCGGGTCATCTCCGTGGTGGAAACAGGAGAAGGCGCGGCCGTGACCCTGCGCTTCGCCAAGGGCAGCCCCGACCTTCTGACCCGCGTGCGCGGGCAGGCCCTGACCTGCGCCCAGGGGGCCACGGTCTCCATGTTCAACGACCAGGTCAGCATCTGATGCCCAGGCCGCTCAGACGCCCACTCGTCCTGCTGCTTGTCCTCTGCGGCCTGATTCTGGTCTACTTCGGACTGCGCCTGAACCAGTGGGGGGAAGAACGATCCTGGCGCATCGCCGTCTTGAGAGACGATCTGGGCAGTTCGCGCAAGTCATCCCTGCTCGCCAAGCTGGGCATCCCCGTTACCGTCCAAAGACAAACGCATGATGCCTCCGCCCTGATCGACGCGGCCCGGAACGACGCGCGCCCCTTGGCCGATTCCGCCATGCGGGTGGTGGCCATCCGCGTCGCGGACAAAGACCTCCATGATCCGGAAACCGGGCTCAAGGCCCACAGCCGCGAGCGCGGGCGAAACTGGGAGCGTCCGGCGGGCGTCGTGGTCATGCAGAACGGCCAGGAGCTTCTGGCCGCGCCGGCCGGAATACGGCTGCAGGGCAATCGTGACACCCGCGACATGCTGCACAGCTTTCGCCTCTATTTTCGGAACAGCTACGGGCAAAAGAACGTTCCGGGCACGGCCTTCCTGGACGGTTCCGCAATGAAGATCCGCAAGGTGGTCACGCGCACGGAAAAAAACCTCGTTCCCGGCTTCGTGAACATGCTCGCCTTCGACGTGGCCCGCCGCATCGGCTCCATAACCCCGGATTATGCCCCGATCGTGCTCTACAGAAACGGCGAGAATCTTGGCCTCGGCCTGGCCAGTGAGCACGTCAACCGTACGCACTGGGAACGAAAACTTCGCCACAAGGATTTCGCATTTTACATGCTGGAGTCCGACAATTCCGTCCTGGACACGGCCAGGTACAAGGCCCTGCGACTGCGCCTCGATCCTTTCTTCGACCTGTGGGACTATGACCGCGTGGCGGGCATACTGGACCTGGGTGATTTCATGAACGCCATAACCGCCTTTGCCTTTCTGCAGTGGCAGGACTGGAACCAGGGCGCCTTCCTGCTGGACGACACGCAGGCGGAGCCTCGCTGGCGCAGCGTACTCTGGGATGCGGACATGGCCTTTGCAGGGCTTCGCGTAAACGCGATTCCCGCCAACCGGGCAGGCTGGAAAAACTTCCGCGACGCCCACGGCATGCGGGCTTCCGTCTTCAAAGGGATGTGGGATACCAGCCCGCGCTTCAGAAAAGAGATGCTGTGGCGGCTAACCTCAAGCATCAACCATCGGCTGACGCGGGAATGGATCGCGGAGCGAGTCCGGCATTATGCAGGGCTGGAAAAAGAAGCCGGGCTCGAATGCTTCGACGAAATTCTGGCGCTGTCCTATCTGCTCGAACGCCGCGCAGAACTGCTGGCTGAAACCGTGCGCGAACTCGGCGCGCCCGAAACCGTCACGTGCCGCGTGCAGAGTCCCGAGCCGCTTCTCATCGACGGCGAAACATGGGGCAACGCATACGAAGGCATCTATTTCGCGGGCCAGACAATATCCCTCGAAGCACCTCCTGGCCGAGCCGTCTCCCGCTGGGAAGTCGACGGGCGCGAAATCCGGGAACCCCGGCTCGAACTCGAACTCCACGCCGACACACGCATCCGTGCCGTTTTCTCCTCGGATTAGTGCATTCCTTCGGGTAGGTGCGTTCCGTGATCGGGCCTGCGGATGATCCACATGAAGACCGCCAGGCTGAAGAAGAACAGGGCCTGCAGATGGAAGACATCCACGTAGGCCATGTAGGCGGCCTGCTGCTGGGCATAGCGGTAGATCATGCCGGCGGCCGCCATGGGGTCAAGATTCAGGACGGAGGAGAGAGCCTCCCGGGCCTGGATGAACGGTGTGTCGTAAGGCGTAAGGTGTTCAACCAGATGATGCTGGTGCACCTGCGCCCGGCGGGCCAGGACCGTGGTCACAAAGGCCGTTCCGAACGAACCGCCCAGGTTGCGCAGCAGGTTGAAGAGGGCCGAGGCGTTGTTCATGCGCTCGCGCGGGATGTAGGCCATGGTCAGATAGGACAGGGGCACGAAGAAAAAGGCGATGCCGATGGCCTGGATGTTGCGGCCCATGATGGCCGTGCCGATGTCGATCTGCAGGGTGAACCGGGACATGTACACCAGGGACAGCCCAGACACGGTCAGTCCGAAACAGAGCAGCAGACGCGCGTCGATCTTTTCCGTGAGCTTGCCCACAAAGGGCAGCAGGAGCAGCATGATGGCCCCGCTCGGCCCCAGCACCAAACCCGCCAGATAGGACGTGTAGCCCATCAGATTCTGCAGATACATGGGCAAAAGCACGATGGACCCGAAAAACGCGAAGAATCCGAAGAACATGACCACGTTTCCGGCCGCGAAATTGCGGACCCGGAAAATGCGCAGGTTGATGATCGGATTCTCCTGCCGCAACTCCCACCACACCAGGGTGGTCAGACAGATCGCAGCCAGGACGCTCAGGATGACGATCTGCTCCGAAGCGAACCAATCCTCGCCCTGGCCCTTGTCCAGCACGACCTGCAAGCACCCGAGGCCCACGGACAAGAGGGCCAGCCCCATGTAGTCGACCTTTTCCCCGACCACGCGGCGCTCCTGATAGGGAGGATCGAAGATGAAGGTCCAGCACATCATGAGGGCCACGATGCCAATGGGCACGTTGATATAAAAGATCCAGATCCAGGAATAGTTGTCCGTGATGTATCCGCCCAGAAGCGGCCCCAGAATGGGGCCCAGCACCGCGCCCATGGCGAAGATGGCCATGGCCAGCCCGCGCTGCCGGGGCGGAAAGGTCTCCAGCAGGATGGCCTGGGACATGGGCTGCAAGCCCCCGCCGCCGAGGCCCTGGATGATCCGGAACAGGACCAGGGTTTCGAGGCTCTGGGCCAGTCCGCAGAGCATGGAGGCCAGGGTGAAGACCGTCACCGAGGCCATGAGATAGTTCTTGCGGCCCATGATCCGGGCCAGCCAGCCGCTCATGGGAATGACCACGGCATTGGCCACCAGGTAGGAGGTCAGGACCCAGGTCACCTCGTCCTGCCCGGCGGAAAGGGAGCCCTGGATGTGTCCCAGGGCCACGTTGGCGATGGAGGTGTCGAGGATCTCCAGCAGCGTCGGGATCATGACGCTCAAGGTGATCAGCCACTTGCCCGTGGCGGGTGCGGAGGCCATGGCCTAATCCAGATGGATGGTCGGAACCACGCTCATGCCCAGCCGCAGCGGCTCGGTGGCGTTGACCGGATCGAGGACGATCTTGACGGGAATGCGCTGCACGACCTTGACGTAGTTGCCCATGGCGTTCTCGGGCGGAAACAGGGAAAAAACAGCGCCCGTCCCGGCCATGACCGACTCCACCCGGCCCGTGAACTCACGCCCGGAAAACGTGTCCACGACCAGGGTCACGCGCTGCCCCGGACGGACCTTTTCCAACTGGGTCTCCTTGAAATTGGCCGTGACCCAGAGCTGTTCTGGGTTCAGCGGCACCAGGGCCATGACCGGCTGGCCCGCAGCCACAATCTGCCCCGCCTGAATCTTTTTCTTGGTCACATGCCCCCGGGCCGGAGCCAGAATGCGCGTGTAGCCAAGATCAAGCTCGGCCTTGCGCACCTTCTGCCGGGCAAGTTCCACCCGCGCCTCCTGCGCCGCCACTTCCAGGTCCTTGATGGAAGCGACCTCATGCCCGGTCTGGGCCAGGCCGATATTGGCCCGCAAGCGGGCCACGTCCTCGCTCAAAGACGCCACATTGCGCCCTGCGGCCCGGGCCCGGTCACGGGCCGCGCCGGCCTTCGCCCTGGCGCTGTCCAGCGCGGACTGGGCCTCGTCGAATACGGACTGGGCGATGATCCCTTCCTCGCTCAAGGTCGACAAGCGGTTGAAATTGAGTTCCGCGTTCCTGAGTTCGGCCTCGGCCTGCAACACCAGCTGGCCCGCCGCCGCCTCTTCCAGCCGGGCCTGATCCAGACCGCGCAGCAGGCTGTCGCGCTGGGCACGCGCGCCCGTGACCTGGAATTCGGTCTGGCTTATCTGCAACGGCACGCTCTTGCGCAGGGAAGCAAGCTGCGCCTCGGCCGTGGCCAGATCGGCGCGGGCCTGGGCCACGCCCACCTCGTAGCCGACGGGATCGAGGGCCATGAGCGGCTGTCCCTGCTCCACCAGCTGATTGTCCTCGACCAGGTCCTCAACGATATAACCATCCACGCGCGGCGTGATCTGATAGATGCGGCCATCGACAAATGCGTCATCCGTGGACACCCGTCCCATGCTGCGCACATACTGCACGGCTCCGAAAGCGGCGAGCGCAAGGAGCACCGCCAGCATGATCATGCGTTTGCGACCGGCGCGGCCATTGGTCACGGGTACATTCGAATTGGAGGTCATAAGCAGTCCTTTCTACCTGATTTCATGGGCACGAAACGCGGTAAACCTGTCCGCTCCCCTTGGCAAGAGCTCGAGTCTACTTTTTGGGACGCCAGTCCACGGGCAGGCGCACGGTCTTTTCCGCCTTGTTGCGGAAAATGAGATGCCCATGCCGCAAGCCGAAAAGAAAAAGGTCGCGAGTCACGGCCACGTCCTGGCGGCAATAGGCGATGATCTCGGCGATACGCCCCTGTTTCCACCAGGCAAGGGCCTGCAAGCCGCTTGCGCTTTTGGCTTCGCCCAGCGTCTCGCGGGCCAGATGGTCCAGGGACAGTCGATAGCCCAGGGTCTCGTGGATGCTGCCCAGGATATCCAGGGTGGGCAGGCTCGCAAAGTCAAAACGGCTCAAGCCGCCGAGCACGGCATAGTCGAAACGCAGAATATTGAACCCGACGACCAGGTCGAATTCCACCAGCTCTCCGACCAGACGCGGCACGTCCTCCTGCAGGTAGTCACGAAAATCCCCGCTGGCTGAGTCATAGACCACCACGCAGCTGACCCCCATCAGGTCGGCCCGGTGCCAACCGCCCACCTCCTGGGCCGAACGCCGCGTCTCCAGATCCAGCACCGCGAACCGAAACCCCTCCGGCAGCCTCGCCCCCTGCGCATGCGCATCCCCGACGTCTTCATTTCCCAACCCCGCCGGGAGGGTCCGGTGGGCAACATGCCCTCCGGCCGCCGGAGACATTTCCCCAAAAGTCTCAGGCGCGGCTCCGGTCATCAACCCCTGAAGCACCATCAAGGCCGCGCCCTTGGCGATGGGCCTGTTGCCGGAGCCGCATTTGGGCGAATGCACGCAGGCCGGACACCCGTTCTCGCACGCGCAGTCCCGGATCACGCCCATGGCGCGCTCCAGCAATGTCTCGTATTCGGCGTAGGCCTGCTCGGCCAGCCCGCATCCGCCGGGCAAGCCGTCATAAATAAACACGGCCGCGGACCCGACTTGAGGATGGAACGGAATGGAGATTCCGCCCAGGTCGTTCCTGTCCGTCATGACCAGAAGAGGCATCATGCCGATGGCCGCATGCTCCAGGGCATGGATGCCGCCCATGAAATGCGCCATCTCTGCTTCGACCGACCGCCTCACGGACTCCGGAATGGCGATCCAGACCCCTCGCGTCTCGAAAACCAGGGGCTCCATATCAAGGGGCACCGTGCCCAGGTTCCGGCCGCCGCGCGTGCTGATGCGGTCGTACCCCGTGACCTGGTCCGTAACCCTCAGCCGCCCGAGGCTGACCATGGCTCCGAACACGGGCCGGGAGGCGCTCACCTCCACGATCTCCGTACTCTTCTCGTGCCGTACGCGGGTGTAGTAGGAGACCTTGGCCCGCCGCGCCTTCGCCATCCCGGTCTGAAGGTCCAGATCGACGACCACGTAGGTCACGCCCCGGTGCAGATAGACCGCCCCCGGATGAGTTTCGAGCACCGCGCGAAACCCATCCACCAGTCCGATGCGCTCGCCGCTGTCCATATCCATGATGACCACGGTCGAGCCCGTGCCACGCAGGGCCACGCCGCGATGCGGCTGCCTGACTTTGGAAAAGAATTCCAGCCCGTCCCGGCTCTGCAGGAGTTGTCCGTCGCGCACCAACTCCGCGATGAGTCCCGGATTTTCGCCGACCAATGGATCGTCCGCGTGCAGCGAGGCCTCTGCCGCCGCGCACTGCAGGTGCCTGCCGGCGATGACCGGATTGTCCGGATTGATGACCGCCGGTTCGGGCTTGAGCGCAAAAAACTCATCGGGATGATGCATAAAATACTGATCGAGGGCATCCTCGTGTCCGATCAGGAAGGTCGCGGCCTCGCGTCCACCGCGCCCCACCCGGCCCGACCGCTGCAGGCTGGCCATGATGGAGCCGGGGTAACCGACCAGAATGCACACATCGAGCCCGCCGATGTCGATGCCAAGCTCCAGGGCGCTGGTGGAAACCACGGCCAGCAGCTCTCCGCAAGAAAGGCGGGCCTCGATCTCGCGCCGCTCCTCCGGCAGGAAACCGGCCCGATAGGCACAGATGCGATCCTTTTCCGGACCATCACGCTCGCCCGCCCACAGGGCGATAAGCTCGGTCATGCGCCGTGATTTGCAATAGACAATGGTCCGCTGGCCCAGCGCCATGGACTCTTGCAACAGGCCAATGGCCTTGCGGGCGGCTCCATCCACGCCGTTCAAAAGCAGCATGTGCTTCGGCGGACTGGCGGCCGAACCCTCAAGCATCGCGCTCATGGGCAAGCCGGTCAGGGCGGATGCCAGTTCCTCGGGATTGGCGATGGTCGCCGAAGAGCAGACAAAGGTCGGGCTTGCCCCGTACAGTCGGCACAGGCGGACCAGACGGCGAAAAACCCAGGCCATGTGCGAGCCCATGACGCCGCGATAGGTGTGCACTTCGTCCACGACCACGAACTTCAGGTTGGCGAAAAATTCCGACCATTTTTCATGGCTGGGCAGAATCCCCAGATGAAGCATGTCCGGGTTGGTGAAGAGGACGCTTGGCGGATTTTTGCGAATGCGTAAGCGCTGCGAGGCCGGGGTGTCCCCGTCGTAGATGGCCGACGTGGGCGTGGGGAAGAGACTCGCGGCCAGGGAGTCCAGGGCCCGGCGCTGATCCTGGGCCAGGGCTTTCAAAGGAAAGAGATACAGGGCGCGGGTCCGGCGGTCGGCGTGGCAGGCTTCAAGCACGGGCAGATTGTAAATGAGGGACTTGCCGCTGGCCGTGGGCGTGGCCACAACCACATGGCTGCCCGCGCGGATCAGATCAACGGCCCGAACCTGATGCTCGTAGAGTTCCCGCACGCCCAGCAAATCGAGGCCGCGCTGCACCGGGGCCGGCCAGGGCCGCTCGGGGACGGCAAATCGCGGAGCCTGCGGCGGAAAAAAACGACGCCCGGCGATATCCACGGCCAACCAAGGGGTAGCCTCCACCTTGGCCAGCAACTCGGCAACAGAGGCCTCGCTCATCCCGGACATGCTCTCAGGTCTTGGCCGTGATCTTGTATTTCTTGAGCTTGTACTGCAGCAGGCTCTTGGACACGTCGAGGAGCTCCGCCGTCTTGACCTGAACGAATCCGGAATGAACCATGGCGCGGCGGATGAGGGCCGCCTCGATCTTTTCCAGGGTTTCGGACAGATTGACCTTCAGCGGCAAAAGATCCACGGCGCTCTTGAACTGCATCTCCTCGTCGCGAAGTTCCGGCGGCAGGTCGTCCACATCGATCACGTCGCGGTTGCTGAGAACCACGCAGCGCTCGATGACGTTCTCCAACTGGCGCACGTTGCCCGGCCATTCGTAGGCGGACAGATAGTCAATGGCCCCGGGAGTGAAGCCCTGGACCTGCCGGTTGTTCTCGAGTGAAAACTTGCGCAGGAAATGGCTGGCCAGAATGGGGATGTCCTCGCGCCGCTCGCGCAGGGGCGGCAGATGGATGTTAACCACGTTCAGGCGATAGAAAAGATCTTCGCGGAACCTGCCGGCCACGATCTCCTCCTGCAGGTTCTTGTTGGTGGCCGCGACCAGCCTGAAATCCACGGCAATGGTCTCGGTCCCGCCGACCCGCTCGATGACCCGCTCCTGCAGCACGCGCAGCAGCTTGACCTGCATCTCCTGGGACAGCTCGCCGATCTCATCCAGAAAAAGGGTCCCGCCCTGGGCCAGTTCGAAGCGGCCGCGTTTGAGGGCCATGGCCCCGGTGAAGGAGCCCTTCTCGTGCCCGAACAGCTCGCTTTCCAGCACGCCCGGATTCAGCGACATACAGTTGACCGAGATAAACGGCATGTCCTTGCGGTCCGAGGCAATATGGATGGCCCGGGCCACCAGCTCCTTGCCCGTGCCGGACTCGCCCGTGACCAGCACGTTGCTACGCGTCGGCGCCACCTTGCCGGCCAGGGTCAGAACGTCCTGGATGGGCTTGGAGTTGCCGATGATGGTCTCCTTGCCGAATTTTTCGGCCAGACTCTCACGCAGCAGCCGATTTTGCTGCTCAGCATGGGAGAGCTTCATGGCCTTGCCCACCGAGAGCAGGATCTCGTCATTGGAAAAGGGCTTGGTGATGTAGTCGAACGCCCCGCTCTTCATGGCTTCCACGGCGCGATCAATGGTCCCGAAGGCCGTCATGATCATGACCGGAACATGCGGATGGCGCTTGCGCACCGTCTCCAAAACCTGCTGTCCGGTCATGCCGGGCATTTTCATGTCGGTGATGACCACGTCGACCTCGGATTCGTCGAGATAGGTCATGGCCATGGCCGGATCGCCCAGGGCCGTGACCGTGTAGCCCTCCTCTTCGAGGATGGCCTCCAGAACCAGGAGATAGTTTTTCTCATCGTCAATAATCAGTATGTGATTGCCCATGTAGAATACCCGCTAGCAATGCTCGGAAAAAACCACCAAGGCTTCGGCCCCACCGTGGGGACCGTTCCTGAGGATCATTTCCGCGCCGTGAATCTGAAAAATGGAACTTGTTATGGCAAGGCCAAGGCCCGTGCCCGTATCCTTGGTCGTGAAAAAAGGTTCGACGTAGCGGTCCAGCTGTTTGGAGTCGAAGCCGGTGCCGGTGTCCTGCACCAGCACGGCCTTCTGGCCCTCATGACAGATCGGCATGATGCGCACCTGCCCGCCATCGTCGCAGGCCTGGATTGCGTTGCTGATCAGGTTGTAAAAACCGCGATACAAAAGATCCCGGTCTCCCTGGACCACATATTCCGCCGCCAGCGAGCTTTCCACCACCACCCCGTGCTCCTGCCCCTCCTGGGTCAAAAATCCCACGGCATGGCGCACGACCTTCTCCAGATCGACATCTTCCAGGGACGGTTGGCGCGGCCTCGCATAGTCAAGAAAATCGTTTACGGTCTGGCTCAAACGCTTGGACTCGTGGAAAATGGCCTCCAGCATCTTCACGTTGGTTCCGCCTTCGGCCTTTTGCCGTTTGAGCAAAAGCTCCGCACTGCTGCGGATGATACCCAGAGGATTGCGGATTTCATGCGCGATGCTGGCCACCATGCGTCCCATGGAGGCCAGTTTTTCGTTCTGGAGCAATTCCTTTTCCAGGCGATCCTTGTCCCGCAGCCTTTCATCGAGCACGCGGTCGGCCTTGCGGATGAGAAAAAAGATCAGTCCATAAAGGGCGGCAGAGCCCATGAACGTGGTCAGGATAATGAGCCGCTGCAGATGCAGCACGGTTTCATAATCGCTGGTGATGTCCTGGGTTAATTCGAGAATGCCCAGAAGCGGCCCGGGCTGATCCCGGAAACGCAGATCCCGCTCGGCTCGCAGCGGATACACCGTGCGCAGCACCACGTCCCCGTCTTCGAGATTGATGCCGACAAGCACGTCCCAGATGCTTAAAGAGTTCAGCAACTCAAAGCTGATCTTGCCGCTGTCTATTGCCGCCTGCACGGCCTCGCCGCCCAATTCGTTGTTCCCGACCTGTTTGACATCGGTGCTGAAAGCGACCTCGTTCTGCTCGTCGTAGATACGCAGATCAAGCACATGAAAGGAGTGGATGGTCGATTCGATGACCTGCTCCAATCGTTCGTACTGATCCTTGCGTTTGAGCTCCACCCGCCCGAAGCCGAGCACTACCGGCAAGGTGAAACGTCTGTAGATCTGATGATTGAGGTTCTCGGCCAAGAGCCGGGCAAACGCCTGATTTTTCTTCAGCAGCGCGCTCTTGGCGTAATTGGTCATGAACACCGACATGAGACTGCTGGACGCCAAAATCAGCACCAGCGTGCTGATGGACAAGAATTTTACCAGTTGGAAAGGATGGGCCGGATCTACGCGAAAGGGATTGAGCTTCATGCTTTGGCCGAGGTCAAAAATGTGGAAGAGCGAGGGCCGGGGCTCGCAGCCCCGGGACATCTTGTGTTAGATTCTACGCTGTGCGCCGGTCAAGACAGTAACGGATGAGGCCCAGGGTCGACGCATCGTGTCCTGCCACCTTCCCGCC
>Ga0265295_1006884_pt1 | contig 13464 bp, 7 predicted proteins | sample Munlansysbiofilm_FD_192503 | JGI IMG/M metagenome (GOLD analysis project Ga0265295, IMG submission 192503) | Leachate microbial communities from a municipal landfill in Southern Ontario, Canada - Methane capture system biofilm | ecosystem: Engineered > Solid waste > Landfill > Unclassified ... | reverse complement strand
TACCACCTCCCATGTAAAATTTAAAATCACTCAGGGTAGGAAAGTTTAGAAAATAATGAGCTGAAGTTCTTACATTTACCGCCTGTGTGTGATAAGTAATACCTCCAGCTTTTGTTGCATATTGTCCTGCATCAACAAGAGAAAGGATTTCCCAAATGGAGTGAGGCTTTTCAGATCGATATCCCAATTGCATATTGCCAAACAACGATGAGTAAATCAATGGGGAAACTCCAAGGTCTTTGTATGAAGAATGCGACAGACCTGCTCCAAGAGTGATATATCTGAATGGTTTTATTTTCACCGAATCCTCAGTCTGACCATAGTTTTTGGATACAAAGCAAGTGCAAAGAATTACTAGTAATGCGGTTTGTTTAATGAACTTCATTTCGGGTTGAAATATTTAGTTGTTACTCCTTGAAAAATTTGCCGTTCAACTGTTGGGTTTTGGTTTGGATAAGGATCATATAAAGACCTCCTGGTAATTCTGATACATTTAAAGTTATTGTATTCCAAGCATCCATAATATGACTGTTGATGATGCATTGTCCGGCGGTATTGAATACTCTAACAATCATTTCTTCAGTTGAATGATGAAGGACAACAGTTACAAAATCATTTGCAGGATTTGGATAAATAGAAATATTATTAGCTGAAAAATCGAGCAGTCCAGCAAAAGTGATGTTGACTTGTTTTACAAGAGTATCGGTGCCGCAACTGTTTTGAACAATCAGAGTTACATTATACAAACCCGAATCGACATAGGTGTGGTTTGGATTTTCATCTGTACTGTTAGTTCCATCTCCAAAATCCCAGTACCAACTTGTCCCGATTGACTGATTTGTAAATATCACATCTGCTCCGCTGATAACAAAAGTAAAATCTGCATCGGGATAAAGTTCACCTTCAATTGTAATACTATTTGAACTTGCATTACATCCGTTGGTGCTGATGTTAGCAAAATATGTCCCGGGCTGATGAACAACCAAATAATCAGCACTGATGTTTCCGGGTTGCCATGTGTATGCCCCAGAAAGTGCGCCTGATAAAATAATTGAGTCAGCAAGACAGAGTGAAGTTGCTGGCCACGCTTCAATTGTGGTGTCTGAAACATGAACATTTACTTCTTTGATTGCTGGAGGTCCTGGGCAAATGGGTTGAACTTCCCAGTTGTAGAAGAAATAATAATATTTGCCAGTATGGGGATATCCTGCACTGCTTCTGTTAATGGACAATAACCCGGGTATTATATATGGATAAAAATCCGGTCCGCTTTCGTCTCCGTTTCGGTATAAGTTGCAGTTTGCACCTGCTCCTAGTTTGTAGTCATTATCCGGGATAAGAACATAGTTCAGCGTTACCGTGTTTGTCCCTGAGGTAAGATAGTGGGTAGAGGTATGGATAGTTTCATCATTCCCGTTTTTTAGTGTAAACGTTCTATCGCCAGCACCACTGGCATACACTGTTACAGTTTTTAGTATTAGAGGCTGATAAATATCAAACCCAAGATGATGAATCGTGCTTAAATTAAAATACCCCCCTGCACCCGAGTTGTTAGGTTTGCCTGTAAACATTGACGCACCATATCCGTAATCTCTACAATATAAATTGCTTTGACCATTTGAAGCAGCAAAATCAAGAGTATCTGTAAATGCAAAAGGGGTTAGAGAAGTTTGTGAATCGTACCAGAATACATTTTGTCCGTTTCCGCTCGGAATTCTCACTGTTTGTGGTTCACAAATACTGATGAGTGTATCATTTAATCCAGCAGGTACATTAGTGGAAAGCAGGTTGTTTTGGATGAGTGAATCATTGCCGTGTTGATTTGTCACAACCAATTTAACATTGTATGTGCCAGTATTCACATATTCGTGAATCGGATTTTGAAGTGTGGATATTGTGCCATCACCAAAGTCCCATTTCCATTGAAAAGGCTGATACAGACTCATGTCGTTGAATTGGATGATGCTTCCGCATGGATCAACGGGCTCAGTTTGAAACGCTGCAACAGGTGGCTGCGAAGGTTGAATACATTCCCATGTGAGTTCAAATCCATCATATCCGGCATTTGTTTGAGCATAAAACACCAAAGTAACAGTGTCGTTTAAAATATTGATGGGTCCCGTGGGTGCATTGTTGTTGCAGTATGTTCCAATGATTGTACCTGAAGCTGATGTTCCTGAAATAATACGGAGATATGCTTGGTTGCATCCTGAAGAAGATTGGATATCAAAAACATTAAAATTAATTGTTATTTGAGATGCACCTGGAGATGTAATAATAGTTTCACAATCGCTGTCATTCAAATATGGCATATCATTTCCGTTATCCTTTAAAACTCCGGAGCAGGACATGATTTCCTGCAACCCTGAGCTTGGCATCACGGATGTGCACATGGAATCAATCCAAACCTGAGTGGTTTTTGTATTATCTCCAAATGGTGAAACTGCAGTCAATGTAATAGTTTGCAATCCTCCTTGAGAGAATATGATGTTGTGTGGACCCTGTCCATTGGCAGTTTGAGGAGATGCATTGGTACCAAAACCCCATACAAGATCGGTATAATAACCGGATGATGCATTTGTGAATAGAACTGCGTTTCCTGTACAGGGATTTTGGGGTTGTGTAATTATGAAATCAGCAATGACACAATTCCCTGAGTTAGATAATGAAAAGATGTAAGGTTTGGTATTGGGAGATGAGATTGTCAATACGAGCATGTTTGAAGCTGTGGGAGGAAAATTGATGATGCCCGTGCCGCCATTGAGAGTTACTAGCCCGATAAGTTTGCCTTCAGCAGTGAGCGTAGCCAAAGCATTGGGGATATTGCATGAATTGATTGATAAAGTTGAATCTTGACAATGAATTGAATTTGCATGAGAAGCTGTAATAATTACTGGTTCCTGTGTGAAAATCCTCATTGCTGGATCACCGAAATAATGAAATAGATTAAATTGATGCTCGTTGAGTCCCCATGGATCGCCCCATGTTTGGGTCATTCTCAGGTCAGCTTGATTCACTACGTCTCCCATTTTCAGAATCTGATCGTGAGCAGTAGGGGTTCCTGGAATGTGTGCGTATCCAGTGAAATTAGGGACAAGTCCAGGAACAGCAAACATTGCATCAACAACTCCCATGGAGAGTGCGTCATTGTATCCACTGTAGCTTACTTCTGCATGGCCCAAAACTCCTACGGCACCGCCATTTGCATGTCGTAAAAATGCTTCTGAAAAACATTCTGAAACAAGAAATTTACCGGTCTGACAATTAACACTTGAAACAACAGGCAATCTGTTCCCATTGTTGAGGGAAGCCACATTTGTGTTGTTGAATGCGGGATCTCCCCATCCATTTTCATATCCGTGATCTCTGTGGAAAACAAAGAAAGTCCCGCTATTAATTTGAGTTCTGATGTTATTGGCATTTCCGTTCCATGGGAATGTTGGCTTTTTTAGATGGTTTGGAACAGGTTCTCCTGCACTGTAATAATCGTTATTCCAGAATAAAGGAGTTATTGAACTTTTGGTGTAATAAGCTCTGCTAACATTCTTCCCAATACTGACAGTGAGATACTGCAAAATATCTTCAGCTGTTTGGGCAAACCGCCGATCTGCATAACCGTCTTCATCGTTATCCTGAAAATATGCAGCTGCCAATGCAGTATTATAAAATGAAGGTAATGTTACAGGGGTCTTCTCATAATTTATTATCTTATTTGCAACGATAAGAGCTTGTTGTGAGCTTGTTACAGAGATTCTTCCAATGGCAAAATCCGGGAAATAATCGTTTCCTCCATCCATATAGCAATATATTCTGTCGGTTGGAAATAATCCAATATCTGAGGCATACTGTACTCCCGGAACTTTATTATGATCTCCCAACAGCAATACATATTCAGGAGGATGATTCCCATAATACCTTTGTGAAATAGCTTGGAATATCTGGGGGCTTGTCCATGATGGCTGAGCAAGAATTTCGGTTTTGTATCCTGTCTGTTCTCTCCATTCAGCAATGGCCAAAGCCGCTTCCATGTAGTCTGAAGAAGTAATGATAAGATAAGTAATTGCTTCATCCATTGATCTGCTTGCAGTAGTAGATTGATAAAAGGCAGTATTGACCAAGGTGTTTTTTAATTCGGGCTGCTGGATTGGATTCATTTTTTCAGCCAATACACCGTCTCCCATCACTTCAATTTTAAATAGACGATGAATAATCAGTGTTTTTTCAACGGGATTATAAGACATCGGGCAGATTTGAATCATGGAGATTTTCTGACCTCTAGACTTCTGAGTCGTTACGAGTTCGGTCTGGTTTTTAGGATAGTTTGTGTTTGATTGATAGAAAACATCATCGATGACAAATTGAGGAGAGGCTGCACCAACAAGGTCAACTGGCATTCCAATCCAAGGATAAATTAATATATTCCTTATTGTATCACTTTGAATTGAAGTAAAAGTTATTTCAATTTCACTTGAATAATCAGCAAGTAAAATGGTGAAAGAGGGGAGGGCAGGGCGTCCTATATGTTGCAAAAAACCTGTTCCTGAAATAATCGGGATTTGGTATTGCACACAATCATGTGTGATTTGATTAAAATGAACATTTCCAGTCAAAGCGTATTCTGCAGTGAATAATGTTGCTGATTCATGAATAATTCTAGATGAAATTGTTGCATTGTTATTTTGTTGAGCAAAACTTGTCATTGCAAGAAGAACCGCGAAGGCTAAGGAATAAAATTTCATTGTATAGATTTTAAGTATGTAAAAATACATTAAAGTTCGGAATGTATAACAAGAAAAAGTCTCCGAGAGTTGTTCCTAGCATAAAAAAAGGCGGTAAAACCGCCTTTTTTGTTCAATTATTGTTGTTCAATTTATTGAACAATGAGAGTTTGAATCCCTTTTATTGCGGATTGATTATCAATAATACTGATGGTGTAAAATCCAGTAGGCAATCCAAGTTGTAATCTGTATTCTGAATTTGGGCTGATTGCCATTGTTTCAGATTTAACTACTTGACCTAGTTCGTTTGTGAAATTGACAATGTAGTTTCCGTTGAGAGAATTGTTGCTTTTTAAAATAATTGTTTCAACTGCAGGATTTGGATAAACAGAAAAACTGTTTTTGCTATTGTCATTATTTTCATAGATGAATGAAGAGCCTGCTCTGGTTACAGAAAATTCATCAATGCCGATGTAATTACTGATAGATCCATTTGGACCACCATTGATTACAAAATATCTGAAAGCAAGACGACATTCTGTTGGACCGCTTAATCCTGAAATAATTGAAGTAAATTGAGTCCATGTTTCAGGATATCCACCTTCAGTATAATCAGGGTTGATGTCATGAATAAGTACTGTAAAATCACCAGTTGAGTTAGCATCAGTACCCACGTTGGATGTGCCTTGAGTGTTTAGATAAAACTGGAGTCTGTCTGGATATTCTGACTCTTCTGATGTTCTTGTCCAAAAACTAATGGAATCTCCGTTTTGCAATGTTAACTTAGGTGTTATCATCCAGTTACTTATTGTGCCTGCTCCTGCAGTACTGTTGTAATTTGCACCCATATAGGCAGTATCTGCTCCCTGATAGGCGTCAAATACTTGGGGATTCCCTTGAAAATACCCTATAATGCCAGTAGGATCGCTCTTGTTGGTTTCAACCCAACCCAATCCTACAAGACCAGTAACATCATTAAATCCTTCGTTGAGGATTACTGTTTGAGATTGCACATTGGTCTGCACTCCATAAACCATTACAGCGATAATAATAAGTAGAAATTTTTTCATGTGATAATTTTTTAATGTTAATAAAGAGCAAAGATAAGTATTTTAAATAAAAAACTGATATTCTCTAAATATTTCGCTTACTTTTGCTACTTTAGTTTTTTGAAAATTAGTTATCTTATGCATGATACAAAATACATATTTGTCACTGGAGGAGTTGTTTCTTCTCTTGGTAAAGGAATAGTTTCAGCCTCATTGGCAAAGCTTTTACAAGCCAGAGGTTTTAATGTAGCAATTCAGAAACTTGACCCATATATTAATGTTGACCCAGGAACACTCAATCCTTACGAGCATGGAGAATGTTATGTCACAGAGGATGGAGCTGAAACTGATCTTGATCTTGGGCATTATGAAAGATTTTTGAATATTCCCACTTCACGGGCAAACAATGTGACGACTGGAAGAATTTATCAGGCGGTAATTCAGAAAGAAAGAAATGGTGATTATCTTGGCGAAACAGTTCAGGTGATTCCTCATATTACCGATGAAATTAAACATCGAGTGAGACTTTTGGCTTCCAATGGCAATTATGATTTTGTCATCACTGAAATTGGAGGCACTGTGGGCGATATTGAATCTCTACCTTATATTGAGGCAGTTCGTCAGATGCGTTGGGAATTAGGAAGTAAATGCATTAGCATCCATTTAACACTCGTTCCATATATCCCAACCGCAGGTGAACTGAAGACAAAACCCACCCAACACTCAGTAAAAATGCTGCTTGAACAGGGAGTGCAACCTGATATTATTGTATGTCGGAGTCATCTTCCTCTTAACGATCAACTAAAAAATAAAATTGCGCTTTTTTGTAATGTCACCACTGATGCTGTCATTGAATGCATCGATGCCGAAACAATATATGATGTTCCTATGCTGCTTCGTGACGAAAAACTTGATGAAGTGGTTTTGCGCAAGTCCAATACAGTAACTAAAAAGAAACTAGATCTGAAAAAATGGGAAGACTTCCTACGTAAACTCAAGCATCCTAAAAAAACAGTCAAGATCGTTTTGGTGGGAAAATATGTTGACCTTAAAGATGCATATATCTCCATTTCGGAAGCTTTTATTCATGCTGGCACTGTTCATCAGGTAAAAGTGTGTGTTGAAAAAATATCTTCAGAAAGTTTGAATGAAGATAATTATCGTGAAAAACTGAAAGGATTTCAGGGGATTTTGGTTGCACCCGGATTTGGTGATAGGGGGCTAGAAGGTAAAGTTCTTACTGTAAAATATGCCCGTGAAAATAATGTTCCATTCTTGGGTATTTGTCTAGGAATGCAAGTTGCAATGATTGAATTTGCTCGTAATGTTTTGAAATTGAAGGGAGCACATTCAAATGAATTTAATTCCAAAACCCCTTATCCTGTGATTGATATGATGGAGTCACAGAAAAAACTTGCTGGGAAAGGTGGCACAATGAGACTTGGAGTATATCCTTGTGAAATTAAAAAAGGGTCTCTGGCAGAAAGGATTTATCAGACAAATCTTGTCACAGAACGCCACCGCCACCGTTATGAATTCAATAATAAATACTTGAAAGATTTTGAAAAACATGGAATGCTTGCTGTCGGTATCAATCCTGCTGAGAATCTTGTGGAGATAATGGAACTTACTTCGCATCCCTGGTTTATAGGAGTACAGTTTCATCCTGAATTTAAAAGCACAGTTGCTCACCCACATCCTCTGTTTGTTGGACTGATTGGGGCTGCCGCTGCCATGAAATAATTTATTGTTATTCATTATTAAATAGTTGTTTTAGTGTTCCCATATAATTTTCAGGCTTAGTACGTCCTCTTTCTTTCAATTTTTATATCTTTGCCGATTCAAAAATTAACCAAACTGTTTTTTGTTATGTTTAAGGATAAAAATACGCTCGTAGGATTATTGATGATTCTTGTAATCATGATTGGTTATTATTTTTTTACTGCACCTACAAAAGAAGAGCGTGAAAAAATGCAAAGAGAACAAGATTCTCTGCAATTGGTAGTTGAAAACAGGGAAAAGGAAAAACTGGATAGTCTTGAAATCCTGAAGGCAATTGTTGCTAAAGCTGATTCTGTGGCTCCTGTGGCTGTTGTAGCCGCTGATGGCGAGGTAGTCCAAGCAGTAGTGTCAAGTCCTTTTGTGGTTGCTGATTCTGTTGAGGAGACTACTTATTATATTGAAAACGACCTTCTTTCAATAGGAATTTCAAATGTTGGTGCTAAAATTAAGTCAATACAACTTAAGGAGTATTTGAAATTTGATAAAACTCCACTGTATTTATTTAACAACACAATTGACAGGTTCGGGCTTACATTCTTTTCTGATAATAAGCCAGTGGTAACTGATGAGTTGGTGTTTGTTCCTATTCTTGAAATGAATGACAGTGTTGTTGCCTTGGACAAGAATTCTAAAGACACTCTCGGATTTTCTTTGAGATTTTATCCCGCTACTTCTGATTCTCTTCAACAAAATGAAGAATGGATTGAATATCGTTACTCTCTTGTAAACGGTAGCTATGTTGTGGGGTTTGACATAGAAATGCATAATATGAAACGTTTGCTTACGTCAAATGTATCATATGTCAATTTCGAAATGTCTGCTGATATGTTACAGCAGGAGAAGTCAATCGAAAATGAAAAAAATGTAACTACTCTCTATTATAGTTTTTTGGATGGTGATGTTGACTATCTTTCGGAACGGAAGAGTGAAAAGAAATCACTTGTCAATAAAGTGAAATGGATTTCTTTTAAACAACAGTTTTTTAGTTTTGCAATGATTTCTGAAAAGGGTTTTCAGGGAGCTGAAATTGAAGTGCTTATTGATGAGAGCGCTGAGGATTCAGCGTATCTTAAGACACTTATAACTTCTATTGACCTCCCAATTGAAGATGAAAACACATTTACTATCCCAATGACTTTTTATATAGGGCCAAATCAATACCATACCTTAAGGGGTTTGAAGTTGGGGCTCGAGCGACAGATTCCACTGGGATGGAGTTTCTTCTTGATGCAATGGATCAATCGTTTTGCAGTAATTCCCGTGTTTAATTTCTTGGAAGGTTTTAATCTGAATTATGGTATCATTATTTTAATTCTTACACTTCTTCTGAAATTAGTTTTGTTTCCCATAGCATATAAAACCTATCTTTCTTCAGCAAGAATGAGAGTTTTGAAACCTGAAATAGAAGTCATCAATCAGAAGTTTCCTAAAAAGGAAGATGCCGCGAAAAAGCAGCAGGCCACAATGGCGCTGTATAAGAAGGCGGGAGCGAATCCTATGGCTGGATGTCTTCCAATGCTATTGCAGTTCCCAATTCTGATTGCCATGTTCCGATTCTTCCCTGCATCAATCGAATTGAGACAGGAAGCGTTTTTATGGGCAACCGACCTTTCTTCTTATGACTCAATTCTTGAGTTGGGATTCAAAATTCCATTTTATGGATCACACGTCAGTTTGTTTACACTCTTAATGACGATCTCTACATTAATATACACTCGAGTGAATTCCAAAATGATGGGAACCAACAACCAGATGCCAGGAATGAAAACAATGATGTACTTTATGCCAATCATGTTCCTTGGAGTTTTCAATAGTTATTCTTCCGCGTTGAGTTATTATTACTTCTTGGCAAACATGATCACCTTTGGCCAGATGGCTTTGTTTAATAAGTTTGTCAATGAAGATAAAATTAGGGCAAAAATTGCAGAGCATAAAAAGAAACCTGTGAAAAGATCAGGATTCCAGCAAAGGCTCGAACAAATGGCTAAACAACAACAAGCAAAGCAGCAACAAGCAAAGAAAAAATAAAAAAATTATTCAGGATTGCTTTTATATTAAAAAATATAGTATTTTTGCAGTCCGTTTTAAAAATGTAAAAAAGACTGACAACTATGTATTTAACATCAGACATTAAGAAAGATTTATTCAAAAAATACGGAAAATCCGAATTTGACACAGGTTCTCCAGAGGGACAAATAGCTCTGTTTACTCACAGAATCCAGCATTTAACCATGCACATGAAGCAGAACAAGAATGATATGTTTACAGAAAGAGCACTTGTTCAGCTCGTTAGTAAACGAAGAAAACAGCTTAATTATCTAAAAAATAATGATGTCCAGAAATATCGTGCGATAATAGCTGAGCTCAAACTCCGTAAATAAGAAATTATGAAATTTTAAGACAAAAAGGCAATACATTTGAATTGCCTTTTTGTCTTTATATACGCAAACAAAGAAGAAAATAAAGAAGAAAAAAGATGTACAAACAAATTACAGAAACATTTCAGTTGAATGATTCAATTGAAATCTCCATTGAAACCGGTAAGCTTGCTAAGCAGGCTGATGGATCGGTCGTTGTTAAAATAGGTGACACAATGCTTTTGGCAACGGTGGTTGCAAAAGAAACAGTAGCTGAAAACGTAGATTTTATGCCACTTTCAGTTGACTATCAAGAAAAATATGCCGCTCTAGGAAGATTCCCTGGTGGTTTTTTTAAACGTGAGGCTCGTCCTTCTGAATATGAAATCCTTATTAGCAGACTGATTGACCGTGCACTTCGTCCCATGTTTCCTGCTGATTTTCATGCAGAAACTCAGGTTCTGGTATTTTTGATTTCTGGTGACAAAGACACTCCTCCCGATGCATATGCTGCACTTGCTGCTTCAAGTGCTCTCATGGTTTCTGATATTCCATTCCATGGTCCCATCTCTGAAATAAGAGTGGCCCATATTAATGGAGAATTTGTCTTATGTCCTTCAGTGACTCAGCTTGAACAAGCAGATCTTGATTTGGTTGTTGCTGCCACTATAGATGATATTACAATGGTTGAGGGTGAAATGAAAGAAGTGTCCGAAGAACTAATGTTAGAGGCCCTCAAAATCGCTCATGATGCAATCAAATTGCAATGTCAAGCGCAGATTAGACTTGCTGCTAAAGTTGAAAAAGCACAGAACAAGCGAGTGTATTGTCATGAAAACAATGACGAAGAACTTAAAACTTCACTCATTGCATTTTGCGAAAATAAAATTATGCAGGTGTCTCGCCAGCGTATTGCTAATAAAAAACTTAGAACTGCTTCAATTAATGAAATTGTAGAACAGTTTGTTGAAACAATTCCCGAAGAAAATCGTGCAGAAAAAATGCCTCTTGTTAAAAGGTATTTTCATGACCTTCACAAGGAAGTTGTTAGACAAATGGTACTTGAAGATAGGATTCGTCTTGACGGAAGGAAACTTGATGAAATTCGCCCAATCTGGGGTGAAGTGGATTATCTGCCTGCCGCTCATGGTTCATCAATTTTTACTCGTGGTGAAACACAATCATTGACCACAGTCACTATTGGGACATCTCTTGACGAGCAAATTATTGATGGTGTTGTGTTTGAAGGAAAAAATAGATTTTTGCTCCATTATAACTTCCCTCCATTTTCAACAGGGGAAAATAAAATGATGAGAACTGGCCGTCGTGAAGTTGGTCATGGTAATTTGGCACATCGTGCACTTAAACCCATGCTTCCTAATCCAGATGAAAACCCATATACACTCAGAGTTGTTTCTGATATTCTTGAATCAAACGGATCGTCATCAATGGCTACAGTTTGTGCCGGATCAATGGCTCTAATGGATGCTGGAATTAAAATGACCAAACCTGTTAGCGGAATTGCCATGGGCCTTATCACTGATAAGACAACTGGCAAGTATGCTGTTCTTTCTGATATCCTTGGTGATGAAGATCATCTTGGCGATATGGATTTTAAAGTCACAGGAACCAGAGATGGAATTACTGCCTGTCAGATGGATATTAAGATTGAAGGATTATCCTATGAAATTCTTACCGAAGCTTTAGCTCAGGCTAAAAGAGGAAGAGAACATATCCTTGGTGAAATGAATAAAGTGATTAGTGAGCCAAGAGAAGATTACAAACCTCAGGTTCCAAGATTTGCGAAACTAACAATTCCTCGTGAATTTATTGGCGCTGTCATTGGACCAGGAGGAAAGCATATTCAGGAACTTCAGAGAGCTACAAGCTCAACGATCGCTATTCATGAGGTTGGTGAATTCGGTGTTATCGAAGTGTTTGCTCCAAACAAGGATGATATTGATACTGTTTTGCTCAGGTTGAAAATGATTACCACTGTTCCTGAGGTAGGTGAAATATACGATGGAACTGTAAAATCAATTCTTGATTTTGGTGTTTTTGTGGAAATTCTACCTGGAAAAGAAGGATTGTTGCACATATCAGAAATTGACTGGAAACATGTGAAAGACGCCAAAGAGTACTTTAAACAGGGTGATGAGGTGAAAGTCAAACTTCTTGAAGTTGATTCAAAAACAGGAAAGATGAAGCTTTCTAGAAAAGTTCTTCTTCCACGCCCAGATAGAAAACCTGAAGACGAATAAGAAAACTGTAACAAATTTTAATAAAGCAGATGATAATAAACATCTGCTTTTTTTATTACCTTTGCAAAGGTTTAATTTTAAAACACTTATGGTCAGGATTATAGCCCCTTCATTGTTATCAGCCGATTTTCTTAATCTCGAAAGCGAAATAGATATGTTAAATACCAGTAATGCGCAGTGGATACATTGTGATATTATGGATGGGCATTTTGTACCTAATCTTACTTTCGGATTCCCTATACTCAAACAAATACGTGCAAAGACTAATAAAACAATGGATGTGCATTTGATGATTACAAATGCCGAACAATACATTGATGAATATATTCAAGCAGGAGCAGATGTTTTGACATTGCATTGGGAAGCAACCACACATCTTCATCGTGCACTTGGCAGCATCAGAGATAAAGGTAAGAAAGCTGGTGTTTCACTAAACCCACATACTCCAGTGCATATTCTTGAAGATATTCTTCCATATACTGATTTGGTTCTTGTAATGTCTGTGAATCCAGGTTTCGGTGGTCAGAGCTTTATTCCTTCCACTTATGAAAAGATCAAGAAATTGAGAAAAATGTGTAACGAGATTAATCCTTCATGTATGATTCAAGTTGACGGAGGCGTTAATAAAAATAATGCCGGAACACTCTTTGCTTCAGGAGCAAATGTACTTGTAGCAGGTAATGCCGTTTTTAGTTCAGCCAATCCTATAAAAGAAATTGAGCAGATTTTGATAGCGCAATAGTTGCCTATAATTTGATAAAAAATGCATTTACCTAATTTTTTATACTGCTTATTTGGTTTTTTGAACTCGCGAAAAGTTAAATTATATCATGTTGTTAATGTTATAATAAACGTGCCGAAATGACAGAGATAAAAACCAAACAAAGTCATTGCCCATCAAATTTTAGGCCTAATTTGAAAATATATTTAAAACCATTTGGTTATGTGAAATAAACTATCTAATTTTGCAGTCCCAAAAAAAGTGAAGTTAGAGTTAAAATATCAATGAATTTAGAATTAAATTATTAAAATTGACTGTATGCCAACAATACAACAATTAGTACGCAAGGGTCGCAAGAAACTTGTTTTTAAAAGTAAATCTCCGGCTTTGGATTCATGTCCACAGCGCCGTGGGGTATGTGTTAGGGTGTATACTACTACACCCAAAAAGCCGAATTCAGCATTACGTAAAGTAGCACGTGTTCGTTTAACAAACCAGAAAGAGGTGAACTCTTACATTCCAGGTGAAGGTCACAACCTTCAGGAACACTCTATTGTTCTTATACGTGGTGGTAGG
>Ga0265295_1006883_pt1 | contig 13466 bp, 12 predicted proteins | sample Munlansysbiofilm_FD_192503 | JGI IMG/M metagenome (GOLD analysis project Ga0265295, IMG submission 192503) | Leachate microbial communities from a municipal landfill in Southern Ontario, Canada - Methane capture system biofilm | ecosystem: Engineered > Solid waste > Landfill > Unclassified ... | reverse complement strand
ATCAAAGACAATGCGTATTTTGATGAAATCTTTTGGCTGAATTCGATTGACAGCGCGCAACATCGTTCTTGGAGTGGTTTTGCTTTTGAACAAGTTTGTATTTCCCACACGCGCCAAATGAAGAAAAAATTAGGCATTTCCGGTGTTTTGACAAATATATCGGCATGGAGAAGTAAAAAATCAATGCCGGGAGCTCAAATTGATTTAATTATTGACAGAAAAGACGATGTGATTAATTTGTGTGAAATGAAATATGCCGGCGCCGGGTTATTTTCAATCAATAAAAAAGACAGTGAAAATTTAAGCCAAAAAAAAGAGGCTTTCATTTCCGAGACGGGAACGAAAAAAGCCGTTCATTTAACAATGGTGACAACATACGGAATTTCTAAAAATATGTATTCGGGCATGGTTCAATCCGAAATCATATTAGATGACCTTTTTGAAGACTGAAATACTTTTGAGGATGAAGAGATTAAAATCTGAAAATGATTTATTCCCTCATTCGTCTTGGTTTTCATTTGAAACATAAATAAAATAATTATTCTTTAAAATCATTTTTTTAAAACCGTAATCGTTCGCGTTAAACTTCTGTGAACGCGCTGCTTATAAATTTCTTCGATTTCAAATCCGGCGTCTTTTGCAAAAGCTTCAACACTGATTTCAGAAACGACAACCGCTTTTTTTCCGAATTTTAAAACGCGAAACATTTCAACAAAAGATTTTTCATACAGCCATTCCAATGATTCCGCTTTGATTGCCGCCGATCTTCCGTAAGGCGGATCCGTAATAATCGAATCGGCCGATTCATTTTCAAACGGCAGGCCGCACGCATCGCCGACAAACAGATCATAAGAAATCAAATCCGTGCTGCTTTGCCGCTCTTCTTTTGTAAGCAATTCTCCGGTGGATTGCGCGTATCCGCCCAAATTTGTTGCGGCGCCGATAATGATTTTTTCCTGCGCATCCACGCCCAGAACTTTGCCGCCGAGAAGTCCGGCTTCAAGCAAAATGCCTGCCGTGCCGCAAAACGGATCAATGACGACAGAATTTTTTCGGACGCCCGCGATATTTGAAAGCGCTCGAGCGACGCGCGGCATCAAAACGCCCGGATAGAAAAACGGTTTTTTTTGCGGCGATCGATGTTCGTAAGCGCCGCGATCAATAACGGCTGCCAAAATTCCGAAAACCGCTTTATCCGTCAAAGTTAATCGAAAAGTCACATCCGCATTTTTAAGAGACGCTCGAAAACCCTGGCGATAAATGCGGCCGCCGATTTTGCCTTCCAAATCAACGGATTTTAAAACGGAATTATCGCCCAGACGTTTGGCGCGAACGACAAAGGTTTCCCCTTCCGACAAATAATCCGCGGCTTTAAAGTTTTCCGCGGCCGACAGAATGGTTTTTTCATCGACCTTTGTGATTTCAATCACTTTTGAAATCGCGTGCGTCATCGCCAAAACAGAAGGCATTTCTTTTTTCATCATGAGAAAAATATCGTCGTCCGATATCGCCGGGTCATTTGAAAAAATATCAACGATTAAGCAATTCAAATATTCTTCTGAAACGAAAAAATCCAAATTCCGAGAAGAAAGAACACTCAAAACCTCGGCCGCCGGAATTTTCGGATGCTCTCCGGACAACTCAAACGCGTATAACATAATAATCTCAAAAAAAGAAAATCCGAAAAAACGGATTTCTTACAAAAATTTAACCTGTTTTGGCATTTTTCCGAATCTCTTTTGAATCTCGGGCGGCCAATTTTTCGGATCAAGCCCGTGTTGCGCCAAGAACGCCGCCGTCCATCTTTCAAGGCCCACGCCGGAACAGCCGCTCCAGAGTTTTTCGCCGCTTTGGCTTTTGACGTTAAATCCGCTCGGGTATTTTTCGCCGTTGATGCTGACATTTTGGAATTCAAGCCATTCCCCGTTTGGACCGCGGTACGGAAGCGGCGCTTCATAGTCCGTCGTTCCCGTCACTTCATCGGCCGCAACGCCGGCAAGGCCTTCTTGCGCCATAAACCAGGGCGTGACCCAAGCTTTTCTCCATTTCAAATCCAAGATGTCATTGAAAATATGCATGTAGCGCTCGTGAAGAAGTTTTGTGGTTTCAACGACTTGCTCTTTGGTTCCGAGCCAAACGAGTTCGATTCGGTGGAATTCGTCCACGCGCTCAATCCCGTGAATACCGCCGCTTTCATAACGATGCGACGTTCCGGAGCGGTCAAAAATCAAGATCGGCAAACTTTCGGTTGCAATGGTTTCCCCCTGGAAAAAACCCCACGACGGCGGACATTGCGCATAACACATGCCTCCGATCGGATCGCCGATTTTATCTTTTAACATTTCAACCGGCACTTCGTGTGTGATTTTGTAATAATCCATGACGTCTTCCCAATATTCGGGGTCGCGCGTTTTGGGAGGACAAACGTAATAAATTTCGGGATAAACCCCTTTGGCGTGTCCGGAATGTTTCCAAATATCCCACATGACCAATTTGGGAAAAATCATTTCATCGTATCCGAGCGGCGTTAAGATTTCATCAACCACGATTTGTTCAAAAATTCGGAACAAACGTGTCGTGACCGGACCGTGAATCCACTGACCACGACCGGCGCCTCTTTTAAGCCACCCTTGTTTTAACATGTCTTCCGTCGGGTCTTCTTTGTAATGGAATTCCCGATCTTCGCTTTCCCAAAGCAAATTCCAGTGTTCCGCTTTGGCCCCGTAAGCGTCTTGTTCCAATTTGTCTTCGATTAATGTTAAAATGCGGTCCGGAACTTGATTTCTCATTTCCGCTTCGCCGACTTCCAACGTTAAAAGAAGCTTTCCTTCATTGAAATCCACCGAGGAGACGTAAGGAATTTTTTTGTTTTTTAAATCGTGTTCGGCCGGGACGGATATTGTAAACATTTCCGCATCCAGCCCGCGAATTCCAATTTTATGGTTCTTGCCGAGCGGCTCGGCCAAAGCTTTTTTAAGGCGCAGAATCGCATCGTGAACGCGAACGTAGCGGCCGGACGTCAATTCGATATCAATGCTTTTATCGCCGATTGCCCAGCTTTTAATTTGAGCGCCTTCGCCCGCGGGCGCACCTTTCGCTAAGATTGTATCTTTTGCTTCGGTCATAATTTTTTCAATATCTTCTTTTCCGATCGCAGGGTCTGCGCTTGTTTTCAAAGAAGCTTTTAAGTAAAATTCCATGTTTGAAACATTCCTGTTTGGTTTTAAAAAATAATAAAGGATGTAATTGCGTATAGATAATTAAAGTTTATCGGATACGAAAATAAAAAAATCGACGAATTTAAATAAGGAGTGTATAAAATTATAAAAAGAGTGATTCAAATGATAGACACAAATTTCGAAGAATTTATGAAAATTTTTAACAGATATTTTGAAGAAGTTGTAAAAAATGAAACGCCGAAAGAATCAAAACAAATATTGATTGAAACCGGCATTTTGGACAAAGACGGAAAAAAAATAATCAGACATGGAGTTCAATGGTAAATGTATACCAAATTTCCGCATTTAATTTTAGGATTTCATGGGTGTTCCAATAAAACTTGCGACAAAGTATTGCACAAAAATGAAAGCTTAAAACCGAGTACAAATTCATATGATTGGCTTGGAAACGGCATTTATTTTTGGGAGAATAATTATTCAAGAGCGATAGAGTGGGCAAAAGACCATTATACCGATTACGGAGTCATTGAAGCAATTATTTAAAAACAAATTGAAATACTCAGCTAAAATTAAAAACGACTTGAAGTACCCGAATTTTTAAATTAAGAGTGTTCGTCTTTTTTTTGAGAAGCTTTTGTGGCGCGAACCGCCCCGTCCGCGTTCATCAATAAATCATCCGCTGTCGCCAGCATTGATCCGATTTTATCGGATTTTAAAAGAACTTCGGCCCTGTTTTCATGAACCGCCGTTTCCATGTCGCGAAAATTATCGGGCGCCAAGGACAAAACTAATTTTTCGGAAAAATGATTCTCTTTTTCAAAATCCGTTTCTTCAATGAAACAAATTTGGCCGGAAATACGAATCGCCGGTTTTTTTATCGGGATTTCGAGCTGTTCTTTGACGATGTCATTTAGATTGTTTAAAAAGAGGGTTGCACACCCTTCACAGTCGTCCCCCCCGGGCAAAAGCCCGCCCGACGCGATATTATGACCGCCGCCACTGCCGCCGACGCTTTCTGCCGCCGTTTTTACGGCAACGGAGAGGTCCAATCCGCGAGAAATAAGATTGCGCGTGCCGCGAGCCGAGATTCGGAGGATTCCGTCCGTTTCATTTAAGCAAACAAACGGTTTGCTCGGATTAATATATCGGATGTAAGCGGTTGAAACACTGCCGGCGGAATTCAAATCTTTGCCGTAAATATAAGAGAGGTGGGAAAGTGATTTTGCGGTCGGCAAAACCGCGGCTAAATTTTGAACAAGCTCTTCTTGAGCGGTGTAATAAGTGGCGTAGCATTTCTCAAGAACGGACGCGTCTCCCAAACAAAGCGCCATCGCCGCGTCAAATTCCTCTTCTTTGTTGCAGCTGTCCAAAATGCCGGCCAAATCAAAAACGTTTTCAACGGCCAGATTTTTCAAATAATAAATATTTCCGACGGCGGCTTCAATCGCATCCGGACTGTCCAAAGGTTTTAATTTTTCCAAAACGGCATCGCACAATCGTTTCATTTCATCGTCGGACAAATCATTGATGTTTTTTGACGCTTCTAAATCCAACGATTTTAAAAACGAGCGGATTTCATCCGGTTTTCCCGTAATATCCAAATAAGGCTCAGTCGTTCTCATAAAAATATGAAACAAATCATTGTCGCCGACTTTAAGTCCGTATCGGCTTTCAACAACGCCGACTGACAAGGCTTCGTTTAAGATTTCGGCATTCGCGGCAACCATTAATTGGCGGTCTCCGATGATTCCGGCAATCGCCAGCGAAGACAGATCGTAATTTTCTTCCCGCATCGCGCGCGCCGTCAGATATGAAACGCCGGCGCCGGAAATCATGTAAGAACCTTCCAATCCGACCGTCATCGGATTAACGACAACTTTCGCCGGTGATTTCCCGACGGGCACGTGGTGGTCCAAAATGACAATCGGATTCGGCAGAGCCGATAAAAATTCGGATTGCCCACTTCCGATATCGCAAAATACCATTAAAAAATCCTCGGGAAAGGAAGAAGCGAGCGCGGAAACGATGGAGCCGTCCAATTTCGGATAAATTTTATGAAAGTAAATGATTCCTTCGCGCCGGAAAGCTTGAATCATAATGGCGGCGCTCGTCAATCCGTCCGAATCGTTGTGTGTTACCAAACAAACGTGGGGGTGCTGTTTAATAAAGCGCGCTGCCGAATCCGCCTGCTTTTTTAAATGGCGGATTCTTTCGGATTCCGGAAGAGATTGAAAATGAACCATAATATCACGTTTATAATCTCTTTTGATGTTTGCCTTCTTCTTAAATTTTAGGGTTGTTTTATAAAACGAATAAACCGATAAAATAAACGATGTAAATCAAAGCGATCAGGGCGCCTTGCAGGCGTGTGATTTTCTTTTTGTATCCGAAAAACGCGACCAGTAAGAACAACGCCATCATGAAAATGTAATCGTACCTGAGAAGCTGGCTGTTAACGGTCAAGTCCACGAACAGAGAAGAGATTCCCAAAATCATCGTGATATCTAAAATGTTGGCGCCGACAATGTTTCCGATGGAAAGGTCGGAATGCCCTTTTTTAAAAGACGTGACGGCCGTGATTAATTCCGGCAATGAGGTTCCGATAGAAATCAGAGTCAATCCGATAATTAGTTCCGAAATCCCGAGCTGATAAGCGATTTCGGTCCCGGTCACAACAACGAGCCGACTGCCGCCGACGACAAAAACCGCGCCGACAACAAACATGAGGATGTCTAAATAAGAGTCTTTGATTTTGATTTTTCCCCAAAGGCCTTTTTTTGGTTCCGTTTCGATTTTGACGGATTCGTCAATTGTTTTTGATTGTTTCTTTTGATCTTGGTAAATGTAAAAGAGATAAGAAACAAAAATAACCAACAAAAGCAAACCGTTCGCTTTTGTGATGACGCCGTTTAAACTGAGAAGGAATAAAACGGCGCCGGAAAGAATCATAAAAAGCGCTTTGACATTGAAACTTTTATCGTCGATTGCAACCGATCTTAAAACGACAATAAATCCGATACCCAGACCGATGTTACATATGGTAGAACCGACGGCGTTTCCAATAGCCATGTCCGCCTGGCCGTTTAAAGCGGCCATAAAGCTGACCAGAAATTCCGGCGCGGTGGTCGCGAAACTGACGATTGTCGCGCCGATGACGGCTTTTGGGATGTGATATCGTTTTGAAATATTGACGGCGGCTTCGACAAACCAATTCGCGCCGGAGGCAATCAAAAAGAGGCCGGCAAAAAATAAAATATAAACAAAAATATTTGAAAAAACCATTGAATCCACTCGAATAAAAAATATAACTTGAACGAAAGGGTAAACAGAAACATAGAATATAAAGGAGAGCATTGATTTTTTGAAAATAAATGAAATAAGAAGAAAAGTTCAGAAAATATATTAATCTTAAAAAGAATTTATAATGAATTTATAATGAATTAATTTGGAATAAGAAAGAAAAATGTGAGAAAGAAAAATGAAATGGATGAATTTGGTTAACGTTGAGGGGATTTTTTCAAAGGAGTCTGAGAAAGCCGGGCTGCCTCCTGGAACGCTTCTTTATTCGGGGGATGAGTCGGAGGAGAAAACGGATGCGCCCATCCGAATAATCGAATACAATGAAACCGAGAATTTTGAAAAATATATTCAGACCATTGAAGAGATAGACGAGATTGTCGTGACCGATAAGATATTATGGATTCACACAACAGGGCTTTGGAATGTTGAAAAAGTGCGCCGCCTCGGAGAAAAATTCAATATTATGCCGTTGAGTTTGGAGGATGTTGTCAGCCGATTCCAAAGGCCAAAAATTGAGGATTTTGAAAATTATATATACGTCATTTTAAAACACGTTTGTTTTGATGCGGAACAGAAGAAAACAATAAACAATCAAATCAGTATTATAACGCTGGACAACGTGGTTTTAACGTTTTCCGAAAAACCGACATTCGTTTTTGACCAAGTGATTCGGCGAATTCAAAAAGACGGAAGAATTCGAAAATACGGCGCGGACTATTTAACATACGCTTTAATCGATGTGATTGTCGATCACTATTTCTTTGTCTTAGAAGCGTTTGAAGAATGGTCGGCGGAAATTGAAAAGAAAATAAGCGGGTCGTTTGAAAAAGAAGCGGCCGCCGAAATCAATAACATGAGAAACGAGTTGTCTCAGTTTAATAAAAATGTTTGGCCGCTTGTCGGCGTGATTGAAAAGATTGAAAAAATTGATTCCAAACTCATTAAAAAAGGATCCCGCGTTTATTTCAGAGACGTTTCCGACCACGTCATCCGAATCACGGAAGCCGTGGATTCGGACCGCGAGGTTTTAAGCGGAATTTTTGATTTATACAACTCAAACGTTTCAAACCGGCTCAATGAAACGATACGTCTGTTGACGGTAATTTCAACCGTGTTCATCCCTTTGACGTTTATTGCGGGCGTTTACGGCATGAACTTTCGGAATATGCCGGAGTTGTATTGGGAATACGGGTACTTCGCTTGCCTGGCGGCGATGGCCGTCGTTACGTTATTGATGTTGGTTTATTTCAGAAAAAAAGAATGGATTTGAAATTTGAAAAAATGGAAAAATAAATCCGGTTTATAACATCCTGACAATTTTATAAGATCTTGACATCCAAACAAATATTGTATTGGTGCGGCGCGTAAGAGCGCACCGTTTTCTTTTCTAAAACCTCAATGGAGCGGTTTTGTTTGGCGGCCGCCTCTTGAATCAGCGCAACGGAGCCGTCAAATAAATCATCGTCCGACGTCATGGCGTAATAATGAATGACGCCGCCTGTATTGCAAAGCGAAACGGCGGTGTCCAAAAAATCACACGCGTTATGCGGCAGATTCATTAAAACGTGGTCGGCGGCGCCGGCAAAAGAGTCGGAAAGCTCGGCGGCGTCTTCGTTTAAAGCGATAATATTTCGAACTTTGTTCAATTCTATGTTTTTCTTTAAAAGTTCAACGGCCGCTTCGTTTTTATCATTCGCGATGACCAGGGAGGGATTTCCTTCTTTGGCGATTAAAATGCTGTACGGGCCGACTCCCGCAAACATGTCTATGACAGTTGCGCCGCTTTCAATCTGATTTAAAATGCGGTGGCGTTCCGTTGAAAGACGCGGCGTAAAATAAGCGCGCGCCAAATCGACATTGTATTTGCAGCCGTATTCTTTGTGAACGGTTTTCGTTTTGTTCACGCCGGCGATAAATTCCAAATCGCGCGTTCGAAATTCGCCCGAAATCGGGCCTTTTGAAAGCAAAACCGTTTGAACGGAAGAGTGCGCCGTCAAAACGGCTTCCGCGATTTTTAAATAATCGGGAGATTGAACTTTTCCGGCATCCTCATTTCCGGCATCTTCATTTCCGGAATCCTTATTTTCGGCATCCTCATTTCCGGAATCCTTATTTTCGGCATCCTCATTTCCGGCATCCTCATTTTCGGCATCTTCATTTCCGGCATCCTCATTTCCGGCATCCTCATTTCCGGCATCCTCATTTCCCGCATCCTCATTTCCGGCATCGCCCATTTTGACGTCGTCGTTTTTTTCATCCAAAACGGCGATGTCGCCGATGATTTCATAAGACGGAGAAAAACCTAAAAGTTCCGAGACGGTCGGCGGTTTTTTATGAAGAGCGAAAGAAACGTCATTGAAAAAACAAAGAAAATATTCCGTTTTTTCAGAGGTTTGCGGTATTTTTGAAACCGTCGGGCTCAAAGCGTTGAGAATTTTCAACCGCTCTTCTTTTAAAGGAGCGCGAGAGAGCGGCAAAAATAAATAGACCTCATCTGAAAACGGTTTGCACGCATAATCAAAAAGGTCCATGTCGTCCAATATTTGGCGAACGGATTCGCCGTCTTTTTTATGCGCTCGAAAAGCGTTTCTGAGAACGGTTTGGGGTTTTTCGGGAGAGGATGTTTTTTGAGCCATGGATTTCAATCATCGTTTTCAGTTATTTTATAATAGCGATTCGAAACAATTTCTTTCTTCGTGATTCCTTTACAGCGGTATCTCTTTCTGTTTTTTGTCACGGGCGTCCAATTGATGGCTTTTTGAGGGCACCAGTTGATGCAGGAAAAACACATTTCGCACTCGTGAAGGAAAATCGGTTTAGACGCCGTCAGCTTCACATTTCGAACCGGGCACACGTCTCGGCATGTTCCGCAATTGTTGCAATTATCATTCACCGTGAACCGTTTATCCAATCTCGGAATCCGGCGATACAGCGGATTGAATAAAAACCACGAAACAGGTTTGGCGATGATTTTGGGCGTTTCGTTATCGTAATGAGACGCTTTTTTAGAAATATTTTGCGCGATGATTTGGGTTTTGGCTTCCGCATTTAAAAACGCTTTTTCAATGGCGGCGTCGGATTTCGTTTTCGGCAAAACGATGAAATTTGAAACCAGCGGGACGATATAGCCGGCCGAAAGTGAATGTCCGTATTTGAGGAGATAATTTTTAAGAGAAGTTAACGCGAGTCCCGGCATCATTCCGCAAGTGGCGACCGCATAGATATAATCGGATTTCGGCATTTTTCGAATAAAGTCAAAAACGATTAACGGCGGTTTAGACATGTATATCGGAAAAACCAAACCGACGGATTCTAAAACGAGCGGATGGTTGGGATCTTGCGCCGCCGTTTCTGCCGCCAACTCCGCCGGCAAATCCCGTGTAATCGGAATCAATTCGATTTCCGGAAAGGATTCCTGAATTTTTCGGGCGACCCATAAAGAATTGCCTGTCCCCGAAAAATAATAAATTCTGTGAACCATCCAAATCACGCTCTTTTTGAATTTAAAATGTAAATATGAAATAAATTATGAAATAAATTGCGGAACAATTATGAAATAAATGAAACAAATGAAACAAATGAAACAAATTGTGAAACAAATGAAACAAATTGTGAAACAAATGAAACAAATTGTGAAACAAATGAAACAAATTGTGAAACAAATGAAACAATTATGAAACAATTATGAAACAAATCATAAATCGATTGTTCGGTTTTTGAAACAATATAAATGACGATAAAAAGATTTAAAAAACTTTGGGTTTCTTTGAAACTCTTCTTCGTTTTATGAAAGGTTTTCGTTTGACCGGTATTATAAAAATTCTGTAAAAACGGATTTCGTTTAAATTTAATATTTTATTCCAAAACGTATTTACAAACGCCGATTTTTAATAGAAGACAAGCCTAAAAGGATTCACTTGAGAAACGGTTGATAAAATGACAGTTAAAATTTCAGTTCTTGTCTCCGGCAGGGGAACGAATTTACAATCCGTGATTGACGCGATTGAAAACGGGGAGATTCAAAATGCGAAAATCGTTTGCGTCATCAGCAATAAAAAAGACGCTTTGGCGCTAAAACGCGCCGAGAAACACGATATTGACGGCGTATTCATCAATCCCGACGATTTTTCATCCCGGGAGGAGTATGACAAAGAAATGCTCGCCGTATTAAAAGAAAAGGAAACCGATTTGGTTTTGTTGGCGGGTTATTTGAAAATTATCAGCGATTTTGTGATTGAGGCGTACAAAAACCGAATCATCAACATTCATCCGTCTCTTTTGCCTTCTTTTAAAGGATTGGACGCTCAAAAACAAGCCGTGGATTACGGCGTCAAATTTACGGGCTGCACGGTTCATTTTGTGGAGCCGGATTTGGATGCCGGACCGATTATTATGCAAAAAGTAATTCCGGTCTTTGAAGACGACACGGACGAGTCGCTGTCGGAAAGATTATTGGTTGAGGAAAACAAAGCGTACCGCGAAGTTGTCAAGCTTTTCGTAGACGGAAAATTGGAAGTCAATGAAAGAAAAGTAAAAATCAAAGAGGATTAAAAAAGCGGGTCGCGCGCGATCGGCACATTTTTTAGAAATAAATGAAAAAGAACCTCGTTTTTTCAAAGAAATCCCTCAAATACAGCCTGAAAAAGGTTTTTCGCGGACGCCCGATCCGATTTCTAAAAGGCGACCCTGAAAAATCGAGAAAAAGTTAATCCAAAGTTTGAATCAATTCTCCGATAAAGTAGCCGGGCGTTGCTTGAATGATTTTAACTTCGGCGCTCATGCCGGGTTTTAATTCGGATTCGTTTAAAACGACCGGCTTATAATCGGCGGTTCTTGCCAAAACACCGCTTTCTTTACCGTATTTGGAAATAAAAACCGTTTCGATTTTTCCGACCCTCTCGTTTTTGGTTTCTTGTTTGAGCCGGTCCGTTATTTTTGTCAAATCCCGAGATCGGACCGATAAAATTCGAGAATCCAAATTCCGAAGCGGAAACGCTTTTGTTCCAGGGCGCGGAGAATATTTTGAAATGTTGACCTTGTCGGGTTTGTATTTTAAAACCCATTCCGTCGTTTTTAAAAAATCGTCATCCGTCTCCCCGCAAAAACCGACAATAATATCCGTGAATAACGTTAAATCGGGAAAACGCTCTTTAAACGCCGAAATAATGGAATCCACGTCATCCATGGAATAATGGCGATTCATTGATTTTAAAACGTCTTCCGATGCGGATTGAATCGGGATGTGGAGGAATTTATAAATTTTCGGATGGTCAAAAGCATCGATTAAATCCGGCAAAATCGGCAGAATTGAAAACGGATTCATCATGCCGACGCGAAGTTTAAAATTTCCCGGTATTTTTGAGATTTGCCGTAACAAATCCGGAAGACGCATTTGAAAATACGGGGATTCCGATGAGAAATCCATTCCGTATTGACTGTCGTCTTGAGAGGTCAGCCAAATTTCAGAACACCCTTCCTCAACCGCCGTTTGAATATCCGAGAGGATTTCATCCGGAGAGAAAGAAATCAAATCTCCGCGCGCGAATCGGACAATGCAGTAAGAGCATCCGAAACGGCACCCGGTTGAGATTTGACAAATGTGAATGTTATCATGATAACGAATTTTTGGAACATTCAAAAAACCGTCCGGCATTTTTGACGAAACACGAACGGGAACATAATTATGATTTCTGAGAATCGGTTCATTCAATTCGTTCGATTCGTTCGATTTATTCGATTCGTTTGATTCGTTCGATTCGTTTGATTCGTTTGATTCGTTCGGTTTATTCGATTCATTTGATTCGTTCGATTCGTTCAATTCGTTCAATTCGTTCAATTCGTTCAATTCGTTCAATTCGTTCAATTCGTTCGATTCATTCGATTCGTTCAATTCATTCGATTCGTTCAATTCATTCGATTCATTCGGTTTATTCGATTCATTCGGTTTATTCGATTCATTCGGTTTATTCGATTCATTCTTTTTTACGGAGTGCTCTTGAATTTGAAAAAGCAGATCTTTCAACCCGTTTACGGAGCGGACGCCGAGAATAAGCGCTTCGGGGTTGGCGTTTAAAATCAAATCCGATTGGACTTCGGGCATGCAGCCGCACACGATAACGTCTTTGCCGCGCTCTCCGAATGTTTTAATTTTGTAAAGAATTTTCTGCTCGGTCGTGTACTTCACCGTACAGCTGTTGCAAATGTAAATATCCGCGTCCTCTTCGTTTGAAAATTCAAAGCCGGACGTGAGAATTATGCTGCGCATCGTTTCAGCCGACGCTTGATTTGCGGAGCATCCGAAGGTTTCAAAATAGATTTTCATGATTCCCTTTCATAATTATGATAATAAATAAAAAAATAAACATTCCAAAAAAATATTTTAAAAATATTCAATAAACATTTAAAAATATTCTAAAAATATTTAAAAAACATTCTATAACATTCCGTAAACATTTTAAAAAAATATTAAAAATGTTCAAAAAACATTCAAAGAATATTCCAAATAAAATTGTGATTTGATTTTTTAAAAACGATGAAATCAAAGAGAGAAGGATTTGTGCTCCTTGTCTTTGATATAAACGCTTTCTATAATTCGAACAACGCCGGAACCGCCGACAAATAAGCTTGTCAAATAAGCGTCGCCGCCTCCCAACAGTTTCGCGCGGCTTAAAAACGGACCGTCCGTGACGGCCGTTGCGGAAAAGATGACGTCTTTTCCCGGAACCAAATCGTTCGTTTCTCGGATTTTATCGATTTCGTCTTTGGGAATGCCCATTTTTTGGAGGCGTGGAAGCTTTTCTTCAAATTCTTTTAAAATTTCCACTTCGGATTTCTCATTGGCCACCGTCGGTAAAACAAGACGCCCGATGATTTTTCCGCCGAGCCCTTTCAGGGCGCTTGCGGTTAAAACGGCTTCGCCGGATCCGCCGGAGCCCATGACCATATCGACGCCGGAATCGGCAAAACAAGTCATAACGCCCGGCAGCA
>Ga0265295_1006882_pt1 | contig 13467 bp, 13 predicted proteins | sample Munlansysbiofilm_FD_192503 | JGI IMG/M metagenome (GOLD analysis project Ga0265295, IMG submission 192503) | Leachate microbial communities from a municipal landfill in Southern Ontario, Canada - Methane capture system biofilm | ecosystem: Engineered > Solid waste > Landfill > Unclassified ... | reverse complement strand
CGACGACATGCTGAATGTCGTCTGATGATGCATGGTCCTTCATGACAACGAGCATCTTTCATCACCTTCTCTTCACGCGCATGCGCGCGGATCGTGACGGTCGTCTCTGCGGCCGTCACGCACCTCGCAGTGTCTATCAGACGCTGCCGAGGCGGGCGATGACCGCTTCGAACGCTTCGATCGTGCGACGTGAGTCCTCGGAAGTCCCGACGCCTACACGCAGTGCCGGCACCGTGCCGAACCTGCGCACGATCACCCCCTCTTCGAGGAGGCCTTCGAACACTTCGACCGGCCGCTCCGTCTTCACCCAGACGAAGTTCGTCTCCGACGGCACCCACTCGATGCCGAGCCGATCGAAGCCCGAATAGAGGTATGTCTTCTGTTCTTGGTTCTCGGCGCGCCGACGCTGGGTCTCCGTCTCATCATCGAGAGAGGCCGCAGCACCAGCCTGCGCGACGGAATTCACGTTGAAAGGTTCCCGGATGCAGTCGACCGCATACCGTAGCCGCTCGGGCGCGAAGCCATAGCCGATCCGGATACCCGCGAGGGAGTATATCTTCGAGAACGTGCGAAGCACCACGATCGGTCGCTCACCGTCGAAGTAGTCGAGCCCATCGGGGTAGGCCGGGTCCGTTGCGAACTCGAAGTAGGCTTCGTCGAGAACAAGCAGGACGTGAGCGGGCAGCCGTTCAAGGAACGACTCGAACGCATCGCGCTTATAGATCGTGCCTGTGGGATTGTTCGGGCTACACAGGAAGACGATCCGCGTGCGGTCCGTGACCGCTGCGAGTATCGCATCCAGATCGTAGTGAGCCCCGTCGACGAGCGGGACCGGCACCTTGATGGCGCCGAACATCTGCGCGACCGTAGGGTAGACCACGAACGAAGGCCATGGGTACACGACCTCGTCACCCGGGCGAAGCACGACCTGACCGATCAGCCGGAGAAGCTCGTTGCTTCCGCTTCCCACCATGATTCGCTCGGCAGGTACCCCGTGACGTGCGGAAAGCTTGCCGTGAAGCACGGCACTCGCACCCTCGGGATATCTGTTCAGCTCCGCGATCTCCGCCTGCATCGCCTCGATCGCAGCTGGGAAGGGCCCGTACGGATTCTCGTTACTGGACAGCTTGCAGATGTCGTCGCGGCCGGAGCGCTCGCGAACCTGCTCCTCACGCAGGCCCGGGGCGTAGGGCACGAGCCCCTCGAGTTCCTCGCGGATCATCTGGTCCCAGTTCACGGACGTTCCTCCCTGGTCGACGTGGGGTGCATTGTCGCCCACTCACCACACCAAACGCAAGCCGGACAGGACCCTACCCCGCAGACGGCATGCTACTCCGATGGACGGCGCAACTCGCTCAGCATCACGTAGCCATCGGAGATCCGCACCACAGCGATAGCTGCGTTCGGTAGTTCGATACGCCATGCCATATCCGCAGGGAGGGTCAACAGACGGGACAGCAGCAGGCGAAGTACGCCCCCGTGAGACACCAGGACAGTGCGTGGTGCGTTGCCAAGCAGCGCCTCGGCCGTACGAGCGACCCGTGCATCGAAGGCCCAGCCCTCTTCCCCACCCGGCGCAACAGGACCACCGCCGGTGAAGTCCAGCTCGATCCCATGTCTGCCTAGCTCGGAGTAGGCAAGCCCCTCGGCCTGCCCGAAGTCGATCTCCCGCGCATCGTCGAGTACCACCGTACGCTCACCTGACGGGTCGGCGAGTGTCGCTACAGCCCGGGTACGGTCGCTCGGTGAGGTATAGAGTATGTCCGGGCGCCACGCAGCGATCGCCTCTCCCAGTGCGACAGCCTGTCGTTCTCCCCGGGGCGTGAGGGCCGATACGGTCGTGCCGCACAGACGCTGCTCCGCGTTCGCGGTGGTCTCGGGATGCCGAACAAGCATGATCTCGTGCGCGTCGCTCACAACGGACCTCCCAGCAGAGCAGCCATCACCAAAACGACGGTCTCAGTGATCAGGATCGTCGCGCCGGCGACATCACCGGTGACCCCGCCAAGCCGCCGCACGAACGGCACCGGAGCCACGAGTGCCACCATAAGACCCGCGGCTGTGGCCAGGGTGAGCGATACATACGTCTCGGAGTCCCATCCGAGAAGCGGCAGTACCGGTATAGCCGCCACCATGAGGTCCCCGACCGACATCGACGACGCATACCGGAAGCCGAGACCGTCCGGACGGGCCGGCTCGCGTAGGCCGACCGCAAGCGTCGCGCCCATGCGTCCGAGTACCGGAGCCGCGGCAAGCCCCCACCACACACCACTCTCCAGTACCGTCGCGATAGCCGCGATCTGTGCCAGCGCCACGAAGACGATCGTCGTCGTGCCAAACGCTCCGATGGTGCTCGTACGCATAACATCCAGTCGTCGGGCCGCATCACCTCGTACTCCGACACCGTCGGCACAGTCCGCTATCCCATCCCAGTGCATGAGTCCCGACAGCAAACCGCTCGCAACGACCATGACCACCGCACTGACGAGTGCCCGGGAGCCGCTCCCGGCACCGATCGCATGAGCGCCCCATGCGAGCGCGAGCCAGAGCCCTGCATACACCCATCCTATAAGCGGGAAGAATCGCGCAGGCCGCTCCCCCTCCCGGTGTCCGATGGGTAGGACCGTCAGTAGGCGCAAAGCGCTGAGTGCGCCGGTCATCACCGATCGTCTTCCACACGCGCGACCACGCCGGCTTCGTCGAAGGTCGCCATACCGTTCAGAACGGCGCAGGCTGCCCCCATCACCGGAATGGCGAGCGCGGCACCCGTACCTTCACCGAGCCGCATTCTCAAGCGAAGGAAGGGGTCCAACTCCAGGGGAACGAGTGCGACACTATGTCCCGGCTCCTCTGAGATATGCGATCCAAACAGCGACGCAAGCGAGTCCGGACAGAGTCGTGCGGCCACAAGCGCAGCTGAGGCGGAGATGAACCCGTCGACGACACCGCACACCCGCTCGGCCGCGCACCCGAGGAAGACCCCGGCCATCGCAGCGATCTCGAAACCGCCGAGCGCCGCAAGCGTACCGAGTGGGTCCAGTCGCCCAGGCTGATGAAGAAGGATCGCGCGCTTCACCACAGCTGCCTTGCGCGCCAGACCGGCGTCGTCCATACCCGTACCGGGACCGATCACGCGGCTCACCGGGACACCGGTGTAAGCGGCTGTCAGTGCCGATGCGGAGGTCGTGTTCCCGATACCCATCTCACCTGTGCAGATCACCTTCACGCCCTCGCGGGCCAACCGCCGTGCGGTCTCCACGCCCACGAGCATGGCTGCTGCTGCTTCCTCGCGAGTCATCGCCGGCTCGACGACCATATTACGTGTGCCGGGGCGCACCTTCGCCTGCACGACGCCTTCGAGACCTGATGTATCGGTGGCTACACCCACATCGGTCAGCACCAGTCTGGCACCGACATACCCCGCTATCTGATTGATCGCTGCGCCTCCGGCAACGAAGTTGCCCATCATCTGGCGGGTGACCTCAGACGGCCATGCGGACACGCCCTCGGCCACCACACCGTGATCACCGGCAAAGAGCGTTATCGCAGCAGGTGCCGCCGTCGGCCGATCGATGCGCTGCACTGCGGCCATCCTCGCCGCGATCGCCTCGAGCCCACCGAGGCTCCTCGGCGGCTTGGTGAGCGAGTCGAGCCTCTCCCACGCCCGCTTCTCGTAGCCCGCATCCGGCAGTCCGATAGCGCAGCACACATCATGCAGGGCGAATTCCTGCGATCCAGTGCCTCGTGTGATCACATCTTCCATCGTACCTCCCGGGGTAAAGACGTCAGGTCGACGCACCGTCCCGCGATCATAGCGACGGCGACGTCGGCCGAGTCGATGAGCGTACGGAGCGAGCGGCCCATGACATCCCTGAAAAGCCGCCCGAGCGGAGTCGCCGGTACGACGCCCCATCCCACCTCGTTACCGACGACGATAGTGTCGGCGCCGCGCGCAAGCAGTGCCGATACAAGCGCGTCGGCCCGCACGTCAGCGGAGCGTTCAACAGCCGCGCTCGCCAGCACGACATCGACAGGGACCAGATCGGCCAGCCCACGGCCGAGCAGGGTACCCAGGCAGTCTACGAGCAGACACGCATCCGCCGGGACGCTCGTGACCCATCCGGGGTCGTCTCCCGCTTCAAGCACGCGGATGTGTGCCGGCCGACCCGCCTGATGTGCGGCGATGCGACGTGCCATCTCTTCATCGTCAGCCCTGCCACCCACCGCGATCACGATCTCGCGTTCGGTCTGAAGTGCGAGATCGAGTGCCACGCGCGACTTGCCACTTCGGACCGGGCCGGTGACGACCGCAAGCATCAGGCACCTCCCTGTGCAGACGCGCGGAGTGCCTCCACCTCGCCAGGCTCGAGCACCCGAACCGCACCCTCGGCCATATCGCCGAGGGTGAGCGGGCCGTAAGCGATCCGTGAAAGCGAGATCACCGGATGACCGATAGCCGAGAGCATCCGCCTCACCTGGCGCTTGCGGCCCTCGCGAAGGGTGATCTCCACTGCAGCGGTCCGTTCGCGTACCTGCACGATCCGGGCTCCAGCCGGCGATGTCAGCCCATCATCGAGCTCCACGCCCTTGCGGAGGTGCGTGAGATCGCCCGGATCCGGGATACCGTCGACCACGGCATAGTAGAGCTTGGGCACGTGATGTCGGGGGTGCATCATCAGGTGCGCCAACCCACCGTCGTTTGTGAGCAGTAGCAATCCTGTGGTCGTGTAGTCCAGTCGACCGACCGGGAACACCCGCGGCATACCCGACGGGATGAAGTCGGCGACCGTCGGTCGACCCTGAGGGTCGTCGAGCGTCGTCATGACGCCTATCGGCTTGTTGAGCATGAGATACACCAGCTCGGTCGGCGGCTCCACGACCTCGCCGTCAAGACGCACCTCATCCACACCGGCGACGATCTTCGTTCCGGGCTCCGAGATCGCCGTCCCGTTGACGCTCACGCGCCCGTCGGCGACGATCCCCTCCGAGGCCCGGCGAGATGCCACACCTGCGCGAGCGAGGAACTTGGCGATGCGTTCGGCACCCTCGCGCTCACTCGGTGTCTGCGGGGTTGTCACCATACTCTTCACCTGATCCATCCAGATCGTCATCGGTCCCCGTGTCGCCCGTCACGGTATCGTCGTCCACATCGAACAGGCTTCCATCGAGGGCGTTCAGCCGCTCGCGGATGGCCCGCTCGGTCTCGGGATCGGGCGCGAACTCTGCGAGAGGCGGAAGCTCCGAGAGATCCTTCAGCCCGAAGCGCTCGAGGAATGTGCGCGTGGTGCCGTACAGGATCGCATTCCCGGAGTTCTTATCTCGGCCGGCTTCACGCACAAGGCCCTTCTCGATCAGCGACGAGATGACAGCCTCGCTGTTCACGCCACGCACGGCGTTCACACCCTGGCGTGTCACCGGCTGATGGTATGCGACAACGGCCAACGCCTCGAGCGCGGCCTGGGAAAGACGCCGTGTGTCCCACGAGAGTACATACTCCTCTACCTGCTGGTGGTAGGCAGGGTGCGTGTACATACGCCAGCCGCCCGCGACCTCACGGAGTTGGAATCCCCGCTCCCCGGCCGCGTACTCGGCAGCAAGCGCGTGCAGTGTGTCGGAGACCTCGACCGTCGCAACCTCGAGCACCTTTGCAAGCCTCGATGTAGGGACCGGCTCATCCGATACGAACAGCAGCGCCTCAAGCGCGCCTCTGATACCCGAGTCATCCCCGCTCACGATTCATCACCGATCCCTACTATCTCTATGTCTTCGAACAGATCGCTCTGCTGGAGCGTCACGAGCCCACGCTTGTAGAGCTCGAGTATTGCGAGAAAGGTCACCACGAGCTCTTCGATCGACGCGTCGTCCGACACCAGTTGCCGGAACGACGAATGCTGCCGGGAGCGCATGATGCGAGCCACGCTCTCCACATGCAGCTCAAGCGGGATCGGCGCAGATGCGACATGATCGGCCTCCAGCAAGAAGACCTCCCGCTTGTACAGCAGGTCGGCGCAGAGCACCGCAAGACCGTGCAACGTGACGCCCTCGAGGTAGTCGGGCATCAGCTTGAGGAACGGTGTCTCGATACCTGCGGCGCGCGGATGCATCAGTGCCTCGGCCTCATGACGGCCCGCGAGCTCGGCGGCAGCGTTCTTGAACTGCTTGTACGCCAGTAGACGCGCGATCAGGAGGTCGCGTGCCTCCTCGGGCGTCATATCTTCGAACTCGATGAGCTCCTCCGGCTCGTCGCGGGGCAACAGCGCCGCAGCCTTGATCTCTAACAGCGTCGCCGCCACCACGAGGAAGTCGCTCGCCACATCCAGATCGAGATCCTGCATCCGATCGACCTCGGCCAGATACTGGTCCGTGATCTCGGTGAGCGATAGCTCGGCAATGTCGACCTTCTGCTTCGCTACGAGCTGCAGCAAGAGATCGAACGGACCCTCGAACCCCTCTGTCCTGACCCGGTATGACACGTCCTAGCGCTCCGCGTCCACGTGCATCGCGCGGCGGACATCCGTCATCAGCGACACGACCTCAGGGCGCACGCGCTTGGCGCCGGCGGCGAGTACCTCCCAGGCATAGCCGGGCTCTGCAGCAAGCTCGGCTCTCCGCGTCCGGAAGTCGCGAAGATAGTCGTTGAGATCCTCGACGAGCTGCTTCTTGTGCGCCACGCAGCCGCAGTCGGCCGTCCGGCAGCATCGATCCCACTCGGCGATCTCCGTCTCACCGGCCACAAGCTTGTGGATCTGATGCAGTGGGCAGATGTCGGGGTTGCCCGGGTCGGTCTTCAGCTTGCGCGCAGGATCGGTCATCATGCTCATCACCTTGGCACGGGTCTCATCCTCGGTCTCCGAGAGGTAGATCGCGTTGCCGTAGCTCTTGGACATCTTGCGTCCGTCGATACCCGGCACGCGAGCGCCTTGCTTGGCGATGACACCTTTGGGTTCGATCAGCAGCTCACCATACTGGTTGTTGAAGCGACGGGTGATCTCCCGCGTCAATTCCAGATGCGGCAGTTGGTCTTCACCGACAGGCACCACATCCGAACGACAGATAAGGATGTCGGCCGACATGAGCAGCGGATAGAGGAAGAAGCCGACATTACTGAGGTCCTTCTCGGTGATCTGCTCACGCTGCTCCTTGTAGCTCGGCACACGCTCGAGCCACGTCATCGGCGTGACCATCGACAGATACATAGAGAGTTCGGCTACCTCGGGCACATCGCTCTGGCGGTAGATGACGGCTTTGGCCGGATCGATGCCGGCGGCGAGCCAGTCGAGCACCATCTCCTCGGTGTACTGCCGGATAGCGTGCGTGTCCTGCCAGTCGCTCGTGAGCGCGTGCCAATCCGCCACGAAGTAGAATGCCTCGTAGTCCTCCTGCATCTCCCGCATGTTCAGCAGATTGCCGAACCAGTGGCCGAGGGTGAGACGTCCGGTAGGCCGGTAGCCGGTGAGCACACGCTTCTTGGAGGTCATAGAGCTTCCTTCTCTTCGGACCGTTGTGGAGATGGGCGTATTCTATCGCAGCGCCCGACGCCTAGCCGATACCCGTGAACAGCGACAGCAGCGGATAGACGGTGTAGTCGAAGTACACGCCTATCGGCGAGAAACCCACGATACGGGGCACCAGCAACAGCAGGCCGAAGAAAATGAGGATGCCATACCGTTCCACCTGGTGATACTTCATGAGTGCCTTGTCCGAGAGGAACAGCGGCAACACGCGCGAGCCGTCGAGTGGCGGGATCGGGATAAGATTGAAGAACATGAGCACGAGGTTGATCTGCGAGAAGAAGTACAGGGCGTAGACCACCCACCCGAGGACCGTGAAGGTCGCATCGGCGGTCGTGCCGGTCGCCAGATCGCCAAGCGGCAGGAGCATCCGCACCAGCAGACCCGACACCACAGCGAGTGTCAGGTTGGTCGTCGGACCGGCAAGCCCTGTCAGCATCATGCCCTTGCGGTAGTCCTTGTAGTAGCCGGGGTTGATAGGCACAGGTTTGGCATACCCGAACACCGGTGCCCCTGACGCCCACAGCATCAGCGGCAGCAACACAGTACCGAACAGGTCCATGTGTTTGATCGGGTTGAGACTCAAGCGGCCCTTCATCTTGGCCGTCGGATCGCCCAGCCGATACGATACGTACCCGTGAGACACCTCATGCAGGACGATCGCCGGGATGAACATGGCGAGCTCCAGGATGCCGAACATCCATTCAGACATACGTGAGACCCCTTAACGCGCCTCGCGTTTAGCGAGCCGCTCCAGATTGGCGAGTTCCGCCTTGCGTCCGACCGCTTTTCCATCGAGCCGGTCGGCACGGGCTTGAGCCAGGATACCAGCAAACGCCGGGCCCGGTTCCACCCCGAAGGCGATGAGGTCCTCCCCACTCACGGCCGGGCGGACTGCCGAGAGCGTATGCACGAACTGTGCGACCCGCTCGCGAACGCGCGGCGCAGATGTGACCCATAGATACGCGAGCGTCTCTACAGGAAGGGTCTCGAGCGCGTAGAAGAGCCGACTCGGACGCATACCCCGGCCGTCCCGTAGTCGCGCAGCGAGCGAGACGGCCCGCTCGGCAGTCGTGACAGCCGGGAATGTGTACTCGCGACCGAAACGCATCCGGCGGCACCAGCGATCTGCGGCGGTCTTGCCGGCCGAAGCCACGAACGCCGCCACCAGCAAGGTGCGCCGCCTTGGCGGCAGCGGCCACGTCCCATCGATCTCGGGATACGCAGCAGCGCACGCCCGCACGTCGCCGACCATACGGTCGAGATCGGCGCCTTCCGGACCGAGCGGACCAAGCACGCCCACGTCTCGCAGACGATCCAGGATCGCCGCGACGGCCTCCTCGTCGATAAGGTCCAGCAGCTCCTCGCGCAGCCGCGCACCGCTCACCTCTTCAAGCATGCCCATCGCGACCGCCTGTTGCATGAGCGCGTCGGTGGAAGGGTCGATCCGGAAGCCGAACTTCTGCTCGAACCGTAGAGCGCGCAACACGCGAGTGGGATCCTCCACGAACGATAGCGAGTGCAGCGATCGAACGATGCCACGCTCGAGATCGTAGAGGCCGCCGAACGGATCGGCGATCTGCCCGAAATGGTCGGGGTCGATATTCACCGCCATCGCGTTGATAGAGAAGTCGCGTCTGAAGAGGTCTTGACGCAGCGATGAGCGTTCCACAGTGGGCAGCGCACCGGGACGCTGGTAGTACTCGGTACGAGCGCTCGTTATGTCCACGTGGAGCGTCTTCGACCACACGAGCACGGCCGTCCCGAAACGGCGGTGCACCTTGACGCGCTTGCCAAGCCGCTCGCCGACCTCCCGCGCGAACTCGAGGCCGTCACCTTCCACCACGATGTCGATATCAAGGTTCCCGCGTCCAAGCAACATATCGCGAACGAACCCGCCGACCACGTGCGCCCGGACTCCCGCCTCAGCGGCAAGCCGTCCGAGCGTCTGCACAACGTCGCGGGCGTCCCCGGGAAGCCGCTCGAGCGAAGCGAGCACGGTGCGACTCGCCTCGCGGTGACGAAGACTCTGACGGTAGTCCAGGTACGTCTCCCCATGCTGGGCACGGAGCAGGTCCTTGCGCGTGACGATGCCCACCACGCGGTCGTCCTCCACCACGGGCAGCCGGGCGATGCCGGTCCGCACGAGCAGCCGTTCGAGCTCCGCGACATCGGTCTGCGGAACCACGGTGAGCGGCTCCCGGGCCATGAACCCGGTCGCCGGCGCATGACCGAGACCGTGTCGGTTCGCCTTGTCCACGTCCTTGCGCGTGACCATCCCCATCAGTCGCCCGTCGTCGATCACCGGTAGCCCGCCGTGTCCCCAGCGCGCCATGATCGCGCCTGCTTCCTCCATCGACTGCTGCGGCGTGATGGAGCGTACAGGCGCCGAAGCTATCTCGGCTGCCGTAAGCGGTGGCTCCACCTCCAGAAAGAGCGCGTCACGCAAACGCACGAGTACCTCATCGACCGAGCCATCCCGGAACGCGGCCGAGGCCGCCTGCGGATGTCCGCCGCCACCGATGTGCTTCAGCACCGCCGCGATATCAACCTTGGCCAGCCGGCTGCGACCGACCACCTGCAGGCGTTCGGGCATATCGATGAGCGCTATGGCTACCCGATAGCCGAGGTCTTCGCAGATGTAGTGGGTGAGCACTGCCGCCGAGTCCACATACTCCTCGATACTCGCCGTACACACGGCGATCTCCTGACCGTTCACATCCCATACGGTCAGTGTGTCGAGCAACTGGTCGAGAACCATCCGCTGTTGTTCGTCGAGCGCGCGCGACAAGAACTGGTTGAGCACCTCTATCTCCGCGCCAGCCTCCATGAGGTACGCGGCAGCCTGCACATCGTAGGCGGTGGTGCCCGGATAAGTGAGTGATCCGGTATCTTCATGGATGCCGAGCAGCATGACCGTCGCCTCGAGCGGCGTGAGCGAGATACCGCGATTGTGAATCTCATGTGTCAAGATCGATGTCGTCGCGCCAACCATCATCGACCGATCCTCGGTGGGCTGTATGTCACCCTCCTGCGGCGTGTGATGGTCGTAGACGATGACCTCCACGCCCGGTCGCATGGCCACAGCGCCGATCTCGCCGATCCGGGACGGGTCGCGCGTGTCCACCATGATCACGCGCTCGACATGGTCGAAGTCGGTGTTCTTCAGGTCCACGAACGCGACGAACTCCTGGTGCAGGTTGTGGAACTCGCGCACGTTGGCATTCTGACTGCCGAGGTAGACCGCGCGCGTTCCCTCGTAGAGCTTCGTGGCAGCCACCATCGCGGCGTACGCATCGAAGTCCGGATTGGCGTGCCCGACCGCAAGCCCGGTGACAGGCTCGGGAGGGTGTCCTGTGCGATGACCCATCTGCGACTACGCCTCCAGGAACAGTGGTCGTGGTGCGACCTCGACATCACCGATACGAATGGCCTCGCGCAGACGTGTCTCGGCCTCATCGAGCGTCCCCGGGTCGGATGTGAACAGCGTCCCGAGCACGTCGCCGTACTTCACGCGCTCCCCCGCCTTCACGGCTAACTCGAGACCGGCGCCCGGGTCGATGTCGTCCTCTTTGCGCACTCGTCCCGCGCCGGTGACCATCGCCGCACGTCCCACGCCCTCGGCGTCGAAGCTTTCGATCCACCCGCTGCGCGTCGCGAGCACGTCGCGTGTGTGAGCACCGATCGGCAGAAACGAGACGTCATCAGCGACCCGTTCGTCTCCGCCCTGTGCATGGACCCACGCGCGGAATGTGCTGAGTGCCGCTCCGGTGGCGATCGAGTCGAGCAGCAGATCGCGCGCTTCAGGCTCGTCTACCGCGCGTCCACCGAGCACGAGCATCTTTGCCCCAAAGACCAGGCACAGCTCGGTCAGATCGGCTGGCCCGGTACCCCCAAGCGTCGCGATGGCTTCGCGCACCTCGAGCGCGTTTCCCACTGCACGTCCGAGTGGCTGGTCCATGTCGGTGAGCACGCACACCACTTCGCGCCCCAGTACATGCCCCACACGGCTGAGCTCGGATGCGAGTGCACGGGCGTCGGCCTCGGTCTTCATGAACGCACCGGAGCCTACCTTGACGTCGAGCACGATCGCATCGGCTCCACCCGCGATCTTCTTGGAGATGATCGACCCCACGATGAGCGGTATCGAAGGCACCGTAGCCGTCACATCGCGGAGCGCATATATCTTCTTGTCCGCAGGCGCCACGTCCGGACTCTGGCCGATCACCGCGAGCCCCACATCGCGCACCTGTCTGAGGAAGTCGTCCGGCCCGAGCGTAATCTTGAAGCCGGGGATCGCCTCAAGCTTATCGAGCGTACCACCGGTGAAGCCGAGGCCGCGTCCGCTCATCTTGGCGACCGGCACACCACAGCTTGCAACAAGTGGCGCGAGCACGAGCGTCGTGGTGTCGCCCACACCGCCGGTGGAGTGCTTATCCACCTTGATACCGGGGATCACCGAGAGATCGACCGTCCTGCCCGAGCGAGCCATCGCCCCGGTGAGCGCGGCTGTCTCTTCGCTATCGAGCCCGCGGATGAACGCGGCCATCAACCACGCCGCCATCTGGTAGTCGGGCATCTCACCCGAGACGAACGCACTCACGAGCCGCTGTAGCTCACCGGTGGTGTGTATGCCGCCGTCCCGTTTCACCTCGATGAGCTCTTCGAGCGACTTCACGTCCCACGCACCTCATCGAGGAAGGACGTACCTCGTCCGCGGCGCTCGCAGAGCCCGTAGAAGTCCAGCACCGTCTCGCCTACATCGGCAAAGGTGCCCCGCGTGCCAAGACGCACGCCTGTGTCCACACCCTTCACCTTGGCGATGAGCGGCACGTACTCGCGACTATGGTCGGTCGACCACTCGATGGTGGGGTCGCAGCCGTGATCGGCGGTGACGATCAGCAGGTCACCATCGATCATCGCGTCGAGTAGCTCGGGCATCCGTCGGTCCACGGCCTCCAGACCGGCCGCATAGGCAGGCGCGTCGTTACGATGCCCCCACAGCATGTCGAAGTCCACGAGATTACAGAAGACGAAACCCTGCTCGGGCCGCCGGACTTCCTCGAGCAGCCTGTCGAACCCGTCCATGTTGTCCGTGACGTGTGGCGAGGATGTCACTCCCTGCCAGGCGAAGATATCGCCGATCTTCCCCACGCCGAAGACCGGTACTCCCCCGTCCTGCAACACATCGAGCACCGTAGGATCGAACGGCTTGACCGCGTAGTCTCGCCGCCGATGCGTACGCGTGTACATACCCTGTCCATCAGGCCCCACGAACGGTCGCGCGATCACACGCCCGACGCAGCGCTCGCCGGAAAGCATCTTCCGGGCGATCTCGCAGACACGATAGAGCTCATCCAGTCCGAACCGCTCCTCGTGCGCTGCCACCTGGAAGACCGAGTCCGCCGAGGTATAGACGATCGGCAGGCCTGTCACCATGTGTTCGTCGCCCAGCTCGTTGATGATGACCGTCCCGCTTGCCACGCAGTTTCCGAGCACGCCTTCATAGCCCGCGAGCGCGCAGAACTCGGCGATGATCTCCGGCGGGAAGCCCTGCGGGAACGTCGGGAACGCCTGCTCGAGCGCGACTCCCATCATCTCCCAGTGGCCGGTGGTCGTATCCTTGCCCACCGAGCGCTCGGCGCTGCGGCCCCAGGAAGCCACCGTGGATTCGCGCGGCGGGACGCCGGGAATATCGGTGATATTACCAAGGCCCATCGCTCCGAGGTATGGCATCGCGATACCACCGACTGCGCGTGCGGTGTTCCCGAGCGTGTTAGAGCCCTCGTCTCCGTACTCTGACGCGTCAGGCAGTGCACCGGCCCCGACGCTATCGAGCACCAGCACGATCGCCCTTGGATCGCGCGCAGTCCCACCCATTGCGCCTCCACTCGATCGGTTAGACGATGACCCGCATGACCTCATCGAGCGATGTCACGCCTTCTGCTACCTTGAT
>Ga0265295_1006881_pt1 | contig 13467 bp, 9 predicted proteins | sample Munlansysbiofilm_FD_192503 | JGI IMG/M metagenome (GOLD analysis project Ga0265295, IMG submission 192503) | Leachate microbial communities from a municipal landfill in Southern Ontario, Canada - Methane capture system biofilm | ecosystem: Engineered > Solid waste > Landfill > Unclassified ... | reverse complement strand
GTTCGATGGTCGCAAATGGAAAGATCGATATGATTTTCTTTTTCCGTGATCCGCTTACCGCACAACCTCATGAACCTGATGTTTCAGCACTTTTAAGATTATCAGATGTTTATGCTATTCCGCTTGCTACCAATCAGAAAACTGCATCACTCTTTATGGAAGCATTGAAAAAAAAGTCATCCAAGTGAGGATGACTTTCAGACTGTTGAAAAAGTACTTTTCATTGAGAAAGGTACTTTTTTTGTATATGTTTTAAAAGTTATCCACAAAGTTGTGAGAATTTTCCCATAAATCTTATCAACGCTTCTTTCATTTTATAAAATAAGGATAAAGGAAGGTGTAAGCGATGAGTTATCAGATCAACAATCCAAAAGACGAGTTCATCATGTCGACCATGGAGGAGCTCGTGCCAGAAGATCATCTTGTCAGAAAGATTATCAAGCACGTCAAGTTTGACTTCATTCGAACATTGACAAAGCCATACTATAGTGATTTGGGAAGACCGGGATATGATCCCGTGATCCTTTTTAAAATCGCCATCTTAAAATCGCTATTTGGCATTCCAAGTATCAGACGCACGTGTGAGGAGATCAAAGTGAATATCGCATACCGCTATTTTTTAGGTATCCCCTTTAGCGAAAGCACACCAGACCATTCGACATATTCAAAAGCATATACTCAAAGATTCTACAAGACTGATGTTTATGAAAAAATATTTGAAACGATACTTGAGCAAGTGATTGAGGCAAAGCTGATTGATACGACGTATGTGTTTATGGACAGCACGCACGTGAAAGCATCGGCGAATAAGCGTCAGTACGTGAGCACCTATGTGAAGGCAGAAAAAAGTATATTTGAGGCAGAGATGCTTACATACATCAATGAAGTCAGAGAAGAAAACGATGAGAAGCCCCTGCCACCCACCAAAGGAGAGACCAAAGAAAAGAAGAAAAAAGAAAGCAAGACCGACCCGGACTCCGGATGGCTTAGCAAGGGTGAGAAAGAGCACACCTTCGCCTACAATGCACACACAGCCTGTGATCGTCATGGCTTCATCTTAAAACAGCTAACAAAACCTTCGAACGTTCACGACTCTCAGATGTTTACACCACTGTTTGAACACATCACAGAGCGTTATGAAGGTATAGAAGCGATGGGATTAGATGCCGGGTACAAGACGGGTCCAATCATCAAAAGGATATCGGATGAACAGATTTTACCACTTCTTCCGTACAAGAGAACGAATGCGAAAAAGGGAACCTTTGGTAACGGTGGGTTTGTGTATGATGAAGAAGCAAACAGTTACACCTGTCCGAACTACGAGACGTTATCTTATCAAAAGACAACGAGACAAGGTTATAAAGAATATCATGGTGATGAGAGCACATGTAAGAGTTGTCCATTGAAGAAAGCTTGTTTAAGTGCAAAAGCAACCCATAAGGTCTTAAGGGTATCGATCTATCAACCTTACTTTGAGTTCGCTGAGGAAATCAGGCACTCTGATTATGGAAAAGAAAAATATGCCTTAAGGAAAGAAACCATTGAAAGAGATTTTGGTGATTTCAAAGAGCGCCACGGCGGTAGATACACGCATTATCGAGGGCTTAAAAAAGTAAGCGATCATATATCGCTCGCTTTTTCATGCATGAACATGAAAAAAATGGCACTAAGATTATCAGAATTCGAGTCCAAACAAGCAGTGATCTCTTTGATAACATGTTTATATCGTCGAATCGTTCAAAAAATCAATGAAAAAAAGCCAGTTTTAAATTTCAGCAATATACTGAAGTTTCAAAACTAGCTTTTATCAACAGTCTGAAGGCTTCACTAATGAAGCCTTTTTTTCTTAGAACCAATGACTGAAAAATGACTCTGTAAAATCTTTCATGAACGCTTGAATATCTTTGAAGAATCGATCCTGAAGGTTGAAAAGGGATTCTTTTGTGACAAGTTCTCTAGCCTTTTCATCCTCTTTTTGATTTTCTAGCATAGCTTGATCGTTTTGTTTTGTTTCCAAATGTTTAGAAGATGATTTCGATTCACTTATGATGTCACCTTGCGACATAACGTGATGTGTCTTTTCGACTTCACTGATCACCATTTGACCCTTATCAGTGGTTTCTTCTCTTTCCGTTTGTAATGCAAATTTTACATGATCAAAACGTTTAGAAAGGTCTTGAATAACACTGACGACAGATGCATTTGATGTGAAATAAAGCGTGTCATAGTTGACAATCACATCATGAATTTCACCCTTAAAGGTCGGGGTTACTTTCGTAAAATCAAGTGAGATCTGATCATCTTTTGTGTTGCGGTCAAGGAATGCTTTGATTTCTAGAACTTCTTCATGGGTTCCAAGAATTCTGAGTCTGTTTTTAATCTTTAACATACTCTCACTCCTTTCACTTATATTCTATCACTGGCACTCAGATGTGTCAAGTGCCAACACGCTCTTTTACAACAAAAAAAACGAGATTTTTGTCTCGCTTAATGTCTTCATGGTCGGGACGACAAGATTTGAACTTGCGACCCCTTGCACCCCATGCAAGTGCGCTACCAAGCTGCGCCACGTCCCGGTTATTTGACCGTTATTATTGTAGCACAACTTTGATTGATATGCAATAAGATAAGGCTTCAGAAAATTAATCTGCTAAAGATCCCATAGGGTCCCATGGCTTTAAGATAATAGGCTCTTTCTTCCATGCTTTCAGTTGATCTTCTGATAAGTATTTTTTGTTGATGACTGCTTGATAAACATAGCGTTCAAACCATGTATCACTCATTAAATAATAGCCTTTGTTACCGACTTGATCGCCCCAGGAATTTTCGATCTTCCAACGGTTAGGTTTTCCTTCATCAAGGTTTACTGCACAGATCACCATCGCGTGGTTCATGGATGACATACTGTAGTCAAGTTCATCTTCTTTGGTCATATAAAGGCTCATTTCTAACATGTCATCATAGTCAAATTGTTGATCATCCCAAACACCTGTTTGACGATCACCAAAACGGCTGACATCAGAACCAAACCAGACGAGTTCTTGATTAAGTAGTTGTTTTAACACAAGTGCTTTAAAGTCATCCATATCAAGATTTAAATACTTGATATCTCTACCATCGATGACATTACCAAGATAAGCTACTCGATAAGTATTCATAAATGGTTTATCCTTTGTAGGTGCATGAATAATTGAGATGTAATCTTTGAGGACATCCTTCATGTAGTCTTTATAAAAAGACTGTGGTGTTAGTCCTTTAACGATTTTGTATTGATCATCAGACATCATTTCTAAATCGAAAGATTTAGGTGGCATACCAAAGTTTGTCACTAAGAAGGTGTAAAGTTCATCTAATGTTTGACGCTTTAAGTCAGGGATCTCATTCGCTAAACCATCTTCTACTAAATGTCTAGCGTTTGCTGCATACTGTCTTAATTTAATGTTGATGATCTGGTTCATAAAACGCGTATTAGATGATGAAGCAGTTTCCATCATCGCTTCCTTAGGAACGACACCATATTTTTCAACAAGACTTACAAACATATCCCATTGACCACCATCTTGAATACCTGTCTTAAGGATATGCTGGAAGGTTCTATCATCTTGATCACAGGTTAAAAAGTCATCCATCACTTCAATAAAGTAATTGATTTTTTCTAACTTGTCATAAAAAGCTTGATAGTTTTGAGAAAGTTCAAAATCTTTTAAGCCAAATTCTTTACTGACGATTTCTCTTAAGAGATTTAAGCCAGCAAATAACCAACAACGTCCACTTTGTTTTTGTGATGTTGCAGGTAATGTTTTAATTTCATTGGAAAACTTAAACTGTACTGCAGGTTTAGCTTCTAATTTCTCAAAGAGATTTTGAAGCTCATTTTTGACAATGACTCTACTTAATGCTTTTTGCACCGGTTTTTCTTGATAGTCTGATGCGAGTTGTTCTAAGTCTTTTAAACTGATTTTTTTCATGTCTTCCCTTCTTTCTTTTTATGTAAAAAGATGGCCGCTGGCCATCTTCAATTAAACACGTAACATCCGTTCATCAGTAAATGTTTCAACAATAGCGTAATCGTTATCTTTAACGATGACGAGGCTTGTATTCACATAGTTAATAATATTGGATACACGTTGTGGTGGTACAGCAATAAAGAGCTGAATCGATAAGCTATTATAGAATTTCATCATCGCATCAATTCTTGATTCATCCATGTTGTTGAAGGCTTCGTCAAATAAAACGATACATCCTGAATCCACACGGCGATTCTTAGTTAAGAGCTGCTGGAATGATGCTGCAATAACAATGTAGAATGGAACCTGTGTTTCACCACCTGATTTTTCTTTCGAAACTTTGGAGAAATACGATTTATTACCATTCTTATTGGTGACTTCAATGTCATATGACATGTAGTTTCTATAATCTAAATACTTATAGGTTAATTGATCAAATTCAGGATCATTAGACGCAATCTTTTCAAAAAGTTCCATCAAAAGCTGTTCGTTTCGCTTCGTTAATCCTTCAGTGAAAAGTGTATGCTTTTGAATGGCTTCATTGGCCATAATGATCTCATAATACAACTTGTAATCTGGATTTTCAGAAGCGCGGTAGATGAGTTGATAAGAGTCACTACCAAAGGTCTTATCGGTTAGAGCGTAGTTGAGTTCTTCAATTTGTTGTTGGGCATTTTCAATGGATGCGCGAAGTTTACCAACGAATTCTTCTTTAAATCCAATTTCTGAGTTTCTTCTGAGTTCAGATGCTTCTTGTTCATAACGTATCAAGTTATTATTTCTGATTTGTTGTGCTTCTTGTTCATAAGCAAGAAGGGATTCAAATTCAGGAGATGCACCGAAATGATAGTTTTGATTAAACCATTTCATCTGATTGATTAAATCTGCTTCACCACGAACAATTTGACCTGTTAGGCTCACATTGGATTGTGCGAGATATTCCGTGATCTTGTCATGGTCATGCTTCATCTTCATCTTGAGTGCATAAAATTGTGTGTTAGCTAAAGAAAGCTTTTCAGGATGCTTGAGTGATAAGACTTTTTGTTCCTTAGCATAATTTTCAATTTTATCTTTGATATCATCAATGAGGTCATAAACACGTTGTCTATTTTCTCTTTGTGTTGCAATCTCACCCACGAGTTGTTCTGAATCATAACGTAGTTGACGGCGTTGTTGACGTGCTTTTTCGATTTGTTCATCAAGTTTTTGGATGTTCTTATCTTTACCTAATGAAGCAATCTGTGATTCGATTTGAACGTATTCTTTACGTGTTTGTTTAATCAAATCAAGATATTTGAGCTGTCCTTGATGAACGAGTTGACTTGATTTAGATTGATTGAGTAAACGAATGATACGATCATTTTTATCCGATAGATCATAAAGCTTATCCATCTTAGCTTCGAGAAGTGCTAATTGCTTTTCTTCCATCTCAAGTTGAATGGTTGTTGCTTGTTGTCCAATAAAGGGCACTTCATAGGTTCGTGGATTGATTTGACGTGCGGTATGGTTGCTATATGTCATACACGTTGGTGTAATCGCACGATTATAATTCTTTAAGTCTTGTACGTTTTCTACACAATAGGTGTTATTTAAAATCATGTTGATGTAATATCTTGCATAATTACTATCGGTTGTCACTTTTTCAGCTAATGTATTCGGATTAATCTGATCAAATGCTTGTAGTTTTTGTGTATTAACAAGACCGACGCCATAAATCTTTTGTTCGAATTTAACGCGATCATAAATAGCTAAGGCATCAGAAAAATAAGCTGGATCAACGATGATATCAAAACGCTGTGTTGACAAATAACCTTCAAGTGCATTACGCCATGTTTCATCATTGACTTCAATCATTTCACATAATGGTCTAACTCTCACTTCTTTTTGATAGTGATTGGATAGTTCATCATTAAGTGAACGAATCAGTGACTCAACATAATGAGGATAGGTCTTGACATGTCGTTTAAGTTGATTGATACGAGATTGTGAATATCTAATTTCTTCAGATAAATCACGTTTTTCTTGTTCTACTTTGTCTTTTTCTGAGAAATAAGCTTGTTTATAAGATGAAACCTCGACATCTAATCCTTGTAAATGTGATTCAAGTTCATCGGTTGCTAAAGTTTCATCACCTGTCTGCATGTAATTAACAAAAGCTTTTAAGCTTTCACTAGGTAGTAGATTAACGAGTTCTTTGATAACGTTAAATTCTTTTTGTAACATATCTTTAACATTTTCAATCACTTCTTTTTGTGACTCATATTCTTGTGCTTTTTTCTTTAAAGCATCTTGGTAACCCTGTAGTGTACGAGATAAATCAGAATCACTTTTCGCACGATCGAGATTGAGAATACTTTGTTCAACATCTTCAATTTGTTCATCAAGTTGTGCTTTTGCATCGCGAAGATAATCCAAACGCTTATCAATCGATAAGAGTTTTTGTTCTTGTTCTTTCATGAACGCTTCACGTTTTTCAACCCAATTAAGTTGATCAATGATTTGATTGATATCTTTTTGATCACGATTTTGCGTGATATCTTCACCCGTTTGAATGATGAGATCAAGTTTTTCTAACTTCTCACGATCACGTTTAATTTGTGCTTCTATTTTTTTAAGCTGTGCCACATTATTCTTTAATGATTGAATATCAATGGGATCATCATCAAGTAAAAACTCAAAGACGAACGCTTGTAGATCAATTGATCTAAACGCTAATGCTTTAGGTAAAATCTTAGCATATTTTGTCGCATCCATACCAAAAAATCTAGCGAGTGCATCACGATATTTCTTTTGTGAATCGAACGTTGTAAATTCAATATCAATTGATTTTAAGTAGGCTTTCATGCTCTTATAATCACGTGGATATTTCTTTTCTAAGAATAAGCCATCATGAATAGAAACATTATCAAGTAAATAAAAACGTTCTTTTAGTTGAGATCCTTTAGGCAAATCTAAAATAACCCCAATTGTAGTAAATTTTTTAATTTGTTCATCAAAGAACTCTAAAGCGACATGTGATATGACATCACCATTTCGAAGAAATTCTTTGTTTTCAGCACCGATGCGTCCTCTGACATATCCTTCAAGTGTACGCTTCGCATCATCTGTAGCAGCGATATTAAATTTAGCACCACTACGACCACCCACAAATAAGTATTGCATCGCATCAAGTAATGTCGACTTACCTGATCCATTTTCACCTGAGATCAGTGCATTATCTTTAATATCGATGGTTTGGTTAGAGAATAAGTGCCAGTTAATGAGTTTAATCTTCGTCAGTTTCTTCATTGTCGTCACTTCCTCCTTCCATATAACCATCAAGTTTTTGGATAACTTCCTTGATGGAATCTAAATTGGTTACATATAAAATGGTTGGATAAATCTTAATACGTGCGTCATCATGTAATCCCTTATCGATATAATCGATGATGTTATAACCGCGTAAAAACGTAAGAGCTGGTTTCAGTTTATCTTTGGTGATACGCTTGTTATCAAGATAACCGATACGTGATAACTCATCATGAATTTCATGAAGATAGATTTCAACATTTTCATCTAAGGTGACATAATCTTTTTTGCGTTGATAAATGATACGAATAACTAAAAGTAACACACTCTCAGTTTTTCTTAAACGCATGTGGTTGAAAAGATTTTGATTTTGAATAAAGACGACTTCATCTTCACGTTTGATTTCAAGTTGGAAATCTGTTAATTCAAAGAAGGCCTCAAAGGCTTCCTTAAAAGCAAGAATAAAACGGTAGTCGTTGGTATCACCAGGTTTTTTCTTCGTGATATAGTTCACTTGAAAAAGTTTGTTGGTGATACGTGAGAAGATCTGCTTCTCACCCTCTTTGAGGACACCGTATTCTTCATTAAATTGCTTGAGTGCTTGTGATTTATTCATCGTCTCACCTCTTTAATTCTAAAGTTTTGGAATGTGACAAAGTTGTTCGTACAAGGTTTACCTAAGAGTTCAACATCGTAGTGCATACCCACTGATTTTGAATATAAGAAAATTAGAATGAGTTTCACATAATCTTCTTGTGTCTCCATAGGAACATGTGCAGCTTCAATCATCTTTTCGCCATTCAGTAAACTCTTAGCGTACTCGTTGATTTCTTTTTTGCCATAAATATTATTTTTAAGCAAGGCTTTAATCTTTTCTCTGCGATACTCTTCACTGATGAGATCATCATCAAATGTGATTTCTTCGGGTGTGGGTTCGATACGCATTCTTCTTTGATTGTACAAAGACCCGGTATCTAAATTTCTTAACTGTGACAAATGGAAGAATGAATTATAATTCACGTCCTTTTGAGTTAAGATGATTCTAAACAGACGATTGAAAATACCTTCAATATCATCTGACTGATTGGTTAAGAATAAAATCTTAGCTGCAGCTGCGCTGATGTATTGTTCATTCTTACGGTCAATCGCTAGGATCAAGTGTTCTAACGCTTGAAATGAATCTGTGATATAACGTAAGCGATCTTCAATATAGTGGAACGCTTCATTATAGTCATCGATGCGTTTAATGCTTTGAACCTTGTAAGCCAGCTGATCCATTAAAACTTCATCATTTTGAATACGATTGATCGATTCCATGATGGAGCGCTTGTAGCGTGGTAATGAATCTGTAGTCTTTAAATTATAGTAAGCTGAATCAAAGAAGTTTTGTTTATATTCAACAAGTAGTTTTTCAAGTAAGTTTTGTAAATCATTGCGATTGTGTTTCTTTGTGATATCAAAATAATAGCGATAAATATTCGCTTTTAATGATTTGAGTTTTCTTAAAATATCATTAGTTTTTTGATAGGCTTGTTCTAAAACGCCGATACCTTCATCCATCGTAAACGAGGAGAGGAGTGAGTATACAGTAAAAATTTCGCCCGTATATTCGCTCTGGCGATTCAGTGAAATATTTTCAAGCATGTCAATCAGTTGAATGGAATAATCGAAGAGATTGAGTGAGGTGCGATAATCTCCCAATTCTTCTTCACCTAACCAACCATTCTTCTTCAAGACATTGATCACGTGAACTGCTTTTTGACGTGAGGTTCTAGCCTGCTCATCATCCTCAACATCTAAAAATTCATCCTGAGGCTGTTCATCGAAATAGTCGATTAACCTCTGGATGATGATTTCACGATCCCCCTGAAAAGCATCTTCAACCGTATCAATGGTGTGGTAAATGATAAAGATACAATCGATATATGTCTTCTTATTCGGGGAGGAGAGCACACTGAAAAAATTCGGGTGTATGGTGTCAAACAGATGTGCCATCTTATCCTCCTTTATTTTTATAAAATAAAAAAATATGAATTTCATATTCATTGTAACATGAAACCCATATTTTTCATTATTTTTTATGTTATTTGTATTTTCCAAGCGAAATTCTAATCTTTTTTCCTGAGATAACTTTTCCATCGAGTTCTTCTAAACGCTTGACAGCTGCTGGATGAATTTGGAATTCTGTTGAATTCTTATTCATCGTGATGTCACCAATATTCTTTGGATACATATCAGCATGTTTTTTAAATAAATCAAGAAGTTGAACAGGACGTAGTCCATCTTCTTTACCTAGATTGATGCTTGCCATACGGTAATTCCCTTGATCTCTACGTGAAGACTCACGACGTGGTCTACTTGAATCATTGTCACGAGATGTACGACCTTGACGACCAGATGATTCTTCTCTTCTACGTTGTTGTGGAGCTTCAATGGGCTCATATGTCTTAGGTTTATCTAAGTTCTTTTCAATGAGTGCTGAAATGATTTGATCTTTCGTGAAACCTTCATCTAAGAGATATGAAATCAACGTTTGATGATCAGCTTCGTTTGACTGAACAAGATCTTTGATAGCTTGATAATTACGTTTTGCCATCACTTCTAAGATTTCTTCTTCTGTCGGAATTGTTTTTTCTGTCATCTTAGTTTTGATAAAACGTTCAATCATTTGAAGTTTACCACGCATAGATGGATATACAAGTGAGACAGACATACCTGATTTTCCTGCACGACCAGTACGACCGATACGATGCACATAGATTTCATCTTCGAATGGAATTTCATAGTTAATGACCATATCGACGTGTGAAATATCTAAACCTCTTGCTGCAACGTCAGTAGCAATCAAATACTTTAATTTCTTAACACGGAATCTTCCCATGACATAATCACGTTGTGATTGTTTTAAGTCGCCATGGAGTGCATCCGCTTCATACTGATGTTTCTGTAAATAATCAGAAAGTTGATCTACATCTGCCTTGGTGTTAGCAAAGATAATTGCTGAACCAGGTTGATAGTAATCAAGCACACGAATGAGTAAGTGATCACGATCAGATTTTTTGACGTTGTAATAAATTTGTTCAATCTTTGAAACAGTCAACGTTGGTGTTTCAATTTTGATCATTTCAGGATTCTTCTGATACTTTTCTGCAACCTTCTTAATGAAAGGTGGAATGGTTGCTGAAAAGAGAGCGGTTTGTCGTTCCTGTGGTGTATCTTTTAACAAACGCTCTAAGTCTTCTTGGAAACCCATTTTAAGCATTTCATCCGCTTCATCCATGACAAGCACTTTGATGTGCGAAAAGTCAATGGTTCCTCTTTCCAAATGGTCGATAGCTCTACCTGGTGTAGCAACGACAATTTGTGGATTTAAGGATAAAGCCTTAAACTGCTTATTGTATGATTCTCCACCATAGATGGATGCTACTTTCACATCCTTGTTGAACTTGACAAGTTTGATAAATTCTTTATATACCTGCAGGGTAAGTTCACGTGTTGGACAAATCACAAGTGCTTGGATATGACTGTTTGTCAGATCAAGCTTCTCTAAAATAGGGATGGCAAACGCAAATGTTTTTCCTGTCCCCGTCTGTGCCTGGCCAATAAGATCTCTTCCCTCTAACATTTTAGGGATGGCGTGATGCTGGATTGACGTCGTTTCTACGAGTCCGAGAGCTTCGATGGCCTGTTTTGTTTCTTGTAAAATCGGTAATTCATTAAATAATAGATTCATTTTTTTCCTCAATTCTTTTAAACCTTTATAACTATACCACAGATCATGAAAAAATACTATGAAAATTAATCATTTTGATTACAAAATCATGAACTTAACAAAAGAAAAAGACTCATCGAGTCTTCTTGCGTTCACAATTCTCACCTTCACAATAATCAGTTTTAACATACTGTACGGATGCTTGTGTTAAGGCTTCTAAAATATGTTCTTCTGAATGAAGGCCAGATAGTCTGATCTTACCATCGATACGCATATGGGGAATTTCAAAAATCCCTTTCAGTATCGCATTTTCACGATTCATTTGAACAGCGTCACAAAACTGCTTACTTGCTAATACTTCATCGACCTTGATCGGATCTAAACCTGCACGTTGTGCTACTTTTCTAAGAACATCATGTTTGGAGATATCTTGTTTTTCTACATAGTAAGTTTTAAATAGCTGCTTATTATATTCAAATGCTTTATCCATTTTCTTTGCTAAATGAGAGAGTCGATGTGCATCATGGACTTTAACAGGTTTCAACATTTTAGGCATATCTTTAAACAGCTCTTTGACCTCTTCTTCAGTCATGACGTGATGTTGAGATAGCACCTTATGGAAGGTACAATCTTCTGCTGGTTCAAAAGAAGGAATCATTTCATAACTACGATAAAGTAGTTCAAGATCCTTGAAGGTATATTTCTTATATAATTGTTCAATCACCAGGTGTTGTTGGTAACAAAGTGGTGATATATAATCTAACCAAAATTCTAATTTCATGAACTCATTCCAATCTATTTAATTCATGTGCTATTTTACTAAAAAAACATCATGTTATCAAGTTTTATGCCTTGCTTAACGATGATAGACAACCTGATCGTTGATAATGGTCATAACGACATGTGACTTTTCAAAATCAGCTTCATCTAACGTCATGAGGTCACGATCAAATACGGTAAAATCGGCTAAATAACCAACCTTAAGGTAACCTCTTGGTTGGAGTTGACTTTGCACATGCGCATCTGATGTATAGCTCTTAATGGCTTCAAAAGGGGTTAACTTCTCTGAAGGTGTATAGATGGCCAAATCACTTCTTGAACGTCTGTAGATGGCATCCTTGATGCCTAGAAGAGGATTAGGATGTTCCACAGGTGCATCTGAAGATCCAACAATCTTGATATGTTCTTTCAAATATGTTTTCCAAGGAAACATGAGCTCAGGTGGTTCTGAAAAAAGGGTAAAAGCATGTGGTAAGTCGCTGGCTAAAAATGAGGGTTGTATATCGACTGATATCGGCAAGCATTTCATTTTTTCAACCGTCTTAAGACGTGCCCAAGGTGCGTGGATAATCCGATCGATTTGTCCTGGTTGTGGTGGATATGCTTTTAGGATATCGCATACTTCATCTAACCCACGATCACCGATGACATGAATCGCTGCAGTTAAACCTAAACTTCTCGTCTTTTTGATTGTCTTGATAAACTCATCTTTTCCCATAACAACTTCACCAGATGTATTGCTTTGTTGATAAGGATGAAACATCAGTGCTGTTTTGGATGACATGGTACCATCATAAAACATTTTGACAGCACCAAACTCTAGATAAGGTGATACAACACTCCAAGGTAATTTGGAGTTCATATAGTTGTCTAAAACCTGATGATGAATTAAAAGATGAGCTCGAAAAGGTTTTTCTGATAAAACATCTTGATAAGCTTTGTACGTTAAATCAAAACCGTTATGATAATATAAATCGTCTGAATGTCCACCTGTTATACCATATGATGTTAACTCATCAATCGCTTTTTCAATCATCTGTTTTAACTTAGGATAACTTGGTTTTGGCATCTTCTGCATGACAGATGATGCATTTTCTTCTTTTAGAATACCTAGATCATCCGTCACATTGAAATAGGCAAGTGCTTTTGAATTAAGCGTTAGACCATGGAAATCACTATGTCTTAAGACCACCATGTGGTGATTGAAATAAAGGTCTAAATCATGTTTTGTAATCCCAATGTCATGATAACCAATCGCAAAGATGAGTTCTTCATCACACGCGCTAAGTTGATGAATGATAGCTGCTAAATCCTTACAACCACTTAAATTGATCACACTTAAGTATTCACCATAACCTACAATATGCAAGTGATTATCAATAAATCCAGGATAGAGATGTGCACCTTTTAAATCGATGATGCGCTCGCAACGTGATAAATCAACATCCTGATCAAATGCGATAATTTTACCATCATCTGTTGCCATCATGGTATGATATGCAGTTTCATGTGTCATGGTATGGAGAATACCATTAATATAACATGTCATAAATTCACCTTTTAAATAAAAAACTTCACCATGATTTTACCATGATTGAAGTTTTTTTTCCTCGATATAGTTTTTGATCACATCATAAGCAAAGCCTTTTTGATAAAGCTTTTCTTTGATTTTCTGTTCAA
>Ga0265295_1006875_pt1 | contig 13473 bp, 15 predicted proteins | sample Munlansysbiofilm_FD_192503 | JGI IMG/M metagenome (GOLD analysis project Ga0265295, IMG submission 192503) | Leachate microbial communities from a municipal landfill in Southern Ontario, Canada - Methane capture system biofilm | ecosystem: Engineered > Solid waste > Landfill > Unclassified ... | reverse complement strand
AAAGCGTTTGCTCACTACCGCTGGTAAGAGGATAACACATGCCAAGATCACATAAATTAGAAGATGTAAGAAACATAGGTATTGCTGCACACATCGATGCAGGGAAAACGACAACGACGGAAAGAATCCTTTTCTATACGGGTCGCGAACATAAAATCGGTGAGGTTCATGATGGTGCTGCTACTATGGACTGGATGGAGCAAGAACAAGAGCGTGGTATTACGATCACTTCTGCAGCTACTACATGTGAGTGGGCAGGGAAACAAATCAATATCATCGACACTCCGGGCCACGTTGACTTTACTATCGAAGTTGAGCGTTCTATGCGTGTACTTGACGGTGCCGTTTCGGTATTTTGTGCCGTAGGTGGCGTACAACCGCAATCGGAAACTGTTTGGAGACAAAGAAATCGCTACGGTGTTCCTTCTATCGTTTACGTAAACAAAATGGACAGAACGGGTGCAGATTTTTACAATGTTGAAAAACAAATTGACGAGAGATTAAAAGGGAACCCGGTTCCTATCCAAATCCCTATCGGTGCCGAAGATTCTTTCGAAGGTATCGTAGACCTCGTTAAAATGAAAGAGATCGTTTGGGATAAAGATGCAGCTATGGGTTCTGCATATTATGAACAAGATATTCGTGCTTCTTTGGTTGACAAAGCGAACGAATACCGCGAAAAAATGATCGAAGCTATCTCGGGTGTTGAGGGCAATGACGCTTTAATGGAAAAATTCCTAGAGGGTGAAGAGCTTACAACAGAAGAGATCGTAGCAGGTATCAAAGCAGCTACAATCGGTATGCATATCGTTCCTATGGTGTGCGGTACTTCATTCAAAAACAAAGGTGTTCAAACACTTCTTGACGCTGTTGTTGCATACTTGCCAGCTCCGACGGAAGTTGCTGCTATCCGCGGTACTATGATGGATGATGAAGAGAAAGAAGTTATCGTAGAATCTACGGACAACGGACCTTTCGCTGCTTTAGCATTCAAAATTATGACCGACCCGTTTGTTGGACAATTAACGTTTATCCGTGTTTACCGCGGTAAATTAGAGTCTGGTACATACGCTATCAACTCTACGAAAAACAAAAAAGAGCGTATCGGTCGTATCATGAAAATGCATGCTATCAAACGTGAAGAGGTTAAAGAGGTTTACGCAGGTGAAATCGCAGCCGTCGTAGGTCTTAAAGATACTACTACGGGTGATACGTTATGTTCTGATGCTGATAAAGTCGTATTAGAGCGTATGGTATTCCCTGAGCCTGTTATCTCTGTTGCAGTTGAGCCGAAAACTAAAGCAGACCAAGAAAAAATGGGTATCGCTCTAGGAAAACTTGCAGCTGAGGATCCATCTTTCCGCGTACATACTGACGAAGAAACGGGACAAACTATTATCTCTGGAATGGGTGAGCTTCACCTTGAGATCATCGTTGACCGTATGAAACGTGAGTTTAAAGTAGAAGCTGAAGTCGGTGCACCGCAAGTTTCTTACCGTGAGACTATCAGAAGAGAAGTAGATCAAGAGTATAAATACGCGAAACAATCGGGTGGACGTGGACAATTCGGTCACGTATTCCTTAAAATCAAGCCGGGCGAGCCTGGTACTGGTTACGTATTCCACAATGAAATCAAAGGTGGTACGGTTCCTAGAGAGTACATCCCTGCAGTTGAGAAAGGGTGTCAAGAAGCTATGCAAAACGGTGTTCTTGCAGGTTACCCGATCGAAGATATCGATGTTACGCTTTATGACGGTTCTTACCATGACGTCGACTCGAACGAGATGGCGTTTAAACTTGCTGCTTCTATGGGATTCAAAGAGGGTGCTAGAAAAGCAGATCCTGCTATCTTAGAGCCGTTGATGAAAGTTGAAGTTGAAGTTCCTGAAGATTTCATGGGGGATGTTATCGGTGACCTTAACCGCCGCCGTGGACAAGTTACAAACATGGGTGACCGTGCTGGTAACAAAATCGTTGATGCTTTCGTTCCGCTTGCTGAGATGTTCGGTTACTCTACCGACCTTCGTTCTGCAACACAAGGACGTGCAACGTATTCTATGGAATTCGATCACTACGAAGAAGTTCCTAAAAACGTATCTGAAGAGATCATAAAAAAACGCAACGGCTAATCAGCCTTGCGTAAAGCCATCTTTTAGATGGCTTTGTTTCTTTTTCCTTCCTTTTAATTTTTACTCTTTCTGTTTTTTAATTTATTTATCCCTTTAACTATCAATCGAACGATACCGATCAATACATAAAGAACCGACGCCCATAAAAACGGGTGCCAATAGTTACCTATCTGATCCATTCTCTCGAGTCTGGATAAGGGTGAAGTCAACAAATCTCCGTGAAAAAGAAGTGCCAACACAACTAAGATTGTGAAAAAATATGCCAACTCTGTCGATATTACTTTAATCATGTCTTATTATATCATCTATAATTTGATATAATTCTCACAAAATTAAGTTAGGTGTAGAGAAATGAAAAGTTTTATATTATCTGTTTTTTTCGTAACATTTTTGTTTGCACAGTATCCCAAGGTGTATACGCAGTTGGGGGATGAGATCTATGCGAATGTCTCAAAGATAGAGCATTTGGCTGATCTGCGTGAGCTTACCCCTTACAAAAACCAAATAGAGATTTATGTATATGAAGTAGAAAAAGCGAAAGAGTACGGCTTCCTTGTAGAAAAGGGGGATCAAAATGTCGTTAAAGAGATATATTTGGAAGATTTGCGAGAGTTGATAAAAACAAACAATTTTTTCAAGCAGCTTGTTCAAGAATTTTTCGAGGATTCGCTTCAAAAACAAAACAGCGTTTTGTTTTTCCATCTGGTTCAATCGGGACTTTTAGATATAGCAAAATATGAGGAGCATATTTTGGCGTATTATCGCAGCCATGTAGAAGATATACCCAGAGAAGGGGTGATTGATATGCTTTTAGTTAAACAAGAAGAGAGCGAGAAAAAACGTCAAGCAGCACAAAAAGCACGGGAATCCGTAACATATAAAACACAAAAAGAATCTCAAGAGGAGAAGATTGAAAGATTAAGAAGGATTGATCAAGAGAAAAAAGAGGCTTTGCGTAGGACGCTTGATGAGGAAGAGGCGAGAAAAAAAGCCGAGATTATCCAAAAGCAAAAAGAGGAGCTAGGGCAGTAACCTAGTTCCATACGTAAGGTTCATGAAGACTCGGTCTTCCTTGAAGCGTAAGGTAGGGTTCGTACTCTGCTTTATAAGAGAGACTAGGGCACTCTTTGACGTAGTACCCTAGGTAGATCCATTTTTTGCCGTTATCTCGAGCAAATTCTATCTGTTTGTAGAGGGAAAGTTTTCCGAGCGAATAGGCAGCATACTCTGGGTCGTAATAAAAATAGATCGAAGAGATGCCGTCGTTTAAAACATCGATGAGATCAACGCCTATGAGCTTGTTTTTGTCGAAGTAAAGGATCTCATAGCCGAAATCGTTATATCCGGCCACAAAAGAGTTGTAGTAATGCTGAAAAGAGGTGGGGTGATAATCCCACCCTTTTTTAGCGTGCATATAACGGTGGTACTTGTCGAAAAGTTCCAGATGCTCTTGCGATATAGAGGGTTCTTGGATATAGATTGTGAGGTTTTTCGCTTTATTTAGCACTCTTCTTTTTGATTTTGAAAAAATAAAATTTTCTGCATCTATCTTAATGCTTTGGCACTCATGGCATGTAGGGCAGATGGGTCGAAAAAACATTTTTCCGAACCTTCGAAAACCCCTTTCTATCATCTCTTGGCATGAAGTCGTACTGCAATTTTCTATGATTTTGTAATGGGTCGTTTGCTCTTTTTGTGCAAGGTAGGAGCATTTGTCGTTGAGGGAAAATTCTTTAAGTAGATTCATACTGCAAGTTTGACATAATTTGTATAAATTTTTTACTAAGCGAAGCACAAATGAAACATTTTTTATTAAAAAATCAAACAATTATTTTAAGGGTCTGCGGAGGGTTGTTTCTCGTTGTAGGTTTTGCGGTTCATTTCTGGGCGAATCCCAAGCCCGTTTACTCCGAAGAGGAGATAGCAGCGGCGAACGTTGCGCGGATGGAAGCAAGCGTACGGGGCAGTACGACGCAAAACATGCCACATGCCAAGAAAAGTAGTGCTTCTATTTTCGCCGAGGAGTACCAATCGACCCGCCAGAAGCAGATTCGCTACCTTACAATCATTGTAATGGTCTTGGGAGGCGGTTTTTTAGTTTACAGTTTTTTGCCCAAGAGAAAAGAAGAAGAGCTCTCTTAAGCTCTGTTGGTTGCGATAAGCACCCCTTCAAGCATCTTGTCGATGTCTCCGTCCAATATTGCCGTAACGTTGGAGTAGGCTTCATTGGAGCGGCTGTCTTTGATCTGCTGGTAGGGTTGCATAACGTAAGAGCGTATCTGGTGTCCCCAACCGATTTCGCTCTTTGGCGTGCCGTCTAGTTCCGCCTTTTGTGCTTCGAGTTCTAATTCGTAAAGACGCGATTTGAGCATTTTCATTGCCGTCGCTTTGTTTTTGTGTTGGCTTCGGTCGTTTTGGCACTGTACGACGATCCCTGTTTTTATATGGGTTATGCGTATCGCCGATTCGGTTTTATTGACATGCTGCCCTCCCGCACCGCTGGCTCTATAGGTGTCGATACGGATATCTTTGTCTTCGATGACGATGTTGATGTCGTCGTCTATTTCGGGGGAGACCATTACCGAAGAGAACGAGGTATGACGTTTTGCGTTTGAATCGAAGGGGGAGATGCGCACAAGTCTATGGATGCCGTTTTCCACTTTGAGATAGCCGTAAGCGTTTTCCCCTTTAACGATGATCGTAGCGTCTTTGATCCCCGCTTCCTCGCCCGCTTGGTAATCCAAAACCTCTATGCTAAACCCTTTTCTCTCGGCAAAACGTTTGTACATACGGAGTAAAATCGCTGCCCAATCTTGACTTTCCGTTCCTCCTGCTCCCGGGTGGATCGAGAGTATGGCGTTATTGGCGTCTGTTTCACCGCTTAAAAGTACTTCGATCTCCATTTTTCTAATCTGTTCTTCGAGGGTCGGTGCTTCTTCAAAAAGCATTTGGATAGAATCTTCGTCGTTTTCCTCTTTTGCCATTTCGTAGAGTTCTACGGCGTCGTTTACGGCGTTGTAAGCAATTTCGTATTTTTCGAGTTTTCTTTGAAGCTGCGTTTTTTCTTTTTGGATTTTTGCGGCATTGGCGGCATCATTCCAAAATGCGGCATCGTTTTCAAGCTCTTTGATCTGCGCAAGTCTTGTACGAATTTTGTCGGGTTCGATCACTCCCGTTATGTTTTTGATTTTAGTTTTGACGTTCTTTAAGAGTTCCGTATATTCGTAATTATCCATAATTGTATCCGTATAGTCTGTTTTCTCCTGCATCGGAAGATGCAGGTAGCTTTTCAGGAAACATCCCTGTGGGAGCGCTTCGCTTGTTTTGAGGATTGTAGGGACATTCTGTCCCTGCCGTTTTATGAGCTTGGCTCATAAAACGTGTAACATAAGTGTATAATTGCGATTATATTCAATAGAGGCTTAAAATGAAGATTATTTCTAGTCCGCTCGAGTTAAAAGAGTATCTTACAACTATCAAAAAAAATCTCCCACAAACGGTCGGTTTCGTTCCGACAATGGGTGCTTTGCATGAGGGGCACATCACGCTTATCAAAAGAGCCCGCGCCGAAAACGAGATCGTTGTCGTATCTATTTTTGTTAATCCTACGCAGTTTTTGGCGGGAGAGGATCTCGATAAATATCCCCGCCGCGACGAAGCCGACAAAAAAATTTGTGAGCTTAGCGGAGTGGATATACTCTTTTTCCCGCATGCCAAGGATATGTACGGCGAAGACGAGGTGAGCTTGTTAGCACCGAAAGTGCGCGGTTATGTTTTGGAAGGCACAAGCCGTCCTGGACATTTTAACGGTGTATTGACCGTCGTTATGAAACTTTTGCATCTTGTAAATCCCCATCGTGCCTATTTCGGCAAAAAAGATGCACAGCAGTTGAATCTCATTCAGTTGATGGTGCAACAGATGTTTATGGATGTAAACGTCGTTCCCGTAGATACGGTGAGAGAAAAAGACGGATTGGCACTAAGCAGTCGCAATGCGTATCTTACCCCAAAAGAGCGCCAAGAAGCTTTAAAAATATCTGCTTCGTTGTATCTAGCAGGCAAAATGGTAAGCAAAAATATCCTTGCAACAAAAGAGATTCTACATGCCATGAAAGAGACGCTCAAGCCCTTGGAGATATCGTACGTAGCAATCGTAAATCGTCATTTTGAATATATCGATCAGGTTCAAATCGGCAACTCGATTATTCTGGTTGAAGCCAAAGTGGGGACGACGCGCTTACTCGACAATATTTGGCTTTAAATACCCCTCTTCTACGAGAAGCTCAACCGTTTTTTTAAAAACGGGAACGGCGGTATGGGAAGCAAATTGAATCTTTTTGGGTTCTATCACCACCGAGACGAGATTGAACTTGTTTTTCTCATCGTTTGCGAACCCTGCAAAGGTGGTGTGGTATTTGTTGACGTAGCGTCCCTCTTCAACCATATGTGCGGTTCCCGTTTTCCCTCCGACGGTAAGACCTTCGGTTTTTGCCCGCGTTCCCGTTCCTTCGTTGACCGTTTTTACGAGAATCTGTTTGATCCTTTCGGCGGTTGCACTCTTGATAACCTGCACCTCTTCGGCGTGGGGAATTTCTATTTTACGTCCGTATTCATCGATAAAACACTCCACGATTTGAGGGGAGAGCATCCGTCCGCTGTTATTGAATGCGCTGTAAGCTTTGAGTATCTGCATCAGGTTGGCATGTATGCTGTAGCCGTACGAAGTGGTGGCTTTGTATATTTCATTGTTAAGCCGCGCGGGATGGGGGATCGAACCGGATTTTTCATAAATCAGATCGCGCGTGGAGGGTTGGGTGAAGCCGAACGTTTTCAACCCTTCGTGAAACTCCATCCCCGAGAGTTTTTGTGCAAGGAGTGCGATACCGATGTTTGATGAGTGCACAATCACGTTTTCAGCGCTTAACCAGTCGAACTTGTGCTCGTCGGTGATGATTTTGTTGCCGATTTTGAATTTTCCGTTGTGCCCGTTTACGAGATCGTAAGGGTTGATAAGCCCTTTATCGAGGAGGAGGGCAAAAACAACCGTTTTTAAAACGCTTCCGGGCTCGAAGCTGTACTCGATCATCCCGCTGTTAAGGGAGGGGTAATCGCTTTTTTTGATACTTTTTGGCAAAAAACGGTTGGAACTTGCTATGGCAAGAATATTTCCGTTTTTACCGTCCATAACCGCTACCATCACCTCTTTTGCGCGCAGATCCTCTTTCATCGTATCGAGCATTCTCTCGATTTTGAGCTGGAGAGAGAGTTTGATGTTGAGTTTAACGTCTAAACCGTTAAGCTCTTGTTTGGTAAGGCTTTCTTTGTTGAGAATGATGTAGCTGTTGACGTCGCGGGGACCTTTGCTAAGCGCATCTTGGCGCGCTTCGAGTTCCGCTTCAAATTTTTTTTCAAGCCCTTTGACCCCTTTGATTCTCGTGTAGCCTTCCTCTTCGATTTTGTGGGTGTAGCCTATTACGGGGGTGAGAAGATTGCCATAAGGATATTCTCGGCTCTCACCGCTTTCGATGACGCTTAAGCCGTGGAGGGTTCTTTGACCCGTACGGGGATTTTTTTTCTCGACAAAAACGTCAAAGCGGCGTAGTTCGTAAGCAAGTTTTTTAAGGTATTGTGCCTGCTTTTCCGGAATATCGTAGCTGAGTACGACCACCCCTTGACGCTTGTCGATTTTTGAACGTATCTCTTTTTGGGAGAGACCCGAATAGATACTAAAAAGCTCTACGAAAAGTTCCTTCTTTTGCGGGTCTATATAGGCGGTATTGACGACGGCTTTGTAGAGCTTTTTGGTCGAAGCTACGTGAAAACCGTCGGCGCTTATGATGCTGCCGCGTTTGGCGCGCGAGGTATCTTGGGTGTAAAGGGAGGGGAGGTCTCTTGTATTAAGAGCAATAAAAAGCATCATCGCTAAAAAAATCGCAAACCCGATACCCAACAGAATGTAGAGTAAAAGGATTTTCATACTTTTGTTTTGATTCACGTTGAGAGTCTTTCTATTTTTTGGGTGATTATAGCATTTTTTTAAGAGGCAAGCGCCTCTGTGTTTGAAGCGAGAAGATTAAAGCTGGGTACGACCGAGTTCTTTGTAAGCGCTTAGTGCTTTATTGCGTATCTCAAGCATGAGCTGCATACTTGTTTCGGCCTTGCCTATGGCAAGAGCCGCTTGATGGAGGTCTTTGACTTGCCCGGTTGCTATATCGGCTATTGCAACTTCACTTTGTTCTTGGATCTCGTTCACTTCGTTGAGCGCAGATTTAAGGTGCTGGGCGAACCCTTCTCCCCCTGCACTTTTGTCGAGCTTTTCTTTTTGTTTTAAAAGGTCGGCGGTCGAGACGCCTGAAATATTGTCAATTCCGCTCATAATTTTTCCTCTCTTTTTTCTCTACTGCTTTGGTGTCTATATATTTTGGATCCTGAATCAAGTTCAGTATGACGAAAAACCGTCCATTCCGTCATTCCGAACTTGATTCGGAATCTAGTTGGCAAAGGGCACAACAAACTTAGCATCAACCCAGTGAACTACTGCATCAACGAAATAGCGCTGTTTGCTATGTTTTTCGCACTTTCAAACGCCGCAACGTTTGCTTGATACGCACGCGTCGCTTCTACTAGATCGGCCATTTCGATCACAGGATTAATATTTGGGTACGCCACATACCCGTTTGCGTCAGCATCTGGGTGGTTTGGTTCGTACTTCATCTTCGGAGCCGTGTCGTCGCGCACTATTTTATCTACTATGACGCTCATTATAGCAGGATTTACCTTCAAACCAGAATGCCCCTCTTTGAGCGGGTCTTCGTACGAGGCGCTTTGGGTGGTTTCGTTGATCGCTTTGTTGTAATAATCGTTAAAATCGATCGCTTTAAAGACCACCTCTTTACGGCGGTAAGGTCCCCCCTCGTCTGTCCTTGTGGTTTGCGCGTTGGCGATGTTGCTTGAGATGGTATTTACACGAACGCGCTGCGCCGAGAGTCCGTAGCCGCTGATATCAAAACTGTTTAAAAACTGGCTCATTGTCTACCTTTAACTTACTTTGCCCGAAGCTTCTATGACGCTTTTAAAGATGCGCGAACTTTTCTTGTTGGCGTTGATAAGCGCATTGAACATCGTGGAGTTTTTACTCATTTCGGTTGTTTCTACATCGAGATCGACGCTGTTTCCGTCGTTGCGCGCACCGTGCCCGTCGCGAAAAAAGGTGGTCGCCTTGATGCTGCTTGCGTCGTTTTGGGGTTTGAGGTGTGCCCCGTTTGTCTGCGCCATTGCAAGCTGTGCGCTTTTTTGCCCCAAAGCCTCCGCTTTTTTCGCCGCCAAAAGATCCTCAAAACGCACGTCGCGCGGTCTGTAAAAAGGGGTGTCTGCATTGGCGATATTTGAGGCGATCATATCTTGGCGCATCGCTCTATAGTCAAGCGCTTCTTTTAAAAGATGATGGGTACGTGAAATCTCGATGCTCATAATCTCCCCTTTTAGAGTGAATAGAATAATTTTTGACATACTTTACAAACTAGATTCCGTGTCAAGCACGGAATGACGGAAAATAAAAGATTTCGTCACACCTCAAGCACGGAATGACGGAGAACCCGTGATTTCGTCACCCTGAACTTGATTCAGGGTCTACATTTTACAAGAATTATATAAGCTAAGCAATTATAGTTCCAAAAAAAAATTATCGTTTTAAGGTTAGATTGTACCTTTTATCGTGTATAATTGCATCACGGTTGTGGTTATTTATTATTACATGCCATACTTAAGTGGTATTTTATTTTAAATAGTCCATAATGGCGGCAAGGTTACTAGAGTAACCCTATTTTTTAATAAAAGGAGTTCTTATGAAAAGAGCTGGTTTTACAATGATCGAATTGATCTTCGTTATCGTTATTTTAGGTATTTTGGCTGCTGTTGCAGTTCCAAAATTGGCTGCTACGCGTGATGATGCAAACATCGCAAAAGGTGCTTCTGCCGTGGCAACAGTTATTTCTGATGTTGGTGCATTTTATACTGCGCAGGGACAGATTGGAGACTGGAAAGATATGACGAATGTTAAATTACTTAAAGCAGACGGGTCGGCAGCTGATGATGATAACGGTACTGTAAAGGCTTTCTATGTTGTAAACGGAGTGGGATGTACAGGATTCGTTATGACTGATATAGACGGAAATTTAACAGTAACGGCTGACAGCAATGATACTTCAGTGTGTAAAGGTATTAACGAGGCGACTAAGGCAAGTGCAAAAGTACACCAATTTGGCGGTTCGGGCGTTAAATGGTAATGCAAGTCTCTGCTCCTATCTAGCATAGGGGTAGGGGTTCCTTCTTTTTTTTCTTTTTTTTTAACCGCATTTTTTATCTTCTTAATTTTAAGTTAGTTTTCTTTACAATTTTCTCAAGGCTGCAAGCGTAGCTATTTTTGAACTAAGGAAATGTTTATGAAAAAAGGTGGATTTACGATGATAGAGTTAATCTTTGTGATCGTTATTTTAGGGATACTCGCTGCGATGGCTATTCCAAAACTGAGTGTAACGCGTGATGATGCGAAAGTTGCCAAAGACGTGATGAACGCTTCGCAAGCACTTCATAGTTTAGGAGCCGAATGGACAAGTAAAGAGGAGTGGCTAGAATATACGCAGGAGAAGGCAAACGAGTCGGTGGAATGTTTAACGTTTACGACCAGTAATGACGGCAATGTCACTCTTGCTCCTTTGGCAAGCGCAAGTGCTGCTTGTACAGAAAGTATGCTTTTGGGTGTGAAAAAACTTGCTGCTTCAAACGGTTTACTAAATCAAGACGGAAGCGCGAAAATACATCGATACGGTGGTTCTAAAATCGCAAATGATTAGAAGTATTCTATTTTTTGATAAAAAAAATGATAATATATTGGATTAAATAAAAGCTAAAGGGACGGTATGATGAAAAAAGCTTTTACAATGATAGAAATTGTTTTTGTGATAGTCGTATTAGGGATATTGGCGGCGGTTGCTATTCCTAAGTTTGCAGCAACGCGCGTCGATGCACAGATAGCAAAAGGGCGAGCGGAGGTGGCTTCGATTCGCTCAGGGATAGTTTCTGAAAGACAGAGTCGCCTCATAAAAGGGTGTACGGGTTACATTCCAAATGGGACGGGAACGTATGTATGTAACGGACAAACGTATCCTCAAATGAACAACGGTGGATTATTTGGGGGGATTTTGATGTACCCTTTACCCAATATTGCAAATGAAGACGGTAAATGGAGCAGTGCAAATACCGGGATTGGTACATACGTGTTTAGAGCTGGGGGGGCAAATAATACTTTCGACTATAATAGTACGAGCGGTAGATTTACTTGTACTGCCGGGACATATTGCGATAAATTAGTAAACTGATTTTAGGGTTGCATTGTACTATTACTGCGTAGCTCTTCTCTCTTCCCCTTTAGAAGCTTTAACGTATGCTTCTTCCGACACGCTTGAAATCGGTGCCTTTGTAGAGGTGCCCTTGCGTGCAAAAAACGTAAACGGCGTAGTAGTGGCTTTGTGTGAGGAGCCCTCTTTTCAAACATTTGCAATCTCGCATGTTACCTCCTATCTTTTCTCTTTAAAACAGATCGAGGCGGCTCGGTTTATCGCCAATTATTATGTGTGTTCTCTTGGGGAAGCGCTTGGGTTGATGGTGCCGTTTTTGGACTGTTCCGTACAGGCCAAAGCCTGTGTTACGGGTGTTTGTAACACGGACTTTAGTCCGCATGAAAATGTTTTGGCATGTGAGCCTAAAGTCTCTTTCCTGAGTGAATTGACGCTCTCACCCAAACAAACCGAAGCCTTAGAATTTATACAATCCCACAAGGTTTCGCTTCTTTTTGGCGATACGGGCAGCGGCAAGACCGAAATCTACATGAAATATTTCCAGGAACTTATGGCATGTGGCAAACGTTCGATTTTTTTGATGCCCGAAATATCGCTAACCCCGCAGATGGAGCAAAGACTCAAAATCCACTTCGGTGAACAGGTGTTATTATGGCACTCCAAGCTTACCAAAAAACAAAAAGAGCATGCACTAGAACGCCTTTACGACGGGAGTGCTAAGATTATCGCGGGACCTCGTTCGGCACTTTTTTTGCCCGTACAGGATCTAGGACTGATCGTGGTGGATGAGGAGCATGACGACAGTTATAAATCCTCTTCGCGCCCCCGTTACAATGCGCGCGATCTTGCTATTTATATGGGAAAACTCTACGATGTTCCCGTAGTGCTCGGCAGTGCGACCCCTTCGCTGGGGAGTTATGTAAAGTTCCCCTCTTTTCGGCTTAAAGGGGGGCATTATAGTTCCCAAAAAGAGTTTTTGTACGAACACGGCGTCGAGTCTATCTCTCCTTCGATCTTGTACCGCTTGGAGAAAGGGCTCAAAGCAAAAGAACAAGCGATCGTGTTTATCCCCACGCGCGCGAATTTCAAACACCTTCTTTGCGCTGACTGCGGGCACCATTATACGTGCAGTTTTTGCAGCGTAGGGATGAGCGTGCACCAAAAGATGCATGCACTCAAATGCCACTATTGCGGTTTTACGCAGGCAATCCCACAGGTTTGCAGCGAATGCGGCAGCCATAATCTTACAAGTTCGCGTTTGGGTACGGCGGAGGCGGTGAAAAATCTTCAAGAGTTTTTTCCACATGCCACGATCGAGCAGTTTGACCGCGACGTAATCACTACCCAAAACAAGCTCAAAAAAACCCTCAAACGCTTCAACGACAAAGAGATCGATATTTTAGTCGGGACGCAGATGCTCTCAAAAGGGCACGATTACCACGACGTGACGCTGGCGGTGGTGCTTGGGATGGACAATATGCTGGGGATGAGCGACTACCGCGCACGAGAAAAAGCACTTGCAACCGTGTTACAGGTAGCGGGGCGCAGCGGGCGCAAAAAAGATGCACACGTGATCGTGCAAACGTTCCATGAAGATTTTTTCCGTGCTTATATCGGGCGTTATGAAGCGTTCTTGGAGGATGAAAAAGAGTTCCGCAAAGAGCTTTATCCGCCGTACAAGAAGCTGTGCCGTCTTTTGTTCGCACATGCCAACGGGCATAAAGCCCGCGAAGCGATGGAGGAGACGGCGGTGAAACTGCGCAATATGCAGGGTGTGGAAATTGTAGGGCAGGGCAAGTGCGCCATCGAGAAGGTGGCAAACAAATACCGTTTCGAGATCCTGCTGCGAAGCGACAAAAGCACCGATCTCTTACGTGCGGTGCGTATGTGTGCGCCTGCTTTGGCGGAAGTGGATATGGATCCGATAGAGTTTGGGTAGGGAATGTTCGAGATAGTGATGTGATCTTGAGCTTTCTTTACATGCCAAA
>Ga0265295_1006874_pt1 | contig 13476 bp, 13 predicted proteins | sample Munlansysbiofilm_FD_192503 | JGI IMG/M metagenome (GOLD analysis project Ga0265295, IMG submission 192503) | Leachate microbial communities from a municipal landfill in Southern Ontario, Canada - Methane capture system biofilm | ecosystem: Engineered > Solid waste > Landfill > Unclassified ... | reverse complement strand
GTATGGATATCCTGATGACGACTATTTCTTCCTCAAGCTCTTCGATGCAAGCAGGAAAGGTTATGTCAGGAACCCTGTGGCAGAGAGAATCCCACAGGATTTATGATTGAGCCATAATTTTTATTTATTTTTAATGCATTCCAATATTGTTTATACGTTTTTATAACTATTTTTAATTTATATTTTTGCCGTTTTTTATATCGTATTTATTTGTTTCTTATTTATTAAGAAAGGACTGATATATTTTAAATATCAGTCCTTGTTATATTAGTATTGGTTTAATACTATTCTAGTTATTTTTGGAATATGTATTATATATATTCGCAATAACCAGCGATGACGTCTCTCATCATATAGGCACTATCCTTCGGAATTCTCTCTTGTGTTTCATAATCAACGTACACAATGCCAAACCTTCTGGAATATCCCCAAGCCCATTCAAAATTATCCAACAGAGACCACACATAGTATCCTTTCAGATTGACACCTTCATCGATCGCTTGCTTACACACGGCAAAATGCTGGTTCAGATAATCACATCGAGCATAATCATGAACCCTGCCGTTTTCTACCGTATCATCCGCTGCACAACCATTCTCGGTGATGTACAAATCCATACCGTCCGTTTGCACATCGAAATACCTCAGCAACCGTAGCAACCCATTGGGAACAATCGGCCAACCTTGGTTTGTGGTTCTCTGCCAAACCGGTACTTCTTTGAACAAGAACGGTTCTTGTGGATCATAAACCACAGCATGCTCCATATAGTAGTTTATTCCAATGAAATCAATCTTCTGAGCGATTACTTCCATATCACCAGATTCAATGGGAAAGCTGATATGCAATTCTTCTTTCATCGATTGCGGATATCCCTTTCCCAGCACTGGGTGCAAATACACATCGGTGTACAAGGCCCTGGCAAGTTCACTCGCCTTCTTGTCCTCGAATTTTTTGGTTGCCGGTCTTGGCCAACTGGGATTCAGGGTGATCCCAATAGGAGCACTCAGCCCGGTTTCCTTATACTCCTTCACTGCCAATCCATGGGCAAGATTTAGATGGTGAACCGCTTTGAATGCTTGTTTTGGATCTTTGATACCAGGAGCGTGTTCACCCCACAGATATCCCAAATACGCACTGCAGAATGGCTCGTTGAGTGTTATCCACTGATCGACATATTCACCGAGATAAGAAAAGCAAACCTTGGCATACTCAGCAAATGCATACGCTGTGGATCGTACAGCCCACCCTCCCTCATCTTGGAGCGATTGCGGGAGATCCCAATGGTACAGTGTAGCTACTACCTTCATCCCTTTTGCTTTCAGTGCCTTGCTCAGCTTGATATAGTAGTCGATACCCTTGAGATTGACCTCTCCACGGCCTGTAGGAATTACACGTGGCCAAGCAATCGAAAACCGATACGCTTGGAAGCCAAGGTCACTCATGAGCTGCACATCCTCGGCATATCGATGGTATTGATCGGCAGCAAATTCGCCAGTATCACCACCTAATATCGTTCCTTCTTTGGCACTAAACGTGTCCCAGATGGAAGGTTTCCTTCCATCCTCTGCTATTGCTCCCTCAACTTGGTAGCTAGCTGTGGCGCACCCCCACAAAAATTCTGGTGCAAATTCCAATCTCTGCATGTGACTATCATCCTTATCTTATCAGGTGGCGACATATAACACGTGTCGTATGGATGCTACCACACAGCAACTCACTAGACAAGGTTATGAAATTTGTGGAACAAAGTTCCTTCAGTGTACAAATCAACCAGAATTTTAATTATATATTTATTATATCTTTAATATTTAATTTAAATTAACTTTTATACTATTTCAATATTGTTTAATACTGAATATAGATCAGCAACACTCCTATACTGATGCGCTGTGATACCTAACTCTCTTGCTGCAATACAGTTCTCAAGATTGTCATCAATGAAGAAAACGTGTTCTGGCAAAACCTGTTCCTGTTCGAGAATATAGGTGAAGAATGCACGTTCCGGTTTCGCATGTCCAATTTCACAAGAAGCGTAGACATCATCAAATGATGCATACTGGTTATGCATGCGATGATAGGCATAGTGTGCTGGTTCCGTGTTGGTAGCACAAACGACACGATATCCTTCCTGTTTCAGCATGGATAGCACCTTCTCCATTTCGGGGTCCAGCACCGGTCGGAAGTATTTAGCCCATAGAGAAGTTTCGTGAGCGGGTACCTCTATGTGAGTTCGTTCTGTAAAGAGGCGCCACATTTCTTCTTCATCGATGGAATTCTTGCTGTGTTCCTGCAAAAGAAGTGGAAGTGTCGGATCGAGTTCGGAAAAACTCTGATACTGTTCGAGACCGAAGTCCTTCAGCAGTGACTGTTCAAGCGTAGTATCGGAATGGAGCGCCAACACTCCACCCATATCGACCATAATCAAGGAAACATGTGTCTTCATGGGAGCTGATGGTATCATACTGAGTGCTTTGCTTCCAGTGCTTTTCCTCATGGGAAAAATACGATATGCTTCGACGAATAAGGAGTAGTGTATGCCCCAATTCTTTCCACAAGGATATGTTCCTGCAATGGAGCAGAAACAGACTGAAAAAGCCATCAAATACATCAAGGACACATTTGAACGAGAACTGAGCGGCGGACTCAAATTAAGCAGGGTCACCAGTCCATTGTTCGTACCGCGCGGTTCCGGTATCAATGACGATCTGAATGGCATCGAGCGCCCGGTACGCTTTGAGATCGGGAATCTCAGCAATCGTGAGATGGAGATCGTTCAATCTCTTGCAAAATGGAAGCGCATGGCTCTTGCCGACCTCGGATTCAAGAGCAATACAGGTTTGTATACTGACATGAATGCCATCAGGCCTGACGATGACCTTGACGCCATCCACTCCATCTATGTCGACCAGTGGGACTGGGAATTGGTGATGGGAAAGAATGATCGGAATCTCGAATACCTGAAGAAGGTTGTCAAAAAGATCTTCTCTGCCATGAAACGCACTGAATTCCTGGTCAGTGAGATGTTCTCGTCCTGCCCTCCCTCACTGCCTGACCAGATTACCTTCATTCACACAGAAGATGCCCAAAAACGATATCCAGACCTCACCCCTGTACAGAGGGAAAAGGTCCTTGCAAAGGAATATGGCGCAATATTCCTTATCGGCATCGGATCACCGCTCGCTGATGGAGTAAGCCAAGGGGGCAGAGCCCCGGACTACGACGATTGGTCCACACCTACTGATGCAGAGCATACCGGACTGAACGGGGACATCATCGTATGGGACGCCATTCGTGAAGATTCCCTTGAGCTCTCCTCAATGGGTATCAGAGTTGATCAAGAAACACTGCTCAGACAGCTGGAAATCCGCAATGCCCAAGAGCGCGCCGATCTGTATTGGCACAAACGCCTGCTGAGTGGAGAACTTCCCCAGACCATTGGAGGAGGTATCGGTCAGAGCAGACTCTGCATGTATTTGCTCAAGAAGGCTCATATCGGAGAAGTGCAAGCTTCTGTATGGCCCCAGGAGGTTCTCGACGAAGCCAAGACAATGAAAGTCTTTTTGATGTAGGGGTATCCATGAAACTGATCAGCTGGAATGTGAATGGATTGCGTGCCATTCAGAAGAAGGGATTTGAAGAGTATCTGGTACAAGCCGATGCTGATATCTTCTGTTTGCAGGAAACCAAACTGCAGGAAGACCAGATTTCCCTGGATCTTCCCCAGTATCACATGTATTGGAGCTTTGCCGAAAAAAAGGGATACAGTGGGACTGCTCTCTTTTCCAAGACTGAGCCGGTCAACGTGGAACATGGAATCGGACATGAGCTTGACAGTGAAGGACGTACCGTCACCGCTGAATTCGACGATTACTATGTGATCAGTTGCTACACCCCAAACAGCCAGGAAGAGTTGGCCCGTCTGCCTGTCAGAATGGATTGGGACGATGCATTCCGCTCCTATGTAACCAGTCTCAGGGAAATGAAGCCGGTGATCATCTGTGGCGATCTGAACGTTGCACACCAGAGCATCGATCTGAAGAATCCCAAGAGCAATGAACGCAATGCCGGATACAGCATTGAGGAACGAACCCAGTTTTCTCGTTTGCTTGAGGCTGGGTTCCTGGATACGTTCAGGTTGCTGTATCCTACAAGAACCGAAGCATACTCGTGGTGGTCCTACCGGTTCCGTGCCCGCGAGAAGAATGCAGGGTGGCGCATCGACTATTGGCTGGTAAGCGAAGATCTGAAAAGTCGGGTACTTGACAGCAGCATCGATGATCAGATATTGGGCAGCGACCATGCTCCGGTCATACTGAAATTGCAAGACTAATGAAACGGGGAGGACTTCAATCCTCCCCATTTCTTTATTTATTCAAGAGATACGAAGGTATCTCACCACGGTTCTCAAACACTTTCCGTTGCTGGGAATCCAATATCTTCTTGCACATGCGAATGGATTTGGGAGTAACCTCCACCAGCTCATCATCCTTGATGAATTGGATTGCTTGTTCCAGACTCATTTTGGAAACGGGAGTGAGGGTAACAGCATCATCCTTTCCCGATGCCCTGAGGTTGGTTAGCTTCTTTGTCCTGGTCGGATTAAGCAACAGATCGCCATCGCGGTTATGCTCGCCGACAACCTGCCCTTCGTAAACGGGATCCCCAGGTACAAGGAAGAGCCTGCCCCTGTCCTCCAGCTGCCAGAGCGCATACGCAACTGCATTGCCGCTTCTATCACTGATAAGTGAGCCACTGAAGCGATCAGGGAAATCACCCTTGTACGGCTCATAGCCTTTCATGTAACTGTTCATGATGCCCATGCCACGGGTATCGGTAAGAAACTCATCATGGTACCCGATGAGGCCACGGGCAGGAATCTCAAACTTCATCTTGACCCGATTGTTGCCTAGGTACGTGATGTCACTCATCAAGGCCTTGCGCTTGGAAAGCTTGTCCATCACCGTTCCACTGTATTCCTCGGGACAGTCAACAAACAAATACTCAACCGGCTCCGTCTTTCGACCGCTCTCGTCGGTATGGAAAATGGTCCGTGGCCTACCAACACACAGCTCAAAGCCCTCACGACGCATTTGCTCAACGATGATGGCCATCTGGAATTCACCACGACCTTTTACCGTGAACGTATCATCCGAATTGCGTTCCACCTTGATGGAGACATTGCGCAAGGATTCCTTCTGGAGCCTCTCCCAGATCTTGGCTGACGTCACCTGATTGCCTTCCCTGCCGGCAAGAGGGCTGATGTTCTTCGAGAACAGAATCGATACCGTAGGCTCATCCACATGGATGCGTTCCAAAGCAATCGGCGAATCTGTTGTGCAGATAGTGTCACCAATATGCACATCCTCGACGCCACTGAGAACAATGATATCCCCACTGTATACCTTGGAAGCCTCGGAGAATGTCGGGCCATTGTAGGTCTGCAACTTGGTTACCCGAAGCGGCTTTTGGACTCCTCCATCCTGAATGCAGACAAGTGCATCATTGGTGGTCGCCATTCCGTTGATGACCTTTCCGACAGCAAGTCTACCCAAATAGTCACTGTATGAGAGATCACTTACAAGCATCTGGAACGGCATCTCATCATCATAAACAGGAGCAGGAACTTTCTCGATGATGCAATCCATCAGCTGATGCAAATTATCATCCAGCTCGTTGGGTGCAATACCACAACGTCCATGCTTGCCTATTGCATAGAAAACCGGTACGTCCAGCACACTCTCATCCTCGGCAAGCTCAAGAAGCAGTTCATATACTTCCTGCACCACCTCTTCACTGCGTGCATCCTGACGATCAACCTTGTTGATGACGACAAGAGGTTTGAGATGCTTCTTCAAGGCTTTTTCCAACACAAAACGTGTTTGGGGAAGCGGCCCTTCAGCAGCATCAACGAGCAAAACCACTCCATCCACCATGGAAAGCCCACGCTCCACCTCGCCACCGAAATCAGCGTGTCCCGGGGTATCGATGATATTGATCTTCACCCCTTTCCACATGATGGCACAGTTCTTCGCACTGATGGTGATACCGCGTTCCCGTTCAATGGCTCCACTGTCCATGATACGCTCTTGGGACCCATCTTTCGTAAGCCCACTCTGTCTGAACAATCCATCGACGAGGGTGGTCTTGCCGTGGTCGACATGCGCTATGATAGCGATGTTCCTAATCTTTGTATTCGTGATGATCATAAGAAATCCTTTCCAGGTCCTATGCTATCGCACCTGTTCTCGTATCTCTCTTCTCAAGAAAGAATTTTACGAGAATCAGCGTAAACATGCAGAGGATACTGAGGCTGATGGTAGCCAGTCCCCCGGCTATACCCACCGCCTGGGCGACGGAGCCGACAATAATCGGCATGGTGATTGCCCCTACGGTTGCAGTGGCAATACAGGTTCCTGTTGCAATGGTGGAAGAGTTGAATTTTCTATCCATGGTTGAAAGTGTGGTTGGATAGGTCCCACTCATTGCAAGCCCGAACCCGAACAGACTTAGGTAAATCAGTGCAATATGCTCGACACTGATCATCATGAGAAAAAATACGACCTGCAAGGCACCAAGAATGACCAACAAAACATTCTTGTTCATCTTCAGCGAAAGCGTAGCGCAGATAAGTCTGCCTACGAGAATGAAAATCCACAGGGCACTACTGGTCGTCTGTGCCAACGCTGGACTCAGACGGCCTGTATCATTGAAATAGGTAACCAGCCAACCGACAACCGAAGCTTCTCCACACAAGTAGAAAAACAGGATGAAGGTATTGAGCCAGTATTTCCCGCTTCGCATGAAATCACGACCCTCATCCTTCTGTTTTGCCTTTGGTTTGCCGGAAAGCGAGGAGCGACTGAGAAAAAAGAGCACTGTCAGCTCAAAGAGGACCAGAACCCAAGCGCTGATCCTCCAGTACACACCAAAGACACTGGTGCTGAGAATGGCCAAGAATGGTGCAAGGAAAGCTCCGACCGCAAACGAGGCATGCAAAAGATTCAAGCCTGCTGTCTTGTTCTCGGCGATCTCACTCATCACCACATTGGTGATATTGCTCATCGTACCGCGGCCGATGCCGGTGAAGGCGAAGGCAATCAACAGAAGCAGCGGATTGCCTGAAAGGGTCATCAATACAAAGCCGATCACAATTCCCAGGGAAAGCGTAAGCGTACTGTTCTTCCGACCGATCAGGTACGGCAGATACCCAGCGATAAGCAAGGCCGCGAAGTTACCGATCTGATGCGCTGAAATCACCGCCCCACTGAGAACATAGCTCATCTGGTATTCGGTCTTCATGAACGGGAGCAGGGCTCCGATGAGAGTACTCATCATACCACTGGTGAAGAACGCAAAATAGAGAGTGTACATCAAGCTCACATCTTCTGATCTGACCTTGAGAAGCTTGGAAAGTGAGGGCATGAAAAAGACTCCTGGAAATACATTGGGCCGGCACCTAGGAAAAGGTACCCCTATGTAATACCGTTATTTGGCAAGAATGTCCACTAGGTTCGGCTTCGGACGCACCCTATCTTCGGATCTGTTGTTTCAACGCTCGCTTGTATGCATACATCGCGGAGTCTGCCCTTGCGTACAAGCTGTCGGCGGTCATCCCTTCCTCGAATTCCTGGAAGCCATGACTGAAGCTCAGCGAGCTGATGTGCTGTTGCTTTGAACGGCTGAGAATGCGCTGAAGATCAGCAATCTTTGCTTTAGGGTCGGAAGTATGGATGAATGCTGCAAACTCATCACCACCCAGTCTTGCCACAACACCTTCTGCAGAAAATGTTTGACTGAGTGCCGCAGCAAAGCCTGCCAGGACCTCATCACCTGCCTTATGACCCAATCTATCATTGATCTTCTTGAAATGGTTGAGATCGAATACCATCAGCCCGAAAGGCTTTCCATCCTGTACAAGAAACTGCAGATGAGTATCAAAGCTCCTTCGGTTATACACAGAGGTAAGGTAATCCACATGGGAAGGAACGGTTTCCAAGAACACATACAAGACCAGCAAGGCAAGCACGATAGACGTCCAGCTGAAATGAAAATGCGAATCAATGAGCTGGGTGAGCATTCCGATGATGGGGATGAAAAAGAAGATGCTGTAAATCCATATTTCCTTGCGTGAGATTCGCCTTCTGTGGTGCAGGATCACAAAAAGCATATATACATAGAGCCCCGCGAGAATCCCATAGTGGAGTAATTTCCAGGGACCACTGTGATAGCTGTTGGCTTGGCGATCTACCGAGAAATATACGGGATACCAGACATTTATCAGCAAGAGGATTGCAGTGAAGACACTTGCTCCCTGGTAGTACCACAGCCGGCGAACCCTTCGACTATCCTGAAACAAGCGATAATCCACATAACTCATCAGAAGCCCGCCAATGACAGGACCGATCAGGAAAAGAAGCACATTGGTTCCGTACTCAAGGTAGTAGGCTCCCAAAAACTGTGTGCGATCGAAGATCCAGGTCAGGGGCTCATCGATGATGGCAACTGCCGTGGCAATCAGAACCCATCTGAGTATCGTCCCGCCAAACGTCCTGATATGCATGGTGTGCATAAACAAAAGCAAGACGAGGAGCATGGCCAATGCAAAGATATTGATCTGGAATTGAATCAGATAGCTCATGGTATACTCCTGAAAAATGGTCATCACAGAACAGAAAAACAGCCCACAGTCATAAAAGGAGTATACCTACTATGGCTTTCCTTTCCAAGATTGCTTTACCGGCTTCCTAGTCCTGCCTCAATTCGGATGGCCAGATCTGCAAGCTTCTCCTCGATGAGACCGATGGTCTGGATGAATGCTTGCTCACCCCTGCCGCTTGGATCCTCAAGTCCCCAGTCCTCGCGATGCTTGCACGGCAGATACGGGCAGTTCACATTGCACCCCATCGTTATGAGGATATCAATGGGAGGAAGTTGATCAATCAATTTGGAATATTGTGTTGCTTCCATATCAATTTCATACAACTTTTTAATCATTTTTACCGCATCTTGGTTGATTCTGTCCTTTGTTTCCGTACCTCCGCTATATGCAGTAAACAGATGACCGTACTTCAGGTTTGCAAGAGCCTCTGCCATTTGGCTGCGGCAGGAGTTGTGGACACACACAAAGGCAACAGTTGGCCTACTCATGACAGGTCCCTTGCTTTTCTGATGAGTTGGGCAATCTCCTGCACATCGGCAACCCTTCCTGAAACCAATACCTTTTGGTCTACCACCAAGGCAGGGGTAGTCATGACGCCAAACTCCGCTATCTTTGCAAAATCCCGTACATGCTCAATGGCATGCTCCTGCCCAAGATCAGCCAACGTCTTGCGGGTGTTCTCCTCAAGGGCATTGCAGGCAGCGCAGCCAGAGCCAAGAATCTTTACATCCGAGGAGATTTCCTCTGTTTCCTTCTGCTTCTTTCCAAATCCAAACAAAGCCATATGCTACTCCTTTCCCTACGACAAGTAGGGACCGATCAAGTTGAAGAGATACCCGATGAGGATGATTCCCACCGTCACAATCGTAAAAAACAAACCGAGCAAGCGAGGTTTGACCGCCTTGCGCAGGAGAATCAGGGAAGGCAGCGAAAGGGCGGTAACCCCCATCATGAAGGAGAGAATGGTTCCGAGTCCAACTCCCTTTGCCCACAGAGCCTCAGCAATGGGAAGGGTGCCGAAGATATCCGCATACATCGGGACCCCGACAAAAGTTGCCAGAACCACACTGAAGGGATTGGAGGAACCTAGGATCGAAAGAATCCATGAGGTGGGGATCCAGTTGTGAATGATCGCACCGATTCCAACGCCAACAATGATGTACCAGAACACCTTATGCACCGTTGATTTCACTTGTGAAGCTGCAAAACTTCTTCGTTCGGTTGCAGTAAGTGACATCTCCACGCTCTCTTGGCTCCGGATCGTTCGGATGAATGGCTCGATATCCTCCTCTTTACCCAAAAGATTGATCAAGGCACCTCCCAAGACTGCCAGAACAAGGCCAACCACCACATAGGCGATGGCTGTAGGGAACCCGAAGATGCTTGACAGCAGTATCAGCGAGCCCAGATCCACCAAGGGAGAGGAGATAAGAAAGGAAAAGGTAAGACCCAGCGGAAGGCCCGCAGAAGTGAAGCCGATGAACAGGGGGATGGAAGAACAGGAGCAGAACGGAGTGACCGTTCCCAGCAACGCTGCAAGGGTGTAGGCTTTCCATCCAGAAAACCGTCCCAGAATCCGTTTCGTTCGTTCAGGAGGGAAGTAGCTTTGTATGTAGCTGATCACATAGATCAGGATGGAGAGTAGGATCAAAATCTTCAGTACGTCATAGATGAAGAACTGTACACTTGCTCCGACCCTACCCTCAAGGTTGAGTCCAGCTGAAGCAAGCAAGAATCCAACTCCGTCATTGAGCCAGCGCATACCCAATACCTGGTACTGGAGGAAATCAAGAATCACACGCATGCACAGCCCCCTTGGTTTTCATGCGTGCATTCCAATGCTTGCATATTGGCTTGGAACGCTTTCATCGTTGGCTCATTGATAGAGTAATGAATCCATTTGCCTTCCCGTCTCCCAACCACAAGATCTGCCTCGGAAAGGATCCGCATGTGATGGCTGAGCGTTGGTTGGGTAACTGAGAAAACCTCCAACAATTCACAGACGCACGCTTCGCCTTTTCCCAGATGCCTGATGATGGCAAGCCTGTTCTGGTCAGCCAATGCCTTGAGTATTTGCAGTATTTGCGTATCTTCCATGCGGCCCTCTCTCATATAGATGATTGTCTATATAATAAGAAGACCCATCATCCTTGTCAATGGATAGAAAGCATTGAATCACCCCTTTGTGCTCCCCACTCCAAATCCCACCATGTTGTACACAAGCCCTCCAGAAAGCGCTGGTCATGGCTAACCAGCATCAAGGCTCCCGGGAAGGCAGCAAGCGCTTTCTGCAATGCCAAACGGGACGGTAGATCCAGATGATTGGTTGGTTCATCAAGCATGATGAGCTCATAGCTTCCCTGCAATGCCCACGCTATCAACAGCTTGCGCATTTCCCCCGGGCTAGGCAGAGCCGATCCCAAGAACAGGTTGCTGTCACTGCCGAGACGGACCACCGAAGAGACAATGGCTCCCTTGGCACCCGGATCCAAATCCTGGAAGCGGGCAAACCAAGAGAGGCTTTCCTCCAAGCCCAGTTCTTGCCCTAGTTGCCAGTATCGGACGGGACCTTGGTCCAGCATGCTGGTCAGGTGCTTGAGCAAGGTACTCTTTCCCACTCCATTCGGGCCCCTGATCGCCACACGCTGAGTGTTGGAAACATCAAGGGCAGGAAGCTGTAGACGGCGAACAGGACCCATTGCAAGCAAGCAGGGCTCCACGTGAAGCAAGGTATTCCTACGAGCGATGGTTCCCTGCACCGTTATTCCGTCGAGATTCTTTTTCAGATTCAGTTGTGATTGGCTTTCCAGATTTGCTGCAAGCATGGTTCCGATTTGTTCTGTGCGTTTCAGCCTGGCATTAAGCTGATTGGATAGTTGGCCCGCAACCTTGTCCCTTCCGCTGACCCGTACTGCATCAATTCTACCCTTTGCATCATGGTCTTTGGGATCAATCGTACGTTTTGTATTGATCTTGTCCTGTTTTGCAGCATGCTCTGCACGCGTCTTCTTCTCCTGTTTCAGCCTTGCCTCCCGCTTTGCATGCTGAAGTGATGAGGCTAGCAAGGACTGATGCATCCTGCTCGTCTCATCCATGGCTTGGGAGGGGGAACAGGCAAGCTTGGTAACCAGAGGGGCATGGATCTGTATAGTCTGGACACAGAGCGCATCCAAGAGCTCCAGATCATGACTGACCAAGAGAGCAAACCCACGGTACTCCTTAAGCGACTGGAGAACACAAAGCATCGCTTCCCTGTCCAGATGGTTGGAAGGCTCATCGATGCACAGCAAATCACACTCTTGATAGAGGGCCCAGCCGATTTGTGCTCGTTTGCGCTCTCCCTCACTGAGGGTATCCCACCGTTCGAGATAATCACGCTCAAGATGCAAACGTCCATGCAACCTGCATGCATCCGCATCGTATGCATACGCAAATGCTTCATAGGTTGGGGGGACATCTTCGGTCCGTTGGGGAACATAGATGCATTGCTCCGGATGCTGTATGAGTCCTGCGAGCGGTGTCAGCATTCCACAAGCCAGTTGCAGAAACGTACTCTTGCCTCCCCCATTTACCCCGATAACGGCGGTCCAGACGGGTGCAAGTGATAGCGAAAGATCATGGAAGAGATCCAGGGTCTGTTCGGGATAATGATAGGTTACCTGATGGAATTCCAAGGGTTGGGTATTCATGTTGCCTCCTGATTGAGGCGTCACTCACGGTCATACGGATATGTTGGAAAAAGGATGAAAACGAGGTGACGCACTATTGATTGATGCGCTGTCTTGGTCTTCATCAGTTCTTCATCGTATCACGAATCTCCTTTTTTCTTGGATAAGCTAGTATAGCAAGTACATCTATTCCTATCAAGAAGCGAACAATAACGGCTGCAGGCCTATCCACAGCCCTGCACAGCCTACAAACACATAGACAACGCGCCTGAGTGTTGTGTCCGATATTTTTTTGAACAGCAAGAGGCCAAGATACGTGCCCACTCCAATCGCTCCCCAACCGACAAGAATAGGAGCAATGTGGGATCTTTGGAGAGAGCCATAGGACGATCTGACCAAGATACTGTGAATATTGCAAAAGAGGAAATATGCTTGGATGGTGGAAAGATAAGCCCTCTTGTCCTTGACCGAGGCAAAGAGATACAGGGCAACAGGAGGACCTCCGATACCGAAAAAGCCGTTTCCTACTCCGGCTATCAGCCCCATGAGCAAACCATTTCCCACAGTCGCCTTGATGGTGATTCGCTCACTGAAGAACGCAAAGTACAGAGAGAGCAGCAATAGAAACAATCCAAGGGCCATGCTGAGCACGTTTGAATCCACAGACAAGCTGAACATGATGACCAATTGGGCAACAGCCAAGGATGTGGCCAAAAGTGGCAGAAGAATCTTCCACGCAATATAGCGGTAATATCGTACGGCCAAATATCCGGTGCTCGCCATTGCTATGACTTGGTTGAGGGTGACTGCGGTCGAGAAAGGATAGAGAGCAGGAAGAAAAATCATTGCTATGATGGGAAACCCAAATCCAATATTGGCTTGAAGGAATGCTCCCATGAATACCACAAGAAAAACCTGAACAAGTTGCACGTATTCACCCCCTCACGGCAGTGTAACACGTTCACTTTGCATCAGGGTATAAAAAAACCTTCCCGCGTGGAAGGTTTTCTATGCATAGGATTGAGAAGAAAAAAAGAGGCCCGGCGGCTACCTACTCTCCCACGGCTAACCGTAGTACCATCGGCGTGAGGGTGCTTAACTTCCGTGTTCGGGATGGGAACGGGTGTGTCCACCCTGCTGTGGCCACCG
>Ga0265295_1006872_pt1 | contig 13478 bp, 14 predicted proteins | sample Munlansysbiofilm_FD_192503 | JGI IMG/M metagenome (GOLD analysis project Ga0265295, IMG submission 192503) | Leachate microbial communities from a municipal landfill in Southern Ontario, Canada - Methane capture system biofilm | ecosystem: Engineered > Solid waste > Landfill > Unclassified ... | reverse complement strand
AAATGGTGGAGGCGGTGGGAGTCGAACCCACGTCCGAAAGAACTACATCAAGAGCTACTACACCGTTAGTCTTTTGATCAATTTAACCGGTCTGCTGTTCAAAAGACAAGGCAGCAAGCCAGCGATCCCTGGATTTCGGGCTGCGTATCGGGCTTACGCAATCCTATTCGGTAGTAAATGACGTTCCTTTCCTACCACCGACATCTCGGTCAAGAACGCCTGTTAAGCAGCGAGTGCTACAGGTTGTGTGTAATAATTGTCGGCAGATATTGCCGTGCAGGTTTATTAAGGTCGGCCACCTGCCCCGACCCGGTGCAACCCAGGAGTTCATTCCCCCGTCGAAACCTTTACGCCCCCTGATTTTGAAAGATCATACTTACAAGACATTATAGACTATCTTGCCTTGATTTTAAACTCTTTTGCATGTTCACGTTTCAGCTCTTTTTTCTTCAAATCTTCCCGTTTATCATGCAGTTTTTTACCTTTTGCCACACCAATTTCAACTTTTACCATCCCGTTTTTGAAGTACAGCCTTAAAGGTACCGCTGTGCAACCATCCTGCCTGATACGGGCATGTAACTTGCTGATTTCACGTTTGTGCAACAATAGTTTACGTGGACGTTCTGTTTCATGATTCTGGCGGTTACCAAAGTCATAATGGGCAATGTGCAGATTGTGCAGCCAGGCTTCACCGCTTTTTACCAGTACAAAGGAGTCGGTCATGTTGCTTTTGCCTGCACGCAGAGATTTAACCTCTGTGCCAACCAGCACGATGCCTGCCTCAAAGCGTTCATCAATATGATAATCGTGGAAAGCACGCTTATTTGTGCATATCAGTTTTTCAGCCATGATTTACCCGAAATATCCCCATACCGTATGATGCTCCCTTGCCAAGGTTTAAAAGGCTGCCAGTCAGAAGATACGGTATAAGCTCCTGGTGCAGATTTTTCAACAGATAACTGCCTGTAACGCCACGTGTAAAAGTCTGCCCTTCTGTTGCAACAGGCTGATACTGATCAATATGTACATCATCAGCCATTTGTGCAAGGTACTTAATCTGATCAGCATCAATTTTTTTTCCATAATAGGCTGACAGGGACGAAAGTCGCCGCAACACAGCACGGACAAACTGCGGAGCATGAAAATGTGTCAGCTCTTTGCTGTTTTTTATAAGCCTTAATGGAGACAAAAAATCAATCCGTACCGCTGCTGTTGTAGAGGCTATACCTGATTGCGCCACCAGTTCGATAGCATCAAGCACAGGCAGATTGGTTGCAACGCCGTTAGCATCTGTTAAAAGCGGCAACGGCTGCATCTGATAGTTCATTGCAGACAGGCCGACCTTGTGGCTGCCGTGGCCACAGCAGCAAGTAACTGCTCGGATGAGCAGATCAAGGTGCTTTATTGTGTCTTCGATCAGCAGCAGATAAAAGCATTCTGGCTTTGTAGTAATACAAAAAGGGGCAACACTACTGAAAACATAGGGTAATCCAGGTTTTTGGTGCAACTTGCGCAGTTGCAGATCATTGGAGAGCTTGCGGGCTGTCAATTCTGCCACAGGACAGGTTGTCCATTTTTCACAAACCGTACCAGCGCAATTTGTCTTGTTTTTAGCGCATGCAAGCTGCTGTAAAGTTTTCTCAAAAACAGCACCTTTTCCGGACAGGATGCCGGACTGACAGATAACTTTTGGGGCAACTGAAAATTCAATAACTATGAAGTTAAGTTTAAGTTCCATAAAAAACGGGGCGACTAAGTTTATAATCGCCCCGCCCCATTCTTTTGTAAGCCAAAAGTTTAAATTAGAACATAGCTTTCAGGAATTCCCTGTTCATTCTGGCGATAAACTTGACGTTAATCCCTTTAGGGCATGAAGCCTGGCACTCATAGTGGTTGGTACAGTTACCAAATCCGCAGTCTTTCATTTCCTGAACCATGTTTTGTACCCGTTGCTTTGCCTCTGCCTTGCCTTGTGGCAGAAGGGCAAGCTGGGATACCTTGGCACCGGTAAACAGCATGGCAGCACTGTTGGGGCAGCCAGCTACACAAGCACCACATCCGATACACTCGGCAGCATCCATTGATTCGTCTGCAACAGGTTTCGGAATCAGGATAGCGTTACCATCAGCAACACCACCAGTGTGGCAGGATGTGTATCCGCCAGCCTGAATAATCTTGTCCAAAGCTTCACGGTCAACCACCAGGTCTTTTACAATCGGGAAAGCCTTGGCACGCCACGGTTCAATATAAATGGTGTCACCATCATTAAATTTACGCATATGCAGCTGGCATACAGTGGTACGCTCCTGTCCGCCGTGAGGCATACCGTTGATTACCTGGGAGCACATGCCACAAATCCCTTCGCGGCAGTCATGGTCAAAAGCAACAGGCAACTTGCCTGCCCTGATCAGCTCTTCGTTCAGAACATCCAGCATTTCCAGAAACGAATGGTGCTCGGTTATCCCCTTTACTGTGTAGTTCTCAAACTTGCCAGTGTCGTTGGCGTTTTTCTGGCGCCACACGACGAGGTTAATTGTCATGGTCTTGTGATCGCTCATTATTTGTAGCTCCTTACCGCGAGATGTACGTTCTCGAATTTAAGTGGTTCCTTGTGCAGCTCAGGCTCTTTATCAACGCCTTTAAACTCCCAGGCACCAACATAGCAGAAATTGGCATCGTCACGCTTTGCTTCACCGTCATCATACTGGTGCTCAACACGGAAGTGACCACCGCAGGATTCTTCACGATGTAAAGAGTCACGACACATAAGCTCTGCAAACTCGAAGAAGTCAGCTGTACGGCTGGCGTTTTCCAGATCCTGGTTAAACTCGGCACCAGTACCGGAAACCTTGACATTCTGCCAGAATTCTTCACGTAATGCAGGAATTTTCTTCAGGTTTTCGTTAAGAGATTCTTTGGACCGTGCCATGCCGCAGTTGTTCCACATCAGGCTGCCCAGCTCACGCATATAATGGGTTACTGTTTCCTTACCATTTACAGACATCAGCTTGTCGTTTCTAGCATTCACCTCATCAGCTGACTGCTTGAATTCAGGCAGGTTAGTGTCTGTGCCGTAAGGCTTGATGGAAGCGAGATAACCACCAATCGTGTAAGGAATAACAAAGTAGCCATCGGCAAGTCCCTGCATCAGCGCCGAAGCACCAAGGCGGTTTGCGCCGTGGACGGAGAAGTTGGCTTCACCAAGCACAAACAGACCAGGGATATTGCTCATCAGGTTGTAGTCTACCCACAGACCACCCATGGAATAGTGAGGTGCCGGATAGATACGCATAGGACGCTTGTAGCCATCCTCATCGGTAATTTTTTCATACATTTCAAAAAGGTTGCCGTAACGTTCTCTGATGGTATGTTCACCAACACGCTTGATGGAATCAGCAAAGTCAAGGTAAACCCCACGACCACCAGGACCAACACCACGTCCTTCATCACATTGCTCTTTGGCTGCACGGGAAGCGATATCACGGGGAGCAAGGTTACCAAAAGACGGATACTTACGCTCAAGGTAGTAATCGCGATCTGCTTCTGGAATATCACCAGGCTCTTTGTTGCAGTCTTCTTTTTTCTTTGGTGCCCAGCAACGACCATCGTTACGCAAAGACTCGGACATCAAGGTGAGTTTGGACTGGTAATCACCTGCCTGCGGGATACAGGTAGGGTGAATTTGTGTGTAACAAGGGTTGGCAAAATAGGCACCCTTTTTGTGTGCAGCCCATTTTGCAGTAACAGAGCAACCCATGGCGTTGGTGGAGAGGTAAAACACGTTTACATAACCACCGGTTGCCAGACAGACTGCATCAGCAGCATAGCTTTCAATCTCGCCTGTTACCAGGTTACGGCAGGTAATCCCCCGTGCAACACCATCAACTACGACAAGATCAAGCATTTCACGGCGGGTATACATTTTTACTTTGCCAAGCTTCACTTGACGTGACAGGGCAGAGTATGCGCCGAGCAACAGTTGCTGACCGGTTTGTCCCCGTGCATAGAAAGTACGGGAAACCTGAGCACCACCGAAAGAACGGTTGTCCAGGTAACCCGCATAGTCACGGGCAAATGGCACACCCTGTGCCACGCACTGATCGATAATGTTGTTAGATACCTGAGCCAGACGCCATACGTCAGCTTCACGGGCGCGGAAGTCGCCACCTTTAATGGTGTCGTAGAAAAGACGATAAACTGAGTCACCATCGTTAGGATAGTTTTTGGCTGCGTTGATACCACCCTGGGCCGCAATGGAGTGCGCACGGCGTGGGGAGTCCTGATAGCAGAAGGCCATCACGTTATAACCAAGCTCACCCAAAGATGCTGCAGCGGCACCACCGGCCAGACCGGTACCAACCATAATTACTGTATACTTACGCTTGTTTGCCGGGTTAACCAGCTTCAGATCAAAGCGGTGCTTATCCCAGGTCTGTTCAATAGGTCCGGTTGGACACTTTCCGTCAAGAATCACGATAACCCCCTTAACCCTTTATAAATCCCAAGAAAATAGACAGCGGAATGGAAATAAAACCAACAAACAGCACCAAGGCTACAACTTTACCAAACAAGGTGATGTTATCCTGCCAAGAATCATTGTTGCATCCCATGGTCTGAAAAAAGCTCTGTACGCCATGATATAGATGCAAAAACAGTACTGCCATTGCCACAACATAAAGTCCGGTGCCTGAAAAAGTGGTGAAGCTGGAAGCCACCATGGCAAAGACATCAAAGTGTCCACTGGCATCATTCACAAGGGTAAGCCCGGGTGTTACACGGAAAGTAAAATGAAACAGGTGATATACAATGAACAGGAATAGTAAGGAACCGGTCCAGATCATGTTTTCGCTGGCAAAGGTTGTTTTGCGGTGTGCCTTTACAGCATAGTTTACAGGTGTTGCATAACGGTTTTCAATGGTTAGCTGAATACCGTAAATAACGTGGAGCACAAATACAACCAGCATAACAGCACGGAAAGCCATAATAATCGGAAGCGGCAAACTGTGCAGGTGCTGGGCGTAAGAGTTTAGTCCTGCTGCTCCGGCAAAAGTTGAACTGTTGCCAAGCAGATGGACGATGGCAAACAGAAGCATACAGCAACCTGTTACTGCCATCACAATTTTTCTGCCAATTGATGTACTAAACATAGCGTCTTTTCCCTTTTCTAGAATTTTAAGTTAACCGTAAGCAACGGTACTAAAGGTTACAGGCAATCCGGAATATGCTTGATATTAACCAGATGGAGCCTTTTGTCCGGTACCACAACCGAAAACAGACTGCACACCAGGTGGACCTCGCCAATTACGTTCACAAATGTTGCGCATGACAACGCCTCCTTCTGGCTTTATTTGCTATGCTTGCAAAGTTTCCCCTGCACATCAAACAGGATGTATGCAGGCTTATATCTTGCGCATACTAAACGCCGTTATGAAAAAACACAAGTATTTTGTATACAAGTTGCTGTCAATCAATTGAAACATCCTGTAAAAGCAGCATATTATTATACTAATGCCGGTTTTTACAGTAATCAGAACCTGACCAGCAGACCTCCCCAGGATAAACCACCACCAAAGCCCATAACCAGCACAAGTTGCCCTGGCTTAATGGTGCCATCCCGACGGAACTCATTAACAGCCAGCGCAACCGAGGCAGCTGCGGTATTACCATATTTTTGCAGATTCACTAGAAATTTTTCCCTTGGTATCCCATGTTTTTTTGCAACAGAATCAAGAATACGCAGGTTTGCCTGGTGGGGAATCAACCAGTCCAGGTCTGCTGGTGTAATGCCGGCTTTTTCACAAACGGTCTTAATCAGCTCGGGTATCGCTTCAGTGGCAAAAACATATACCGGCTTGCCTGACATATAAAAAGTATTTTCCCTTGCCTCAATAGAATCTGCGGTTATTGGCTTGCGTGAACCGGAAGATGGCACCTGGATAAGTGGCCAGCCATTGCCATCTGTGCGGATAAAAGTGTGCAAAATGCCTTTATCCGGCTCTTCAGTTGCCCTCAGCACAACAGCAGCAGCACCGTCTCCAAATAGCGGGCAGGTTGTTTTATCATCAAAATTCAGTATTTTGGAATAGGTATCAGCCCCGATTACAAGGGCAGTATTTGCCTTGCCCGCACGGATAAAACTGTCGGCAGTATCAAGGGCAAAAACAAAACTGCCACAAACCGAATTGAGATCAAATGCAAAGGCATTTTTTGCTCCGATTTCCTTTTGAACCATGCAGGCTGTTGCAGGCAAAATCATGTCCGGCGTAGAGGTTCCGATGACAATGCAGTCAACTTCTTCTGCTGTAATTCCTGCATCTTGCAGTGCAGCATTGGCAGCCCGCACTGCAAGGTCTGAAGTTGATTCTTCAGGGCTTGCAAAACGCCTTTCCCTGATGCCGGTACGTGAACTTATCCACTCATCAGGGTCATCCAGCAAGTAAGAGAAAAAATCGTTACTAACAACACGTTCTGGTACGCCTGCACCACTACCTATAATTTGCGAATGTTTCATAAGCACCCCTTTTCATGTGTGAATACACAAACCCGACATGTATTATTTCCTGGTCTCCCTGAAGATACTGCCAATATCCATCACTGCAAAACCCCAAACCCCCAAAAAGGATGCCAGCAGCAGTTTGCCCCAAAAAGCGTACGGCTCAAGCTGTGCCAGAACAAGCTCAGGAGTAATAACTTCACCGCTTAATTTTACAGCTATAAGCGGTGCAGAAAACTTCATGGTCAGAAAAAACGCGACTAAAAGCAATAGGTTTACAATTACCAGCAGCAAAGCACCTTTAAGTTTGCGTCCCCAGTAAAGTTGCCCAAGCCCTGGCAACACCAAAGCGGTCAGTAAAAAAGCAACTAAGGGACGCTTGTTGGCAATAAGTTTTTCCACTATCACCGCTCTCCAAATATGGCAGTACCAACACGCACCAAAGTTGCTCCTTCTTCAATGGCAACCTCAAAATCACCGGACATTCCCATGGAAAGATGCTCCATTGTAACACCAGTAAATGCTTTACCTTTTATCTCATCAGCCAGCAGTTTCAGCTCACGAAAAAAAGGGCGTGCTTTTTCAGGGTTGTCAAAAAAAGGAGGCATGGTCATCAAACCCTGCACTTGCAGGTTAGGCAGCAGGGATATTTCCTCCACCAATGCCAAGGCATCCTTTGTTGTGGTGCCGGATTTACTCTTTTCGCCAGATACATTTACCTGCACAAGCAGGTTGCAGACTTTATTGAGTTTTACCCACTGGCCGCTTAATTCTTTGGCCAGGGAAAGACGGTCAACCGAATGGATGAGGCTGGTCAATCCAGCAATCTGACGCACCTTGTTTGATTGCAGGTGCCCGATGAAGTGCCACTGCACAGCATCTGGCAACATTGCTGCCTTGCCGGTCATCTCCTGCACGTAGTTTTCACCAAACACCTGCTGACCTGCAAGCATTGCTTGTTGTATATCTTCAGCAGGGCGGGTTTTGGATACAGCCACCAAAGTGATAGAACTCGGGTCTCGCCCACAGCCTTTGCAGGTGTCTGCAATGCGCTGTTTAACCTGTGCCAGATTTTCAGCAATGCTGCTCATGCCTTTTCCAATGCCCCCATCTGCTGCAACAGCTCAACCAGCTCACATGCGGGTAGCCCCACCACATTGGTGTAAGAACCGTGAATTTCCTGTACAAAGTGGGCTGCTCCGCCCTGAATGGCATAGGCACCTGCTTTATCCAGCGGACATCCTGTTGCCACATATTTTTCTATTTCCAGATCAGACAGATTTTTAAACTGCACATCAGTATATACTGCCCTGCTGGTGCAATCTCCGGTTTTGACATCAAAAACAGCAAAGGCAGTAATTACCTGATGGGTATGACCTGAAAGCTTACCCAGCATTGCCGCTGCCTCGTTTGCATTGCGCGGCTTGCCCATTATCCTGTTGTCAAGCACCACAATGGTATCAGCACCGATAAACCAGCGACCAATACTTTTGTCTGCCACAGAAGTTGCCTTATCTGCTGCCAACCTCAAGGCGTATGCAGCCGGCTCTTCGTTTTCCAGCGGCTCTTCCGGAATATCTGCTGCTATTACCTTAAAAGGGATTTGCGCCAATTCCATCAGCTCTGCCCGACGCGGTGAGGCAGAAGCCAGCACAATCTCATTCATTAGCCTGCTCTACCTTGGTCTGTTCGGTCTTGTTACGACGCTGCTGTTCAGCCTCGATTTCCTGCCAGTGGGCTTTCCAGTCTTTTTTGCGTACCTTATGCAAAACAAAAACCCCTGGCACAATCATCAAACCCCAGAAAATATTAATTGTTTCACGGTAAGCAACACCATAAACCAAAGAAGCAATCCCCACCAGCAACAGACCGGTTTCTATTGACAATATACGGTCAATCAGCGATTTCTTTTGCTCTGTTTGCAGATTATTATCCTGCATCTTGATTTTATCCTTTCAGTTGACGCTGGTACCCTTGTCAACAGCCTTCCAGGGGAATATTTTACCGGGATTAAGGATATTGCGGGGATCAAGTGCCAGTTTTATTGATTCCATCACCTTGATTTGCACAGGGTTCAGCTCCATTTCAATAAACGGCTGCTTGGCAAGACCAACACCATGCTCTCCTGACATAGTGCCATTTAAATCAAGGGCTGCCTTAAATATCTCTTTAATCGCCTGTTGTGCCTTTTCTTCATCGCCAGGAACATCTTTGTTAATCATCACGTTAACATGGATATTGCCATCTCCGGCATGACCAAAGTTGACAATGGGAATCCCGTATTTCTTTTGTATTGCCTCAATCTGCCGGATTACATGGGGTACTTTGCTGCGCGGCACCACAATATCTTCATTGTATTTGTGCGGATTAACATCACGCAAAGATGGTGATACCAGTCGCCGCACCTTCCAGAGTGCTTCTGATTCGGCATTGTCTTTTGCCGCACGGAACTGCACCAGCCCCAAGGGTTTGATAAGCTCATGTATCCTGTCTGCCTGCTTGTCCACCAGGTCTTTATCACCATCCACCTCAATCAGCAGCACAGCCCGTCCTTCCTGGGGGATACCCAGGTTAAAACGCCGCTCAACACACTGCAAGGTGGCATAATCCATAAACTCAAGTGTTGTGGGAATAATTTTACCGCCTATGATGGTTGAAACAGCCTGGGCTGCGCCATCTATTGAGTCAAAAATGGTCAGCATGGTTTTTTTTGCTTCCGGCAGTGGCAAAAGCTTGAAGATAATACTGGTAATTACACCCAAAGTTCCTTCACTGCCACACAGCAGCCGGGTCAGATCATAACCAACCACAGCCTTGTAGGTTTCAGTACCGGTGCGGATAATCTCACCAGTGGGCAGTACCACCTCAAGACCCATCACAAAGTCACGGGTTACACCGTATTTAACACAACGGGGACCGCCTGCATTTTCAGCAACATTACCGCCCAAAGTGGAAAACTTGAGTGATGCCGGATCAGGAGGATAAAACAGCCCCAGTTTTTCCACTGCAAGCTGAAACTGCTCTGTAACAACACCTGGTTCAACCTCGGCGATTAGATTTTCTGTATCAATTCGCAATATTTTATTCATGCGGGTGGTAACCAGTACAACACCGCCATCAACAGGCAACGCACCGCCGGTAAAACCACTGCCAGCACCCCTTGGATAAACCGGAAAACCATGCCGGTTAGCCAGTTTAAGTACACCTGAAACCTCTTGTGCATCAGCAGGATGCACCACTGCTGCCGGCAAAAACTCCATCTGGGTGGCATCATAGCCATAGCAGATTAAATCCTGTTTTTCTGTGGCTACATTATCAGCACCAACAATATCACACAGTTCTTGATATATTTCCTGACAAAGCATTTAGCACTGCCCTTTCATTTCTGACTGAATCAACTTGAATTTTTTATATTAGCTGATAGCAGCAAAACTTGGCAAGACGATTCCCTGTTGCCTGTAATAGTGGCTTGCCGTATAAATACGAACAATTATTTTATAGCGGAGTTTTTTATGATTATTTTGGCCATTACTGACAGCTCGCGCATCACTGATTTACTGGAAAAAATGTCCCGTAATCGCAATGATCTGGTGGTGGTGGGTGATATTCATCGCGGTGCAGAAGCACTTAAGAGCATGAAACCGGACATAATTATTATCCAGAACCATCTATCAGGGCTTTCTGCCGATATACTGCTAAAACATATAAAATCCCGCCTTGACGGACATGATTGTCGCTTTTTGCTGGTAAGCACACCAGATGCTCTGGAACCGGAAACTAAAGCAGCTGTTGCTGGTATTATTGATCCATCAAAAACTGATGCAGAACTGCAAACTGATCTGGAAAAGCTGACTGCTGCACAGCTGCCCAAAAACAGGCTGCCGCAGGAAGAGGTTGTAACATCCAGGGCTGAAGTGCTGTTTAAAGAGCTTTCCCGCGATGAATCCATTGCCAGCTCAAAAACTGCTGCCACGCAAGCCACAAAAAATGATGACAAAAAAAAGTCTGCCACTGAAAAGCAGCAAACACCCGATGATCTCCCCAAAGATAAAACAGCTGCTTCTGCAAACCTGAACCGTTTTACACCACCGCGCAAAAATCTGATTATCACCGATGCAGAGCAACCGCCCCCCTGGTACCGGCATAAATGGGCAGGAATTTTACTGGCAGTGCTGCTTGTTGCGCTGGCAATTACCTCCTATCAGTATAAATCTGACAATGACAGCAACAAACCTGTTGCTAAGCCTGAGCATGCTGTGAAAAAAACAAAACAGGCAGAAAATCTGGCAAAAAACAGTGACAAAGCAATAGAAAATATTGCTGAAGCACCAAAAGAAACAAAAAACGTCACAGATAAAACCACTATCCGCCCTGACAAGCTTTTTTCTTTTATTCCGGCTGCAAACAGTGATAAAAACTATGCCAAAAACCACCCTGGCTGGGAGCGTTATCTGGGTGAAACTTGTGAGTACCGCATCTTCAGAGGAGAGGACAAGCTGATTAAGTCAGTGCAGATACTTGATAAAAGTGGAGCAGGCATCCAGGATGCTTTCAGCAGAACCATTCTTAAGGAAACTGCCGACACAAACAGCCTGAGCGCAGTTACTTCTGAAACAAAGGAAGGGTATGAGATAAAGCGCGGCAAAGCCGGAAACCTGGATGTTATACAGTATCTGGATGAGCAGAATAAACAGATACACGGCATTGTAATTGTATGGCCATAATCAAGGAGCAAAAAATGAAAAAACTGTTTTATGCAATTGCAGGCTTGGTAATATTGGGTTCTTTAAACGGCTGCGGCTACAACACAATACAAGCCAATGAAGAAGCGGTTTTTGCTGCCTGGGGTAATGTTGAATCCAGCTATCAGCGTCGTGCAGACCTGATTCCTAACCTGGTGGAAACCGTAAAAGGCTACGCAAGGCATGAATCGGAAACCTTGCAGGCAGTGACAGAAGCACGCGCCAAAGTTGGCAGTATGCAGCTTGATAAAAACCTGCTGGACGACCCTGCTGCCATCAGTAAATTCCAGCAAAATCAGGGCGAACTTTCATCAGCACTTTCACGTTTACTGGTTGTTACCGAACGTTATCCCGAGCTGAAGGCAAATGAAAATTTTATGGATTTGCAAAAACAGCTTGAAGGCACTGAAAACCGGATTAATGTGGCAAGAGATCGCTACAACGCTGCGGTGCAGGTTTTTAACACCAGTATCCGTACTTTTCCCAACAGCCTTACCAACTCAATGCTGCTGAAGCTGCAACGCAAAGAACCGTTTAAAGCTGATGAAGCAGCCAAAACAGCACCAGCAGTAAAATTCTGATGATCTTTTTCACCAGTAAAATAAGAGCAGGGCTGCACCTGATGGCAGTAATATTACTTTTGATGTTGGCATTTATTATGCCGGTATCTGCCACTGAAATACCGCTACTGCAAGCTCGCGTAAACGATTACGCCCACCTGCTTTCCTTCGATACTGCCAAAAACCTTGAGCAAAAACTTGCAGATTTTGAAAAAGAAACCAGCACACAAGTGGTTTTATTGACCATGCCCACCCTTGCTGGTGACAGCATTGAAAACTTTTCAATCCGCCTGGCTGACAAATGGCAAATAGGGCAAAAGGGCAGGGATAACGGTGTGATTTTACTGCTGGCACAAGAAGAGCGGCAGCTGAGGATAGAGGTGGGCGACGGGTTGCAAGGAGTGTTGCCGGATATTACTGCTGCCCGTATTATCCGCAACATCATGGCACCATCCCTTGCTGCCGGAGATTATGACAAAGGGCTATCGGACGGGCTTTTTGCCATTATGCAGGCTGTAAAAGGTGAGTTTACCGCTGATCTGCAAAACAGCCAGAACAGCAGCAATACCGAAAGCCTGATGCCAATGCTGTTTGCAGGCATGATGTTTTTAAGCATTGCCGCAAGAATCTCCCGCAAGCTGGGTATGATCACCGGTGCTGTGGCACTGCCGCTAATCGTTGATCTGACTGTGGGTGCCTCCCATGCAACCCTGCTTGTGCTTGCCGTAATCGGTGGCATAGCCGGACTACTTGTCAGTACAGTATTGCAGAACGCGGGAAATGGCAGCGGTGGTTTTGGTGGAGGCGGTGGCAGTTGGGGAGGAGGAGGCTCCTCCCGTGGCGGCTTTTCCAGAGGTGGCTTTTCCGGAGGCGGTTTCTCCGGAGGAGGTGGCAGATTCAGCGGCGGTGGTGCATCCGGTCGTTTTTAACAAGTTATCCCGAAGATTGGGAAAAGAACAACTAACTATTCATCCTCATCACTGCCTGGTATCTCCCTGTACGCACGCAAATCATCATTCCAGCGGGTTTGCGCCTGGATACGCTCCAGATCAGTCTTACACCTGACGCAATGTCTGGTAAATGGAAGTGCTTTCAGTCTTCCGGTGGGGATTTCATCATCACACTCTTCACAGACCCCATATTCACCTTCGTTTATACGCAGCAAAGCCTCGTTAATATTGTGCAGTTTCTCCCGCTCGCGGTCACTTAACAATAGTTCAAGCTCACGGTCACGCTCTGAAGAAGCCTGGTCATAAATATCACCACTTGTTTCATCAACAATCAAAGATTCTGCGCCTGATTTAATGGCTTTGGCAATCTCCTGCATAACATCCTGCTTCATTTGTAACAGGATATTCTGCATTTCTTTATTCTTGCCAGAATCAGGTATGGATAAAGGCACAGAAACCTCAGGTTCCGGCTTTAGTGTTGTTTCCTGTATTGCTGCCGGTGGCTCAACTGTTTCAGCTGCTTCCTTTTTGGTTGCTGCTTCCTTTTTGGTTGCTGCTTCCTTTTTGGTTGCTGCTTCCTTTTTGGTTGCTGCTTCCTTTTTGGTTGCTGCTTCCTTTTTGGTTGCTGCTTCCTTTTTGGTTGCTGCTTCCTTTTTGGTTGCTGCTTCCTTTTTGGTTGCTGCTTCCTTTTTGGTTGCTGCTTCCTTTTTGGTTGCTGCTTCCTTTTTGGTTG
>Ga0265295_1006870_pt1 | contig 13480 bp, 12 predicted proteins | sample Munlansysbiofilm_FD_192503 | JGI IMG/M metagenome (GOLD analysis project Ga0265295, IMG submission 192503) | Leachate microbial communities from a municipal landfill in Southern Ontario, Canada - Methane capture system biofilm | ecosystem: Engineered > Solid waste > Landfill > Unclassified ... | reverse complement strand
CTATCATTTTTGACCAGCTTTATGATGAAATATTCTAGTAACCATCCACTTAAATATGCGATCTCCGATATTTCCGATGGTCTCTTAAACAGCGATGGCACTTATGAGCTTAATTCTTCTGCCACCATTCTGATGAATAAGCAATTTGTCTGGGCGATGCTAATTGACCGGGAGGGTCAGGTGATCTGGAACAAAAACCTGCCTGAATATGTGCCGCTGCAATACACCCTTGCCGATGTAGCCTCCTTTAGCCGTTGGTATCTCAACGACTATCCGGTCTCTGTTTGGGAGCATCCCGACGGCCTGCTGGTTTTAGGTGAACCCAAAAACAGCACCTGGAAATACAACATCACCTCTACCGAAAACACCATCGCCCATATTCCCGGTTTTATTGTGAGCTTTTTTTTCCTTAATGTGTTGATTGCTTTGGCACTGGCTTTATTTCTGGGACTCTGGCTCTACCGTAAGCTAAAGCCGCTCTATAACGGCATTACCGCCCTACCAAAAAAAGAACCCCTGACACTGCCCACCGGCGGTGTTACCGGGGAAGTGGCTAGGATTCTCAATGAAACATCGGTGATTCTTTTTCAGCAGGAACAACAACTGGCCCACCGGGATCAGGCCCGGACGGAATGGATTGCCGGAGTTTCCCACGATATCCGCACCCCGCTGTCGATGGTGATGGGCTACGCCAGCGAACTGGAAATTAACCCCCGCCTGCCTGCCGCCGAACAAAACCAGGCCCGGATCATCCGAGAGCAGAGTCAACGGATTAAGTCCCTGATCGATGATTTAAACCTGGCTTCCAAACTGGAGTATCATGCCCAACCGATGGAGCTTAGCCGGGTTTCGCCCGCCGCATTAATCCGAGGTGTAGCGGTCAATTTTATCAATGATGGCCTCACCGCGCCCTATTCCCTCTCCGTCGATGTAACCGAAGAAACCAACAGCCCGATTTTACTCTGCGACCAGGCCCTGCTTCACCGGGCGCTGACCAACCTGATTGACAACAGCATCCGGCACAATCCCCGGGGCTGTAATATTACGCTTTCGGTAACTAATCTAACGACCGGCCTGGTGATTAAGGTCAGTGACAATGGCAAAGGCTATCCCCCTGAACTTATAAAAAATTCAGGGGGACTGGATGAATCACTATTACTCGGAAACCACGGTTTGGGTCTGATCATTGTTCGTCGGATCATGAAAATTCATGGCGGGAAGGTTGTTTTTGAAAATCTGCCCGATGGGGGCTGTACGGCTTCACTTGTTTTTATCTCTTAGAATGCCTTTTATCTTTGTTATCATGTTGTCTTAACAACTATGATCGATCTGAATCAATACGTTTTGTCAAAATCATTTTGTGAGCATCCCTCGCCCAATCACCGGTGCCAGTCGTTTGGCCAGTAGTACGCTGAGCGCAATCTTGATTATCCCCCCTGGCAGGGTCATCACAAATCCTGACATCATGACCGTTGCCGCTCCCACTGGCGTATTCAGATAATAATTGAGAATCACATAATACCATGGTAATCCCACGGCGTAGATTACCGCTGTTCCTGCAACCGCAGCCAGAATTAGCTGCTTTGTTGAGTGATCAGGGTTTCTTTCAGCCAACCACCCGGTAACAAATGCCCCCAGCGCAAAGCCGACAATATAGCCGAAGGTCGGTTTTAAAACATACATTAAGCCGCCGCCACCGGTAAATACCGGTACCCCTACCAGACCCATAAAAATATAAACTAAAACCGCAATCAGCCCCCCTCGGGACCCCAGCAGCAACCCGGCCAGAAGTACAAACATCGTCTGGAGGGTTAAGGGTATTCCCGGCAGGGGCACTTTAATCATCGCTCCTACCACAATCAATGCGGAAAATAATCCGCACAACACCAGCATTCTAATACTGAGGGTATTTTTATTAATCACGTTTTTTTCAATCATTTCGTTCCATCCTCTTCTAATTTTCCATCCTGTAAAAATTGTTTGATGTTAACTGGCAGCGAAGCTCAGGACCGTCTATTAATTATCTAGATCTTTCTGATACTAATTTCCCCGCTGTTCAGGGTTTCTGTTTGTCCAAATTGATTTTTGATAATTAATCCGCCTTCGTCACTAATGTCCAGGGCGGTTGCCACTTCCCACTCATCGTTCCTAAAAACCTTAATCTGTTTTCCCAAAACCATCGAGTGGGTTTTGTATTCCTCTAAAAAATCCCGATTAGTCAGATCGTCACAAATCGTTAAGACCTCGTTGATAATTTCCGCTGCCAGCCGATTACGGGTCAGGGCATCCGGTTTTTCATTAAACAAGGTCCCGACAATGTCTTTCAGTTCTTTGGGCAAGGCTGTTTCCGGCTGTTTAAAATTCACCCCGATGCCAATGATCACAAACTCGAACTGTCCGTTCTCAAAGTTAGTCACCGCCTCGGTGAGAATCCCCACAATTTTTCGGTCGCCCATAAAAATATCATTGACCCACTTGATCTGGGTATCAATGCCTGTCACTTTTTTAATCGCCCGACAAACCCCCACCGATGCGCCGGTGGTTAACAGCACTGCATCCCGGGCGGCCACATCGGGTCGCAATACCAGACTTAAATAAATCCCGCTTTTGGGCGGTGAATAAAAGGAACGGCCCATTCGACCCCGTCCCTTTGTTTGCTCTTCGGCAATAATAACAGTTCCCGTTTTTACCCCTTCCAGTGCCAATTTCTTGGCTTCCTGATTCGTGGAACCAAGGGTTTGATAGACCATCAGTGGAAGCGCCTGATTGGTTGGAGACAGCCAGGGGCGTATCCCTTCCGCCGACATTCGGTCCGATTCACTTTTTAGCCGATAGCCCTTGTTGGTGGTGGACTCTATTTCATAACCCGCTTCTTTTAAGCTTTTGATGGCCTTCCAGATGGCTGAGCGGGAGACCGCCATGGTGCTGGCCAGCACTTCTCCGGAAAGATAGGTTTCGCGATTTTCTTCCAAGGTTTGTAATAATTTTTGTTTTGTCGACATTTCATCACCTCTTGTTGGTATTCTAACCAAAAAAAAAGCGATTGTCAACCATTTTAAATTCAGTGGTCGACAATCGCTTTTTTACTATTCCCGTTCAATTAATATAATTTTTGGAGTACAAGGCTGGGGAAATTATTAAGAACACGATGTTTTGGCGATAACTCAACCATTTGAGCTTCTTCGATCTCACTTCTTTCATCATAATCAATTAATATTTTATTTCGTTCATAAAGTGGATCTGGCACCGGTACTGCTGATAATAAGGACTGCGTATAGGGATGGGCCGGTCTTGTGAAAATTTCTTCTGTTGGTCCAATTTCCATAATCTTTCCATGGAGCATCACTGCTACCTTGTCACAGATAAATTTAATTATTGAAAGATCATGGGCTATCAAAAGAAACGAAAACCCATGCTCCCGTTGCAACCGCTGAAATAAGGTGATTATTTGAGCCTGTATGGAAACATCCAGTGATGCAATCGGTTCGTCAGCAATGATTAAATCCGGACTTGTGCTCAAACACCGGGCAATCGCAACACGCTGGCGCTGACCACCCGATATTTCGGTTGGGTATTTCTTTTTAAAGGTGTGATCTAGTCCCACTTCTATTAAAAGGGTGTCCAATTTTTTCTGAATTTCATTTTTGTCCTGCATCAATTTATTTACAACAATTGGTTCCGTTATAATTTCTTCAACTGTCATCCTGGGGTTAAGTGCTGCTGCTGAATCCTGAAAGATAATCTGCATATTTTTGTTAATATCGCCTTTGTTTTTTCGATACACCCCCTTGTCCGAAATCAGATTTCCTTTAAAATAGACTTCGCCCGCTGTTGCCGGATAAATACCCATGATGGTTCGGGCAACTGTCGATTTACCCGATCCCGTTTCACCAACTAAACCAACCACTTCGCCTTTTTTTACCTCAAAATCGACGCCATTGACGGCTTTAATTGTTAAATCTTTATTGATCTGAAAATGCTGCTGCAGATTTGAAACACTTAAAATCGACTCTGAGTTCATCATTCTTTTTCCATCCTTTTCAATGAAATTGGTGGTTTAATTTTGGGTGCTTTTTCATCCATCAACCATGTCGCCACATAATGGGTGGGTGAGACTTCATACATCGGGGGCATTTCTTCATAATCAATGGCGAGAGCATATCGATTTCGTATCGCAAACGCATCGCCTGGGGGTGGATTTAGCATAATCGGTGGGGTTCCGGGAATGGTGGCCAACGAATCACCCGCCTTAGTCAGTGCCGGCAAAGCCGACATCAGTCCCCATACATAGGGATGTCTGGGGTTATAAAATATATCTTCTGCGGTTCCAATCTCCACAATTTTTCCGGCGTACATTACTGCCACGCGATCGGCAATTCTGGCAACAACGCCCAGATCATGCGAAATAAATACAATAGAAATCCCGGTTTTATTACGGATATCTAACAGTAAATCTAATATTTTTGCCTGAACCGTTACGTCAAGCGCAGTGGTTGCTTCATCAGCAAACAGAATTTGGGGATTTGATGCCAAGGCGATTGCCAGTACACAACGCTGTCTCATTCCGCCAGAAAAAAAGTGTGGCTGCAACGAAAACATCTCTTCCTCTCTGTTAATCCCCACCAAATTGAGCATTTCGATTCCCCGTTTTTTTGCCTCTTCCTTACTGACTTTATTGTGTTTAACAATAGCCTCTGTTATCTGCTTACCAATCGGAATTGTCGGGTTGAGGGTGGTCATTGGATCCTGAAAAACCATCGACATAACACCACCTCGCAGTTTTCTCATTTCCTTTTCCTTATAGTCGGTAATGTCTTCGCCTTCGACAATGATTTGCCCTTGTTTGATTCTGGATGTTTTCGGTAGCAGTTTTAGAACGGCTTGGCTCATCACCGTTTTTCCACAGCCGGATTCTCCAACAATGGCTAATATTTCGCCTTTTTTCAGTGTCAGACTGACATCTCTAACCGCTTCAACCTCTCCATTTTTCGTATCAAAACTCACTGATAAATTTTTCAATTGTAAAATCGGTTCCTCCATCTATTGCCCTCCTATTCTATCGATAGATGCCGGATGCTCAACTAAACATCCGGCAAACAAAGAATGCCTTATAGCCTTTTACTTCTGCGCTTATTATTTGTTAAGCGTCCAATCTTCAATATTCCACATCACACCAACGGCATGATGACCAAGAACGCGATCGGTATTGAGCCCTTCAAGTCCACTGATACTGACATAATTTCCATCCAGATAGGCAATCAGTACTGAGGCCGGTTGTTTTGCGAACGCTACTTCAAATTGGCCATATAAATCTTTTCTGGCCGCGACATCTTTCTCATGTCTGGCCTTTGTCAATAAATCGTCCACGACAGGGTTTGAGTATTTCATGGTGTTGGAACTACCAGCGGTGGTAAATTGGGCATAAAGTGCATCTGGATCAAATTCAACAGCGTAGCCTGATAAGAATCCATTGTATCCAGATTTCCAGTCAAATTTTGTAACCAGAACAATTTCCATATCCACACCGGCTTCTTTTAGCTGTTTTGAAACAATATTGGCAATGTCAATTCGTTCTTCTTCATAATCCCGAACTTGAATGGTAAAATGGAATCTTTCCCCATTTCGTTCATAAATGCCATCAGCGCCTTTTGTCCAGCCTAATGCCTGCATTTCCTGGGCAAATTTATTCAGATCAAATGTATAAATATCAGCAGCAGTATTTCCACCAAAGGCATTTAACTGAATCGGGCTATATGCGGAGCTTCCCTGATTATTGAGCACACTCTTAACCACGGACTCTTTATCAATTGCATCGTTGAGAACCCCAACAGAATCCTTGTTTTTTATCCAGAAATCGGTTCGGTTATCCACTGAAATCGCCCGATAGTCGGCGGTTGTAAAATCGATATTCTGATAACCATCTTTGCATCGGAATTTTTCTGCATAGTTTGCGTTCAGCCAGGCTAGATCGGCTTCACCGGATTCAAGCATCAATGCTTTAGTATTTTCCACCGCAACGGTTTTATAAACCACCCGATCGATATTTGGCACCTTATCGTAATAATCGGCATTCTTTTCCAGGGTGATGGTTCCCCCAGTTTTATCCCACTCGACAAATTTGTAGCGGCCGGTTCCCACAGGCGCCTGATTAAATGATGCGGTGGTCAAATCCTGACCATCCAATAAATGTTTAGGTGCAATTCCAATGGTAAAATTATCCAGCATGGCGGCGTTGAATTGGGAAAGCGTAATCGCCACGGTGTTGTCATCAATTGCCGTCACACTGGTAATGTCGGTATAGTTACTTAATACACTGGCTGATAAGGTGGTATCTTTTGTCAGCTTATCGTAGGTGAAAACGACATCCTGTGCTGTTAACGGTTGGCCATCATGCCATTTCACTCCTTTTCGCAATTTAAAGGTATACGTTAATGAACCCTCATCATAGGTATAACTTTCAGCCAAATCGATGACTGGCTTGCCTGATACATCATACTTCATCAAACCTGAGAAAATGATCCCAGCTAATTCACTGCCCTCGTTAATAATCGGGTTAATGGAATCTGCGGTTTCCCCAGCGTATACCAGGGTGTTTGACAAATCCGACCCATTCGATGATTTTTTATCAGCCGATGCTGACGAGCAACCGGTAAAACTTACCATGGTACTTAAACAAAGTACCCCTACCAATAATTTAACAATCTTTTTCTTTACATTCATAACTTTTTCTCCTCTAAAATTATCTAAACGCTATCTCAAAAATCAGAGATAACTTTCCCGTTTATTTGTTTCTTTTCTAAAATAATAGGCAATATTGGTAACACACACCAGGGTGGTAATCAGAAATACGCCTGGAAAGATAATGACCCACCATGAATTTGACAGCAACGCCTTATTTGCCAGAGACAGCATACTGCCCCAGGAAACGACATCAACGGGCAACCCCAAACCCAGAAAGCTGAGTGTGGATTCCATGGAGATGCTGAGTCCAATACTGGAGACGACCACAAACATAATGGTGGAGATAAAATTGGGAATCAGGTGTTTTATCATAATATGAAAAAAGCCACTCCCCATACATTGCGCCGCCAGGACATACTCACTACTGCGGATCTGTCTGACTTCGCTCCGGACAATTCTCGCCAGACCGCACCATCCGGTCACCCCAATGACAAATGATATTTTGACAATATTCTGGGTTCCCATGATCGATGTCAGCAATAAAATCAACAGTAGGTTGGGAATACTGTTGATCAGCTCGGGAATTCGCATCATGATTGAATCAACCCGGGAATTAGCGGTTCCGCTGACACAGCCATAGATAACACCAATCACGGTAATAATCGCCATCCCCAATAAACCGATCAGAATGGATACCCGACCGCCATACCAGATCATCGAATAGATATCTCTTCCCAGGGAATCGGTGCCAAAATAAAATTCTGAGTTTGGCGGTTGATTAAGATTTTGTAGATAAAAACCGGTCGGATCATGATTATAAACCTGTTCCGCAAATACACAGCCCAGAATGATAATCCCAAGAATAACCATTGACAGGATCGGCATACTTTTTATCCGCTGCCAGAAGGAAATCTTTTCCTCTGCCGATTCGTATGTTTTGTAATTCGCCCCGACTAGGACAAAGGGGTCTGTGGCGTTTCCTGCCATGTGCTCACCTCCGTTAATTTCATTCTGGGATCAATGGCTTCATTGATAAACTGGGCAATAATACTGCTGGAAACAACCATAATGCCGGTAATGAGAACAATTAACATCAGTAAATTGTAATCATGATACTTGGCACTGGTAACCGACAGCGCTCCAATCCCTGGATAATTAAACACGGCTTCGGCAATAAAAGTCCCACTGAGAACATGGGGAATGGAAATCGCCATAATGCTGACAATGGTTGGTGCCACATTTCGAAAACAGTGTTTCAAAACGATCTCCGACTTCGTACATCCTTTTGATTTAGCCAGCAGCACATATTCTTTTCGGATTTCATCCAGCAATTTGTTGCGGATCATGTAGGCGTAATACCAGAGATGACTAAGTATCATTACCGTTAGGGGCAAAATCATATGCTGGATGCGGTTAAAAAGATCGTCCGATTTACCAATATCATAAGCGCCACTACTGGGAAGCCATCCCAGATTGATGCTAAAAATCAATACCAATACAACTCCCAGCCAGAATGACGGGATATAATAAGCCGCCGTTCCCACCTTACAGATAATCCGGTCAATCCAGGTGTCTTCATGCATAGCACAAAATAATGCCAAAATCGTTGCCAGCACAAATACCAGGATATAGGCAGTGCCCCCCAGAATCAGGGTATTTCCGATTAACGGGGCAATCACAGCCAATGCTGGCATTTTGTATTTTAACGACATCCCAAAATCACCTTGCACAGCATTGCTGATCCATTTAACATATTGGAGTGCGATGGAACCATCCAATCCCAATCGTTCCCTTGCAGCATCCAGTTCAGAGGATGTCATCGACTCGACTGCATCGCCATAATATGATTGTAGCGGATCACCTGGAGCCAGACGGGCAAAGTAGAAAACCACAATTGATAAAAGCAGCATCGAAAGCAAAAACCATAAGGTTCGTTTGACTATTTTCTCAATTAATATCGATTTGCTGTTCAATCTTCACACTCCCCACTTATGGATTTAATTGCGTCCTTCATGAAATCAGCACACCCGTTTCTGATACCTTTGTTCCCATCAGAACAAACCATGGATCATAATCATATCCCGGACGGGTCAAACCCGGTAACTTCTGTATCTGCACTTCAACAAGACCGTTTCTTTCCAAAAGCTCTTTCAGTTCTTCCATGCGAGCGCTCTTTACTACCAGATGGTTATCCACTTCTTCATCTTCATAAATGTTAACCTTGCCAATATTTAGTCCAACGCCCTCCTTCATCCGGTTAAAACACATAATTTTTCCCCCTGGTTTCAAAATTCGCAGCCATTCTCTGATTGCCAGATCCGGTTCAACCAGTGTCCAGATCAGCCGGGAATTGATAATAAAATCAATGGTTTCGTTCATAAAGGGCAGCTCTAAAACGCTCCCTTCCATAAAAACAGCATCCGACGCTGCTGTTTTTGCATGCTTAACTGCATAATTCATCATCTCTCTTGATATATCAATCCCGATGGTTGAATGACCCAGCTTTGCCGTCATATTTGCCAGAAAGCCGGTTCCGGTTCCCAGATCCAGAACATTTTTGTTCTGATCCGTCCCTAAAAGATTGTTAAGCGCCTCCATCCATGCCTGCAAATCCTCCGTATCATGATCAGCATCAAACGAATCAGAACGCTTGTCCCAGTACGCTTCAATTTTTTTTATTACTCCAACTACTTCCATTTTTAACCCCTTTCAAAAAAAACAAAGCCACGAAAATTGATTTCTATCTACGATAGAACACTCAACCTTCATGGCTAAATTAATTGATTAAATTTTAAAATAAGTTTTCAGACAAGTCTTTCACTATTTGTATTTTTGGCAGTATATACCTGTAGATATGTTATTCCAGTGAAATCGATTTGTCAATCATTATTTTAATAAAAGTGAATTTAGATAATCATATCATCGCTTCACTTTATCCTTTATCACAACAATCAATATTGTTCTTTTGAGTCATCTGATTCCCGCGATTCTCTTTTAGGAATTAGACTTACTTCTACTGCGCCAGCACTGCCAGTGCCTTGACAATAATATCAAAATTCTTCGCCATGCTGTCAATGCTCCAGGACTCATCGGTCTGATGACAGGTGTTGGTTTCACCGGGAAAAACGCCGCCAAAGGCCACGGCATTATCAAAGGCCCGGGCATAGGTTCCGCCGCCCGAGACAATCGGACCGCTGGTATCGCCAGTGTAGTCGGCATATACTTTTTGCAGCGATGTGACCAGAAAACTTTCCTGATCGACATGCAGAGGCAGGGTTTCATGATCCATTTCCAGAGAAAAGCCCAGATCTTCGGTGACTTTCTGGATGGTTTTACAGAGCTCGCTGCTCTTTATGGTCACCGGGTAGCGGATATCACATCGAAGCACGGCGATATTCTCATCTACAAAGGCGATAGCCGGATTAAGGGTCAGATCCCCGGATACCGCATCAGAAAGGTTAATCCCAAAACCTGCCGGGGTCGCCCGCTTAAGCAGCTCCAGAATCGGATGCTTTATACCCGCCGCCCGTAATTCGTCTGCCAGTTTTATCAGAGCGTTGTCACCCTTTTGTGGCTCAGAAGCATGGGCGGATTTGCCCCTGGCTTCGTAGGTCTGGCCGTTGTAAGTCGCTTTAGCATAATCCGGAACCGAATTGATCTGTTTACCACTACTTAAGTTTAGTACGGGTGTGCCATTATCCAATTCTTTTTTAAGAATCACATTCATGATGCCCTTTTCCGCAAAAATAACCGGGAAACCGGAATCCGGCGAAAAGGCGTAGGTGGGGATCTCTTCAGTTTCTTTGTAGCGTTTCATACAGGCCCAGTTGCCGCCTTCTTCATCACCGCCAATAATCAGGCGAATCCGTTTATTAATCGGTACCTTGGCCTCTTTCAGGGCTTTTAAGGCAAACAGAGAGACAATGGTAGGTCCTTTATCGTCCAGCACCCCCCGGCCATAAATTTTATCGCCATCAATGGTTAAGTCAAAGGGCAGCACGGTCCAGTCGTCACCCACTTCGACCGTATCAACATGTGTGATGGCCGCCACCATTTCTGGCCCTTCGCCAAATTCCACGTAACCGCAATAGCCATCACAGTTTTTAGTGGTCAAACCGAAACTTTTACCTAACTCCAGAACGTAATTAATGGCCGCATTGATCCCAGTTCCCAAGGGCGCTTCTGAAGTGGTCGCTCCAGCGTTGGCGTTCACCGACTTTATTTGTAACAGGCCTCGCAAGGCCTCTAAGACTGCTTGTTTATCAAAATGAATGGTCATCTTTTTCCCCATTTCTATCGCTACGATTTAGGGTTACCGCATGGCCACCCTGCTATTATTGTACCAGACTTTCCAGCGCTTTGGTGATAATATCAAAATTCTTCTTCATGCTTTTAATACTCCAGTACTCATCGGTCTGATGACAGGTGTTGGGTTCCTCGGGGAATCGTCCCCCAAAGGCCACGGCATTATCAAAGGCCCGGGCGTAAGTTCCCCCGCCGATGACCTTGGGACCGGTGGTATCGCCGGTATAGTCTTCATAAATTTTTTGAAGCGCATCAATGAGATAACTTTCTTTCTCAATATGGAGCGGTGGCAGATCATAATTGATGTTAACGGTAAAACCCAGAGGGGTAACGGCTCTTTCAATGTGGTCCCGGATGTCCGCTCCCTTCATGGTGACCGGATAACGGATATCGCACTTTAGTACCGCCTTGTCCTGATTAACCTTGGCAATCGATGGATTGATGGTGAGTTTCCCGGAAATTTCATCTTCAAAATCGATATTCAGTCCTTCGGAGGTGGCGATGTCGATAAGATCCAGAAAGGGGTGCTCCAACCCCAGCACTCTTAACTCACTGGCCAATAAAAACATCGCATTAACCCCCTCATGGGGCTGAGATGCATGAGCTGGCTTACCGATGCTTTCATAAACGGCATCACTGACAATGGCCTTGGCATAATCGGGAACGGTGTTGATCTGATTACCGCTAAAAAAGCCCAGGTTGTAAGTGGTGGGCTCCAGATTTTTTTTGATACAGACATTCAGAATGCCTTTTTCAGCAAAGATGGCCGGGTACCCGGAATCCGGTGAAAAAGCATAAGTCGGCGCTTCTTCGGTGGCCTTATAGCGGTTCATACAATGCCACTGTTCACCTTCTTCATCACCACCGATTATCAGACGAACCCGTTTATTCAAAAGTGCTCCACTATCTGCCAAAGCCTTCATGGCATAAAGCGCCACCAGGGTGGGGCCCTTATTGTCAATGGTTCCCCGGCCATAGGCCTTATCGCCGTCAATGGTCAGATCAAAGGGATTAACGGACCAGCCATCCCCCACCGGCACCGTGTCCACATGGGTCAGAATGCCAATCATTTCTTCACCCTGACCCATTTCGATGTAACCGCAATAGCCGTCACAGTTTTTGGTTTTAAAGCCAAAGCGCTCGCCCAGATTTAACACATAGTTGATTGCCGCGTTAATGCCAATGCCTAGGGGTGCCTCTGGTATAACAGGTCCGGCATCGGCATTGGTCGAATCGATTTGTAGCAACCCTTTCAGGTCGTTTAACAGGTCTTTAACTTTTAGTTTATCGTTCATCTTTTTTTAATGATGCCTCTCCAATGTATTCAAAACGTTTCATGATGACGCCATCTTTTTCAATGATTTCGTCCCACATCGTGACTGGCCGAACCCAAAGTCCACCTTCCCCATACAAGGGCCGGTAAATCACCAGGGTTTCTAATGTTTCACTATGGGTTCCAACTCCGATGACTTCATATTCATTGCCCTTATAATGTCGATAACGTCCGGGTTTGATAATATCTTGTTTCACTACTAGATCACTCAACTTTCACTTTCTTCTTCTCGTAAATCGTGATATTATATACAAAGATTCTTAAGAGAATACCAAAATTTTCTTAAGCTGAAATCAAATTTTATGGATAAAGGAGTTTCTTATGCAAAAATGTTTTTCCTGCGGAATTGAACTTAAAGAGGATGATATCTACGAAGTAAAAGGTAAGATTTTTTGTGATGACTGCGCCTTAGGTCAGCATAAACTGGTTCAAACCTGCGATCCCAGTGCCGTTCTCAGTGCCAAACTTGATCGACAACGATCCGGCCACACCGGAACCCAGGGCCTGACTCCTCGCCAAAAAGAATTCTATGAATACATTGTCGCCAATAATGGGGTCACCGTTCCCCAGTTTGTTGAAAAATTTGGTCTGACCCCCGAGGAAGTCAGTGCGGAGCTCAGTGTTTTAAGACATTCCGAACTGGGCAAAGGACAAAAAAGAGCCGACGGCGTTTATTTTGTAACCTGGGAATCTTGACTTTTTAATACCAATAGAGGTGCTGGGTGATTTTTCAGCCGGCATTTTTATTGTTGATTATAAAAAATTACAAAAGGAGATTTTTATGAAAACGAGACAGGAAATCAAAGCGCTTGCCAAGCAGAGCTTTTCTGAGAATTATTGGGTCTGCGTCGGCGCCACGTTATTGGCCTTTGTGGTGATTGGTGCCGCTTCCGGGGTGACATCCTTTGTCGGCGGTCTGGGCGGTCTGATTGTCTGGGCACCGATGATGGTTGGCTTGCAGTTTTTTTCGCTGTGGATTTATCGCGGTGAACTGCCCGCCCCGACCATTGAAGACATGTTTAAAACCGGCTTTTCGGATTTTGGCCGAAAACTGGGGGGGATGCTATGGATGGAATTATTTATTTTTCTCTGGTCCCTGCTATTTGTGGTACCCGGTATTATCAAGGCGATTGCCTATTCATTCACCCCTTATATTTTAGC
>Ga0265295_1006867_pt1 | contig 13481 bp, 16 predicted proteins | sample Munlansysbiofilm_FD_192503 | JGI IMG/M metagenome (GOLD analysis project Ga0265295, IMG submission 192503) | Leachate microbial communities from a municipal landfill in Southern Ontario, Canada - Methane capture system biofilm | ecosystem: Engineered > Solid waste > Landfill > Unclassified ... | reverse complement strand
TGGAGTTTGCATCCCATCAACCCGAGTTAACGCAACATGTCGATGCCATTAAAGCCTACCATCAAGCTTATGGTGTTTAACTTTTTTCTTACGGAGCCAAGCTAATATGTTAAATAAAAGTACATTCATTGCTTTATCTAGCGCTTTATTAATTTCTGCTACTGCTTCAAGCACTTTTGCAGCCAGCTCAATTGAAGCCAACCTTAGTGAAGATACCGCCCAAGCTGAATTTGATACACTGCTACCAAAAACCTCGAATCTCTATGTAAATGCTAGCCTACTTTACACTGAAGAAAACAGTAATAGTTCTGCCCTTGTTGGCACTGTTGGTTTTCAAGGTGTAGAAACAGATAACGCCACCTACCGTGCCGCTGTTGGTGGTCGCTTGTACCTTTACGATTATGGCAGCCTTAATGGTGCGGCCATTGCCGTAGGTGGTGTCTTTTACCACACCATCCCTGGCGCTCAACGCTTGTCTGCGGGCGGCTATGCTTGGTATGCACCCCAAGTTACTAGCTTTGGTGACACAGAACGAATTTACGAGGTAGGTGGTCGCATTGCTTTCCGTGTTATTCAAAATACCGATATTTTTGCGGGTTTTCGCTATTTAAGACTTAAAAATGAAAAGTCTGGCAACACAAGGTTTGATGATGCCTTAGAAAAAGGACCACACATTGGTTTTCGTTTAAACTTTTAACCAAAAACTCTCAAGTCACACTTAACGTCTGCAATCTACTTACATTGAGTGATATTTACTGCATAATTTTTCTATTCTAATTTACTCAAATAGAGAAGTACTTATGACTACTAGCAGTATAAAAATGAATCGCCAAGCTATGATAAGTTTTTTGCAGACAGAGTTCCCTCAATATGTGGGTGAAGTTTGTGAAGTAGAGGAAGATTACAGCCTATTACGCCAACCCATAGATCAAACCCACCTTCGTCCAGGCGGCACTGTATCTGGTCCTACTTTAATGGCATTAGCCGATGTTGCGCTTTATGTTGCCATTCTCTCCAAAATTGGGCCTGTCGCTTTGGCAGTGACCACTGATTTTACTATTCACTTTTTAAATAAACCGCGTGCAGACCGTGCCATTATGGCTAAAGCCAGCTTATTAAAGTTAGGCAAACGTTTGGTCATTGGTGAGGTAGAGCTATACAGCGAGGGTGAAACCGACCTAGTTGCTCATGTGGTTGCAACCTATTCTGTACCACCAGCCCCCACCGCCAGCTAAAATCCGTTAGAATATCCACCTTTATGAAGGAGGTGGACATGCAAATACGTTTGAACGGGCAGCCTTACACCCTTGCCGAATCAGCCAGTATTGTCGATCTGCTACAGCAATTAGACTTAACGGGTAAACGGCTAGCTGTTGAAATTAATGAAGAAATCATTCCTAAAAGCCGTCATGCCGCAACCTTGCTGCAAGCAAATGACCAGGTAGAGATAGTACATGCTATAGGTGGTGGCTAAATTTACTAGTAACAAACCCTAAAACTATTAAAAGAGACCAAGTGATGAACCCAGACACTTTCAAAATAGGTCAGCGCGAATTTTCATCCCGTCTATTGGTTGGTACAGGCAAATACAAAGACCTGCAAGAAACGGCTAATGCAATTCAGGCCACGGGTGCCGAAATTGTTACCTTCGCTGTTCGCCGAACTAATATAGGCCAAAACCAAGATGAGCCTAATTTACTAGACGTTATTTCTCCAGAGCGTTATACCCTCCTTCCTAATACAGCTGGTTGTTATAACGCAAAAGATTCTGTGCGTACCTGCCTATTGGCTCGCGAGCTATTAGATGGACACAACCTAGTAAAGCTTGAAGTGCTGGGTGACCAAAAAACCCTCTACCCCAATATGCGTGAAACCCTTATAGCCACTGAACAACTAATGGCCGAAGGCTTTGAGGTAATGGTGTATTGCAACGATGACCCCATAGCCGCCAAAGAACTTGAAGATATGGGTTGTGTTGCCATTATGCCGTTAGGTTCTTTAATTGGTTCTGGCTTGGGCATTCTTAACCCGCACAATATTCGTTTAATTATGGAAGAAGCTAAAGTGCCCGTGTTGGTTGATGCAGGTGTTGGTACCGCTTCTGATGCTGCCTTTGCAATGGAAATGGGCTGTACGGGTGTATTGATGAATACTGCCATTGCCCATGCTAACAACCCAGTACTTATGGCCAGCGCCATGAAAAAGGCGATTCAAGCAGGACGTGAAGCCTTTTTAGCTGGCCGAATGACCAAAAAAGCCTATGCCAGTGCCAGCTCACCGCTGGAAGGACTAATTAATTAATGAGCAACCTGGATAACAACGCCTCATCGAACAAGCATGATCGTGCTGATGATGCCATTCACGACAAACGCATTCGTAGTTTTGTATTACGCCAAGGCCGCATGACTGGCTTGCAGCAAAGGGGCATAGATGAGTTTTTACCCAAACTAGGCCTAACACTCGAAGACGGCGCTTTTGATGCTGCCCAAGTTTTTGGACGTGAAGCACCCCTAGTAGTTGAGGTGGGTTTTGGCATGGGCGGTTCTTTACTAGAACAAGTACAAGCTATGCCTGACCACAATTTTGTGGGTATTGAGGTTCACCTACCTGGTGTGGGTAAGTTACTGGGTGAGGCTGGTGACTTGGGTGTGGATAACTTAAGGGTTTACCACGAAGATGCCGTTGAGGTTTTCAACCAATGTATTCCTGATAATTCCATCGACTTATTTCAGCTGTTTTTTCCCGACCCTTGGCATAAAAAGAAGCACCACAAGCGCCGTATAGTTCAGCCACCTTTTGTTGAGACTATTCGCAAAAAACTAAAAATCGGTGGCCGCTTCCATTTAGCAACCGATTGGGAAGCTTACTCTGAACACATGCGTGATGTAATGAACAACGCACCCGGTTATGAAAACACAGCTGTTGAAGGTGATTTTGTACCCCGCCCAGAATCTCGCCCCTTAACCAAGTTTGAATTAAGAGGTGAAAAGCTAGGGCATGGGGTGTGGGATTTAATCTACAAGCGCACTAGCTAGCTGCAAGGGCTGAATAGCTAGGTTATAATAGTTTTTCCCTGTACTGAGGGGCGCTGCAGCAGCATTTTCTGTCAGGCTCAGATCAGGAATTAAAGATTAACGGCGCCCGTTAAAACGATGCGATAGCCAACATTTGACTATTTATTCTGCTAAACGGAGTGTTTTATGTCTGAATTTACTGATTACAAAGTAGCCGATATCAGCCTAGCTGACTGGGGTCGTAAAGAATTACGTATCGCAGAAAGTGAAATGCCTGCACTTATGACCATTCGTGCTAAATACCGTGATCAACAGCCACTTAAAGGTGCGCGTATTGCTGGCTGTATTCACATGACCATTCAAACCGGCGTACTCATTGAAACCCTAATTGATTTAGGCGCTGAAGTTCGCTGGTCTTCTTGCAATATTTTCTCTACCCAAGATCATGCAGCAGCGGCTATAGCAGCGGCTGGTATTCCTGTATTTGCTTGGAAGGGCGAAACCGAAGAAGAATACCTCTGGTGCATTAAACAAACTATTGAAGGCAAAGACGGTTGGGAACCCAACATGGTGCTAGACGATGGTGGTGACTTAACCGCTATTCTGCACGATGACTACCCTCAGTTAATTGAAGCCATTCACGGTGTTTCTGAAGAAACCACCACGGGTGTGCACCGTTTAATTGAAATGATGCAGAAAGGCACGCTGAAGATTCCTGCTATCAACGTAAATGATGCTGTTACTAAATCTAAGAACGATAACAAATACGGCTGCCGCCACAGCTTAAATGATGCCATTAAGCGTGCAACAGATCACCTTTTATCCGGCAAGCAGGCTTTGGTGATTGGTTATGGTGATGTAGGTAAGGGTTCTGCTGCTTCTTTAAGGCAAGAAGGCATGATTGTACGTGTTACTGAAATTGACCCTATCTGCGCAATGCAAGCCTGCATGGACGGCTACGAGGTGGTTTCTCCTTACCTTAATGGCGTTAATACCGGTAAAGATGACGGTGTAGATAAACAGCTATTAGGTAAAATTGATCTACTAGTAACCACCACTGGTAACGTGAATGTGTGTGATGCACCCATGATGAAAGCCCTGAAAAAAGGTGCTGTAGTGTGCAACATAGGTCACTTCGATAACGAAATTGATACGGCTTACACACGCAAAAACTGGGCTTGGCAGGAAATTAAGCCTCAGGTTCACAAAATCTTCCGTGATGGCAAGCCAGGTCAGTTTGATGAAACCAGCAATGATTATTTAATTCTGCTTTCTGAAGGCCGCCTAGTGAACCTAGGTAATGCAACGGGTCACCCTAGCCGCATTATGGATGGCTCTTTTGCTAACCAAGTGCTAGCGCAAATTCATTTGTTTGAACAAGGCTTTGCTAACCTGCCAGCAGACCAGAAAGCCAGTAAAATTACTGTTGAGGTTTTACCTAAGCAGCTAGATGAAGAAGTGGCTCAGTATATGGTGCAGGGTTTTGGTGGCGTAATTACTAAGCTAACAGGTGACCAAGCCGACTACTTAGGTGTGCCACAAGCAGGCCCATTCAAGCCAGAGACTTATCGTTATTAAAACTGCGGTATTACAACTGACGTAATTTTTTAGTTAATAGAAGCCTGTTTTATTAGTGAGTCAAGCTTCTGCTGCAGGGATGCAGCAGTTGAGCCTATAGGGACATATATACGGCGCCTTGACGAACAATAAACAGGCTTTTTGATCTCTAAAGTTACCTAAAAGGGACAAGGCGCAGTAAAGGTCATGCGTTCTTCTGTTATAGGATGGCTTATTTCTAGTTCTTGGGCATGAAGCAATAAACGGCTGCTAGTAGCTAAAGCTTCGCCTTGTGAATAAAACCTATCCCCTAGAATGGGGTGGCCTAGTGCCTGTAAATGCACTCTTAACTGATGTGACCGCCCAGTAATGGGATTAAGTTCTAGCCGACTAGTTTTGCCATTAGTTTCTAAAACACGGTAATGGGTTAACGAGGGCTTACCTCTTTCATAACAGACTTTTTGTAATGGGCGGTTAGGCCAGTCGCATATCAGCGGTAGGTTAATTTCACCTTCTGCTTCTGTCGGGCAACCCCAAACCTGTGCAAGGTAGACTTTTCTGGTTTGACGGTTTTGAAACTGCATTCTTATTGCGCGTTCAGCATCTTTTCGTAGCGTAACAACCAAAACACCCGAAGTTGCCATGTCTAGCCGGTGAGCAAGTTCTGCATAGGGCGATATTTGTTTAGCCCGTGACTCTACGCTGTCGTATAACCCTTCTCCACGTCCTGGGGTAGACAACAAACCCTCTGGTTTATTAACAACTAACAAATAATCATCTTGGTAAAGAATCGTTAACCAAGGCTCTGTTGGTGGCTGATAATCTAAGGCGGGTGGTGCTTGATTTGTTACTAACTGCTTCATTGTAAACGAGAGTCTGCAGGCTTTTTTGGGCGGTATTGTACTAACACCCAAGGCGCAACAACCAAAGCCCAAAGCTGGGTGTTTTCTTGGTGCCAAGCATGAGCATCTTCATCGGCTACAGCGCCTACTTCACCTGAATCTAACCATTGTTGAAATTGTGCTCGGTTATCTTCCGTTAACTGAAAACCAACTTCGGTTAAATCTAACGCTGCACTTACCTGCACTACGCAGCCGCGTGCATGGTGCACTTCTAGTTCGCGCCAGCTAATTAAAGCTGTTTCTAACGTTAATTTACTGCGTAACAGATCTGGCTTACGCACATCAGGATGTTCGTTTTGCATATTGTTTTCTACCTTGCTGTTTTTGCGTGTAATATTGGTGAGGCTGTTCAGTAGAAATGGCATTCTAGTAGATTACTTAACAGGACGCTAAACCTGCAGCTTAAAATAATAAAATCTACTCTTATAAAACTTGTTGGAGCTTCATCTGTACTGGGCTGGAATGCTACTCATTTTTAGTGGCATTATTTTAGCCACTTTTTTAAAGCCTAGCCAAGCAGCTAAAAAATGAATTAACTTCATCTAGTCTGCCAATAAGTTTCAACTACCCCTTATTTTATTCATCTAAACTAGCAAGATAAGATGAGTCACATTAATACTATTGAGATAATTTATGCCTTCCCTACCCGTTAGCTTTGAGTTTTTCCCCCCTAAAACACCTGCTGGCCAAGAAAAGCTTTTGCTAGTACGTGATGCATTAGCTGCTACTAATCCAGAGTTTTTTTCTGTTACCTATGGTGCAGGTGGCTCTACCCAAGACGGTACTTTACAAACGGTTTTAGCCTTGCGTGAAAGCGGTATAGATACAGCACCACACATGTCTTGTATAGGTGCAAGCCGTGCAGAATTACGTAACCAACTACAGGGTTATAAAGATAAGGGCATTAAACGTTTGGTTGCCTTGCGTGGTGATTTGCCTTCAGGCATGGGAATGGGTGGTGAGCTACGTTATGCCAATGAGTTGGTTGAGTTTATTCGCCAAGAGTTTGGACAAGATTTTATTATTGAAATAGCAGCTTACCCTGAGGCTCACCCACAAGCAGCTAACCTAGACGTAGATATTAAAAACTTTGTGCGTAAGTGCCAAGCAGGTGCAGACAGTGCAATTACACAATACTTTTTTAATGCTGACGCTTATTTTTATTTTGTAGATAGAGTTAGAGCTGCCGGTGTAGAAATACCAATTATTCCGGGCATTATGCCTATTACTAATTACACCAAACTGGCACGTTTTTCTGATGCCTGCGGCGCTGAGTTGCCTCGCTGGATAAGAAAGCAGTTAGAAGCTTATGGCGATAATTCTGAGAGTATTGTTAAGTTTGGTGAAGAGGTCATTTCTAACCTATGCCAGCAATTAATTGATGGCGGTGCACCTAGCCTACATTTTTATACTCTTAATCAAGCTAAGGCTTCACTAGCGGTGGTAAACAACTTAAGAAAATAATTTACTTTAAGCTAAGTGTTTCTAATGCCTGCCGTGGTTTAAAGCTAAGTAACATAAAACTATGGCTGCTATCAGCAAGGCGTCGGCAAGTTAGTTGATAAGCTTGATAATAACCTTTATCCGACTTGAACATCACTTCTGCTTTAGCAGCTTGGCCTGTTTCTATTTTAGTAAAAACAGCTTTTATATTGACTACTGAAGGGTTGCCCTGCAATAACTCAGCTAAGCTTGCACCTGGTAATAATTTTTCTTTTGGAATAATTTGCTGGGTTGCTTGGTTGTATTGATCTAGCTGTCCCTTAGCATCTAATAATAATGCTGGGTAGTCTAAGGCTTCTAATAGCTGCAAACACACTTGGTTTTTCTGCTCTAGGCGTTGGTTGTTTTCTAGCAAATCTTGCTGCTGCTTTTTAATTAAGGCAAACCATTGGCTGTAATAGAGGTTGACTAGGTTTTGCTGACTAATTAAACCCACCACCAGCTGCTTGTCATTTACCACCACTAAACGCTTAAAGCTTTTTTCTCGCATGCTGTTAACCGCCTGCCTGACAGAAAAGTGTTCTGGCAGGGTGTCTACCGGGCTAGACATCACTTGATCTACTCGGCATGAAAGCTCCTGCCCCTTAGCAAGTAAACGCATCACATCAGACAGGGTTAAAATACCAAGGGGTTTGCGGTTTTCACTAATTAAAGCAGTATTAACACCTTGTTGTTGCATTAGGGTAAGTACTAGGCTTGCAGGCATTTCTTTATTAACTTGCAGCAGCAACATTCCACTCAACAAATCACCTAAGCGCTGACTTTCAGCTAGCGCATCTGGGTCTAGGTTATGTACTAGATCGGTATAGGTCACTATGCCACAAAGCTGATTGTTGGCATCCACTAAACAGACCTGCTCTGCCTGGTGCAGGCTAATAAGTTTGATTGCTTCTTGTATATCTGCCTCAGGGGGCAAGCACAAAGCTCTCGGCAGCATGACTTGGGCAAGGGGCACACTAAAACTAACACCCTGCAAATGAAAAGCCATTAAATCTTTAGTTTGCAATAAACGATAACCCTTGGCCGTGCAAACCAGCAGACTACGAATGGCGTGCTGGTTCATTAAAGCAAGTGCATCAGCTAAGCTGGCTTGCTCGTCTAGGCTAATAACCTGACGTGTGGCAAGCGAATCCAAAGTTGGAAACTGCATGGTTATGTCCTTAATTTAATCTGACCAAGGAAGTTTTCGGTAACTTAGCGCTTCTAATAGGTGCTTAGAAGCTATTCTTGGCTTGGTATCCAAGTCTGCTAAGGTTAGCGCCACTTTAATTATACGGTGTGCAGCTCTGGCTGACAGATGTATTTTATTCATTGCTCGTGTTAATAGCTGCTGTTGCTCTTTTCCTAAGGGTGCATACCTTTCTAATTCAGCTGGAGATAACTGGGAATTAGGTTTGCCAGCCCTATCTAGTTGACGCTGCCTTGCTTCCATTACCCGATCACGAACCACGGCTGAGCTATCACCTTCGGCAGGCTGCCATAAACAATCTGCTGGCAAGGCAGGTACTTCTAAATGTAAATCTATTCGGTCTAACAGGGGCCCAGAAAGGCGAGACTGATAGCGGTTAATTAAACCTGGTGCACAAGTACAGCTTTTTCGTGGATCACCGAGATGACCGCAGGGGCAAGGGTTCATAGCGGCAATTAATAGAAATGCTGCTGGATAGGTGGTTTTTCTTTTTGATCTAGCTAAATGGATAACACCTGCTTCTAAAGGTTCCCGTAATACTTCTAAAACTTGCCGCCCAAATTCTGGTAACTCATCTAAAAACAGAATACCTCGGTGGGCTAAGGAGATTTCACCCGGTAAAGGGTTACTGCCACCACCTACCAGAGCAACAGCTGAGGAGGTATGGTGAGGCGAACGAAAGGGGCGTTGTCGCCAACGGGTTATATCAAAACCACTAACAATGGACTGAATAGCTGCAACTTCCAAGGCTTCCTCTTCAGTTGGTTCAGGTAACAAACCCGGTAGGCAGCGAGCAAGCAGGGTTTTACCACTGCCCGGAGGACCACAAAACAGTAGGTTATGCTGCCCAGCTGCAGCCAACATTAGGGCACGTTTAGCAGCCTGCTGCCCTTTTACTTCTAGTAAATCAGTAAAGCTAGGGCTAGCAGCTAGCTCTGATATTTCACTGGGTTCGGCAAAAGCAGCTTGCCCTCGCAATGCTGCAGCAACATCGAGTAGGTGGCTAGCGCCTCCCATCTTTAAACTAGAAACCAAGCTTGCTTCTGCAAGGTTTTCTGCTGGTAAAACTAGAAAATTATTTGCTTTAGCGGTTGCTAAGGCGGTAGGCAAAACACCTTTAACCTGTCTTAGTTCACCATTTAAAGCTAGCTCCCCTATAAATTCACGGCCATTTAAACAGCTTTGTGCTAACTGTTTAGAAGCAACCAAAATACCTAGCGCTATAGGTAAATCGTAACGCCCACCCTCTTTAGGAAGATCGGCTGGCGAAAGATTAACAGTAATGCGCCTAGCTGGAAATTCAAAACCTGCAGTCAGTAGGGCGCTTCTAACTCGGTCACGGCTTTCTCTTACTGCTGTTTCAGGCATACCAACAAGATTAAAAGCTGGTAAGCCATTAGCAAGGTGCACTTCAACTCTAACTTCAGGAGCATTGAGCCCAACCAAGGCTCGACTTGCAACCAGCGCCAGCGACATAACCAACCTCCTTGTTTATACTTAATTACTAAAACTTAGTTTTTAAGCTTAGCCTCTAGGTCTGAAACACGCGAATTTAGCTCATCAACCTTTTGCCTAGTACGTTGGTGTATTTGTAATAAGCGGTCATAATCTTCACGGCTAACTAAATCGAGTTTTGCCACGGCTTCTTTAACTAGGCTTTTTAGAGCCTGGCCAGAAGCTAACGGCTGGTTAAAACCACTTAATTTTGCGCTTAGGTCATCGGATATTTTTTGTAAATGTTCGGGTTTAAGCATTTTTATCTCCTTGCTGTGCAGCCTAACATAACAGTTTTTAGCTGCTCTATGAATTAGGTCAAACTTCTAGCAAGAAAAAAATACATCTCTTTTTGGTTATTTGTCTCAAGAGGCTTTACCATTAGATAAGCTTGTTAAGTCGCTCTTGTTAAGTCTCTAAGGAAGTATCCATGAAATTAATTACTGCAATTATTAAACCTTTTAAACTCGATGATGTACGTGAAGCCTTATCTGAAATCGGTGTTCAGGGTATTACTGTCACTGAAGTTAAAGGTTTTGGGCGTCAAAAAGGGCATACCGAACTTTATCGGGGTGCTGAGTATGTGGTCGATTTTCTACCTAAAATCAAGCTGGAGATCGCAGTAGATGATGCCATGGCAGAGCAGGTTATCGACTCTATTATTAATGTTGCCAACACTGGAAAAATTGGTGACGGCAAAATTTTTGTTTCTCCTCTAGACCAAGTCATCCGCATTCGTACTGGTGAAAAAGGCAAGGACGCCGTTTAAACTACCTTTGTTGTTACCTTTAATAAGTCTGTTAGTTGCACGTCTAGCTGATCTCCGTCAGCTAGCTTGCCAACACCTGCGGGTGTGCCAGTAATAACAACATCACCAGGTAGCAGGGTAAAGGTTTGGCTAATATGACTGAGTAATTCAGCAATGGGGGTTAGCATTTGTTTTGCCTTACCTCGTTGCTTTTCAATGCCATTTATTGTCAAGCTTAACTCTAATTCTTGCCAATCCTTCACTTCTGCAACGGGTACAAAGCCCGACAAGGGGCAAGCACCATCCCAAGCTTTCGCCCTTTCCCAAGGGTGGCCTAGTTTTTTTAATTCTGTTTGTAAATCTCTAAGCGTAAGGTCTAAAGCCAAGCCAACACCTATAACTGCTTCTAGTGCTTTTGCAGGCTGTGCTTTGCTGATAGGACTTCCTATTAAAAGTGCAATTTCTGTTTCGTAATGCACATCGCCTACACCCTTAGGTAAGTACACTGGCTCTTGCATAGCAACTGCGCTGGTTGCAGGTTTAATAAATAATAATGGTTGCTCTGGAATTGGGTTATTCAACTCAGCTGCATGTTCTGCGTAATTGCGCCCGACACAAACTAGCTTACCTAAAGGCCAGGTATTAGTGTCACCGAGCAGGTGTGAATTAAAGACTGTATGGCTCATTTTATTGCTTCTCGCTAAAGATAAAGGTTAGTTTTATTTAAGATTAAAGCGAATTTTGCCATCGACCAAACTGGTTACCACTCGCCCTTTTAATGATTGCTTCCAAAAGGGGGTGTTTTGCCCAGCAGAAAAGCTCGTTTGTTCATTGAGTACCCAATTAGCTTCTGGATCAACTAAAATTAGGTCGGCAGCATAGCCTGGCCATAGCGCACCCGATTTAATGCCTAACAGCTTTGCAGGCGCTAAAGCCAAGCGTTTAACTAAATCACTTAGGTTTAACCAGCCACTTTCAACTAGGGCTAACATTTGTGGCAAGACGACCTCTAAGCTACTCATTCCAGGTTCTGAAACTGAGAAGGGTGCCATTTTTGCAGCCGCCTCATGCGGTAAATGGCTACTAGACACGGCTGAGATAGTGCCATCTTTTAAGCCTTGTAAAAGCCCTAGGCGATCTGCTTCACTCCGCAAAGGTGGCTCTAAATGAAAATTGCTATCGAAAGATTCTAAGCAGGCTTCAGTGAACAAGAGGTGGCTTAAGGCTACGTCTGCCGTTACAGCTAGGCCTTTTGCTTTGGCTTCTGCTACTTGTGTCACAGCCCTAGCTGTTGAAAGGTGAGCAAAGTGTGCCCTAATACCTGTTTGCTCTACTAATAACAGGGTTTGAGCTAGGGCAAGGGTTTCTGCTGTTTCTGGAATACCTTCTAAACCTAACTGTGAAGACAAGGAGCCTTCATGTGCAAAACCAGACCCTTTAAGTGCACTGTCTTCTGGATAGAAAACAACCAATATATCAAAAGTGGCAGCATACTCTAAACAGCGCCGTAAAATTAAGTTGTCTTGCACAGGGCGACGTAAGTTAGTAAGAGCAACGCAGCCAGCAGCTTGTAAACTAGACATATTACTCAGTAGCTGTCCTTCTAAGCCTTGAGTCAGCGCACCTATAGGTAAAACTTTGGCTTTGCCTGCTAACTCTGCTCTCTCTCTAACAACTCGAATAACAGCAGGTGAATCGAGTGGAGGCTGGGTATCTGGACGTGCACAAACTTGAGTAAAGCCACCTGCTAAAGCAGCTTGGGTTTCACTAGCAATATTGCCTTTATAGCTAGGTCCTGGCTCTCGCAAATGGCTACATAGGTCGATAAAGCCTGGACAAACAATTAGCCCTTCAGCATTAATGGTTTGTTCTGCTTTAAAACCTGTTGGGCAATCACCTAAAGCTAGGATTTTTCCTTCTTGTATATGCACATCAATAATTTGGTCTAACACCTGAGCAGGGTCGATAACACGACCACCTAGAATGGATAGTTTCATTGTATCTGTGCCCTTTCGTGCATTTGCCCACTCATTGCCATACTCATTACTGCCATGCGTGTAGCAATCCCGTAGCCTACCTGCTGCAAAATAACCGAGCGAGGTCCATCGGCTACGGCTGATTCTATCTCTACACCACGGTTAATTGGCCCGGGATGCATAACGATGGCTTCTGGGTGTGCATAACTTAGTTTTTCAGTTGTTAGTCCATAAAGGCGATAAAACTCTGCTTCGGAAGGCAGTAGTGCTCCGGTCATCCGTTCTTTTTGTAACCGCAGCATAATCACTACATCTACATCTTTTATGCCTTCTTCCATACGGGTATAAATTTTGGCACCCATTTCTTCAATACCTATGGGTAGCAGTGTTTTAGGTGCAACTAAACGCACTTCTGCTGCACCTAGAGTATTGAGTGCTCGTATTTGTGAGCGTGCCACCCTTGAATGCAAAATATCGCCCACTATAGCTACTTTTAACCCTTCAAAGCCGCCCTTATGTTTTCTAATAGTAAACATATCTAACATGGCTTGCGTTGGATGGGCATGACGACCATCACCTGCATTAATAATGGCAACTCTGGGCGTAACTTGGCTAGCTATAAAGTGTGCTGCACCTGAGTCTGCATGGCGTACTACAAACATATCGGCATACATGGCTTCAATGTTTTGCAAGGTGTCCATTAGGGTTTCACCCTTAGCGGTTGAAGAGGTTTTAATGTCTAAATTTAATACGTCGGCAGAAAGGCGCTTGGCGGCTAATTCAAAGGTGGCGCGAGTACGAGTTGAGTTCTCAAAAAATAAATTCACGATGGTTTTACCACGCAACAAAGGCACTTTTTTAACCGCCTGCTCACCCATATTGGCAAAGGATTCAGCCGTATCAAGAATTTCGGTTAACAAGGTTTTAGATAAGCCATTAATACTAAGGAAATGTTTTAAACGCCCATCGGACGTTAGCTGCACATTACGGGGGTGAGCCGGATTATTTAGTGCACTACTCATACGGGTTCCTCTGCGTCAAGGGGGCGGATAACTAAATTAAACTCCAGTGGGTCTGGGCCAGATAGTTTAATTCGCT
>Ga0265295_1006865_pt1 | contig 13485 bp, 10 predicted proteins | sample Munlansysbiofilm_FD_192503 | JGI IMG/M metagenome (GOLD analysis project Ga0265295, IMG submission 192503) | Leachate microbial communities from a municipal landfill in Southern Ontario, Canada - Methane capture system biofilm | ecosystem: Engineered > Solid waste > Landfill > Unclassified ... | reverse complement strand
TCGCCAGCCTGTTCTCGATGATGCTCATCCGGTTCGGCGGCCATGCCCTGGCCATGCTGGCCGGCAACCTGAGCGCCATTGTCCAGGGCGCGGGCAGTCATGCCGGCGGGTTGCTCACCCCGGAGGGGCTCTCCGGGGCCATGCAGCAGCAGGTCCGCGCCGCCGGCCTCTTGGACGGCATGGCCGAACACCGGTTCGCCAACCTGGCCGCGGCTTCGGCCTGGAGCCTGCACAAATCCGTGGGCAGCCACACCGCGGCCATGAACGCCCGGGCCAGCCTGCAGCAGGCCGGTGAGGTGCCCGCGGGCGCCACCCAGGGAGAGTTCGCCACCATGATGGCCTCGGCCAACCAGCAGGTGGGCACGGCCAGCGGCCCGGTGAGTGTCGCCACCGGGCCGGATGGCAGCCTCACCCGTTCTCGGGCGGAGCGGGTCAATGCGGATGGCTCCTCCAGCGTCATCCTCCTCGGGGCCGGCGGCGCCGGCACCCGGGAGGATACCCTGGCCGCGGGCAAGGCCGCCTATGCGGTGGACAGCGCGGGCCACCACACCACCACCCAGGCCTCGGTGCACGGCCTCGACCCGGTGCGGGTGGGCGCCATGGCCGTGCGTCAGAAGGTGGTCGGCGCGGCCCACAGTCTCGGCAGCGACAGCAACTGGGGCATGCTCTGGCAGCAGGTGCAGCGCGACAGCCTCTCCGGCGGGGTCAACCGCAGCTACGGCGATACGCTCAACAACAGCCTCTCCAGCAACTGGCGGCGGGCGTTCAATGATCAGTCGAGTTTTATCCACACGTTGGATGAAATCCAGAGAACTCAGTTGCAGGGAATGCTGGGGGCAGGATGCGGAATCAAAAGCGCAAGAATCGGGGCTAATGGAAATCTCTCGATTGTTGGTGGCGATGGTGAGCAGGTGAATTTCAACGTCTCCGAAGACACCGCCAGGGCCTTTGCCCGGGATGAGGCCAGGGTCCGCTCCCAAACCGTGGCACAGACCTTCAGCGATGGCCGTGGCCTGGATTACCTGGCCAACGTGGCCAAGCGCATCGGCGCCACCGAGGCCTACTCCATCCTCGACGAGGCCCGGGAGATCAACCGCGCGCAGGAGTCCTACGGCGCGGACCTGACCACTGCCCTCATCCGGAACTACGCCCGGGAACGCTACGGCGAGGAGACCCCGGAAACCATCCGCAAGACCATCAGCGACTTCAACAGCTATGTGACCCGGCAAGGCCCGGCCGGTGTCAACACCATGCAGAACATTGTCAGCGGTTTTGTCAGCGGCCACGGCTACGGCTGGGGCTCCACTGGTGCGGAGGTGCAGAGCGCCATCCAGCAGGCCAGGGGCCGAATGCACGACCAGGGGATAATGAAGGACTCTATCGATCAGGTGGCCGGGACCGCTGCCAGTCACACCGGCTGGATCAACGAGGGGAATCTCCAGGACAAGGAACCGCCTCCGGTGCCGATGCGAGAGCCCAATGGAAAGCAAACCGTCAGCGACGCGGACAGTCTGCGCAGCGTCAACCGGTACGAGGAATCGGGCAAGGGCAGGATACGAACCAACGCCAAGGGCATGGCGGCCGAGGGCGTCGGCAAGGTCTTCAAGGGAGTGGTGGACAGTGAGGGGAAACGGCCGACTTCGGAGGGCTTTTTTACAGCCCCGGCAGAGCCAATCTCAGGGCCTGAGGACAGGCATTTCGGCCCTGTGGTTGAAATCCACAAGAAGAACTAATCACTCATCGTTCTTGTGGTGAATATTGCCCGGGTTGAACGCATAAGAGGGATGATAACGAAGGTTGTCGAGCGACTCATCTTCATTGGCAGGTTCCCAGGTGCGAACCTGAGCGCTGAATTGACTGGTACGAACACAGGAAGACAAGAATTTGTTCAACGAAAACGGTCGGACCGGCTGCGACTCGTCCAGCAGCTTGCCGCAGCCCCGGCAGATGGCGTCGTCCTCAGAGGCAGCACCGCAATGCGGGCAGATGGTGGTCCAGTTGGCATCGGCAGCCATAGCCTCTCCTCCCCACTGAATGGGCAAACCAGCTGGCTCCTGACCTGTTCACAGGTCGAGCCTTTCTCGATGGCAAATGCTTAGCACTTTTCCGCCAAAAGTCAAATCAGCAGAGGGTCCGGGGCTGGCCAAGCAGAGGTGGGGTGTTCCCGGTTGGCAGGCGGGCGAGCGGGTGACGCGAGGCCTTGTCCCTGGGGTACTCCTGCTCGTCGCCACCCTCCTTTGGCCAACTCTGGCACCCGCCACGGTCTGTGCCTCCATGGACAGGGACGGAGCAATCCACTATGTGCCGGCGAGAAACAGCCATCCTCAACAAACCGGATGCTCTGCCCGTCGGCCACGACCGCACCCCCTGTCCGGCAGATCGAGCGCATCGGCAAAGGCGACCGTCTCGCGGACAAACGATCACCCGGCCGCCAGGTCGCTGCAGGACTCCATCGAGTCTGTTGCCACGGAACACGGGGTCGATCCACTGCTTGTCAAGGCGGTGATCAAGACGGAATCCAACTTCGATCCCGAAGCCGTCTCCGCCAAGGGCGCCCTGGGCCTGATGCAGCTCATGCCGGCCACCGCCCGGGAACTTCGGGTGGCAAACCCACTCGATCCCCTGGAAAACGTTACCGGTGGCACCAGGTACCTGCGCACCCTGCTCGACAGCTACGACGGCAACGTGGCCCTCAGCCTGGCCGCCTACAACGCTGGCCCGGGCCGGGTCAAGGACGTCATCCCCAACATTCCCGAAACCAGGACCTATGTGGCCAGGGTGCTGCGCCACTATGCCTCCTATCGCCAAGCCAGGTAACACTCTGTCCTCCTGCTGCGGCCTCGCTCGCATCACGGCCTTGCTGCCAGCGCCAAGGCCACCTCAACAGCGGCTGAGAAGAGGAGAATCCGGGGAGCACCCGTAACACCGACCTTAGCTCTTCGTCCTTTGATCCTCACCCACACCCCGCTTGGCCGACGCTCCCTCGGGTCGCTTACAGGGGGAGTCCCCCAGCCCCCCATCGCCAGCCGCTCCGTTGCCATTAAAAAGCCCGGAGTCAAATTGTGGCCTCCGGGCAAGGTTATCGGGGCAATAGACAATCAATCCGCCGGTTTCCCGGCCTGTTCGCCCGCCTCCACCATATCCATCAATTCGCCCTGCAACTGCTCGTCGTTCATGAGCTTTATGGCGAGCGCATGACACAGGGCGCTGGCAAAGCCCTGCAAGTCGAGCGCCTGCACATCCACGGTGATTTCCCCATCGGCCGAGGCCTCGAGGATCAGAGCCGCCTGGTTTGCTTTCAGTTCCATGTCCGTGCTCCGTTTCGTTCTTTGTGTTTTTTCAATGTATCAAGAAGATACCTCGAAGGCGGCCTCGCTCCCCCTCCTCGCTTCCAGCATCCCGCTGGACAGCGATCTCTCATACCCCACATCCACACCCAATGACAAGGAGCCACGAACAAGCGGCAAGAACCCCGCTCCTCCAGAGGCCTTGGCACTATCAAATAATATTATTCATTCCGGTCTATTGTCGAACACAGCACCTCCATGGGGCACCTTGACTCGTATCCTTCAACGTGGTAGACAACGATAGGGCGTCTCGCTGAGCGTTCAGTTCACCAGGCGCACGGCACCTGCGGATTACACCAGCGCTCCACTGATTCCTCATCGCCGAGCGATCAAACACCACTTGCACCAGGAGGTCACTATGCTCCCCACACCCATTGAAACAGCGACCATCGGCGAAATTGTCGCCGCCGATTACCGGACAGCCCAGGTGTTCGAGGCCAGGGGGATCGATTTCTGCTGCGGCGGCAACATTCCGCTGGCCACGATCTGCTTACGGAACGGGCTGAATATGGATCAGCTGGTTCATGAGCTGGAAGCGGTACAGAACGAGTCTGGCAGCCGAAGTGAACAGTACGGCTCCTGGTCGCTCTCGTTTCTCGCCGACTACATCGTCAACACGCACCATGTGTATCTCAAGGAAAATGACGATCAAATCGCTGCCTATGCCCGGAAGATAGCCGGGGTGCATGGCGCGAACCATCCCGAGGTGATCGAGATAGCGGCTCTCTTTGCAAAGATTGCGACCAACATGACCGCCCATCTTAAGGAAGAGGAGGAAGTCTTCTTTCCAGCCGTCAAGCGGGCGGAGGCAGCGAAAACATCCGGCCAGCAGCCGGCAGCAGAGGATCGGGAAACGATGCGCACCTCCCTGGAGCGGCTGCACCGGGAGCATGAGGAGATCGGCGAGGCTGTCCACGCCATCCGTCATCTCGCCAGGGACTATGCAATCCCGAGCGATGCCTGCAACACCTTTACGGTCACCTACCAAAAGCTCAAGGAGTTTGAAGACGACCTCCACAAGCATGTCCATCTCGAGAACAACATCCTCTTTCCCAAGGCAGCACAACTCTGACCGGTGGCATGGGGCCACCGGCGTTAGAACACCCAAAGGAGAAAGACCATGAATGAGCAAGTACGAAAATCAACGGCGCTGGTTTGGACCATTTTCCTCCTTGCGGTGGCGGTGACGCTGCCGGGCCAGGCCAGGGCCCATTGTGACACCCTGGACGGACCGGTGGTCGCCGACGCACGGACCGCCTTGGATCAAAATGACATCACCCCGATCCTCAAGTGGATCTCTGCCGAGGATGAAAAGGCTGTTCGCGCCGCGTACGATCAGACCCAGGTGGTACGCAAGCAGAGTCCCGAGGCCAGGACTTTGGCCGACATGTACTTTTTCGAAACCCTGGTGCGCATCCATCGCGCCGGTGAAGGGGCGCCCTATACCGGACTGAAACCGGGCACGGCGGTTGACCCGGCCGTCGCGCTGGCCGATCAGGCCCTGGCGAGCGGCTCGGTCGACAAACTGGTTGAAGTGCTGACCGGCGCCATGGGCAAGGGTATTCGTGAGAGATTCGCCCAGGCCCACGAGAAGCAGAAACATGTGAAAGACAGTGTGGCGGCAGGTCGTGAGTTTGTCGAATCCTATGTGGGTTTCACCCATTACGTGGAAGGTTTGCACGGCCTGATCAAAAGCGAGGCGGCCCATCACGGCGGTGATGCCCATTAAATGGTTGGCAGCAGATCCTGCCCTGTAACGGTCTCTCTTGACTACCTCAGCCAGCATCACAGGGGCCGTTTCTCAACCGACCACTGGAGAAAGCCCGGAGCCAAGTCCTGGTCTCCGGGCAAGGTTATCGGGGCAACGGGCAATCATTCCGCTGTTTTCTCGGGTTGCTCACCCGCCTCCAGCGTGTCCATCAGTTCGTTCTGCAGTTGCGCGTCGTGCATGAGCTTAATTTCCCGAGCGAATGACGCGTAGAACTCTGGCAAAGGTTCCTGATCAAAAAATTTGCCAACGATTCCGGCCACACCTCCACGGCATCGGCAGGAAGGTACAATTGCCTCGCGGCATTCGCTGGCTGAGTTGCTGCACAGGGTAAGGAAGTGGGCAAACCAGTCGCCACGGCGTCACTCTTGACACAAAAAAGTGTGTCTATATGTGTCAGGAAACCCATGGAAACATCTAAAAAAATATCGATAACAAAGTAGTTAGTCGCATCCAGGGCCATGGCTGGGGGTGGTATTCACTCCGAACCACTTCAAGGATCTCTCCAGTCGTGACGCCGTTACCTCGGCCCTCAAGCGCCACAAGCAGTCCGGGCTGATTCTCCAGTTTGCCCGAGGCATACGATTACCCTAAAATCGATCCCGAGTTGGGGCCACTCGAGCCGTCCACCGACAACTGAGTGCGTTGGCAGCGGAGAATTCCATGCGATCGCGGCCAGTGAATCCAAAGGAATCCGGCCAGGCATCGAGGAAGGTGACGCGGAAAGCCCGGAATCAGATCATGGCCTCCGGGCTGGGTTATCGGGGCAACGGGGCAATCAGTCTGCCGGTTTCTCGGTCTTTTCCTCCCCCTCCACCATGTCCATCAGTGCACCCTGCAGCTGCTCGTCGTTCATGAGCTTCATGGCGAGCGCATGACACAGGGCGCTGGCAAAGCCCTGCAGGTTGAGCGCCTGCACATCCACGGTGATTTCCCCATCGGCCGAGGCCTCGAGGATCAGGGCCGCCTGGTTTTCTTTCAGTTCCATTCTTTCCTCCAGAGTTTTTTCAGTACATTAACAATTTGATACAACAGACTGTTTTTCAGTTTTTAACAAGAAATCGACGTTCCTGGTTCCGGCTTAAGTGGACCTCGCTGATTTTTTTTTTGTAGTGGGTCGCTATTTGTCCTACCAGCTATGGCATAGTACGCTCACTCCTGTCCACCCCGGGAGCCCTTGCCAGAAAAACTTATTCGTTCACTGAGATCTGGGTTGTTCCGTAGCCTCACATCATACGACAGAGAAGGGTCGTACGAGAGCGGAATCCCACTTGCGGGGTCTTTTTCCTCCTGATCCACGAAGAGGTATAAGGCACGGTCGTCAATCTCCTTTTCTTTTGATTTGATTATATATTTTCTTGGGCACGGGGAAGAAACCAAAGGTGCGTCCAATAAGGGCGAAATTTCAACAAGTTGACATTTGCGTTACCAACAAGGGCAACTATTTAATTTGACACCCTTTTTGTAGGGGCTAAGATCAAAGTACGTTTCCGTTTTATCCCCCAACAACTTACCCTTGCCATGCCACACTGCTTCGCATCGTCACCCAGGTTCGCCTTTTCCGGATGAACACCGCATACCTCATGTCCTTTACCACCGGTGGTCTCTTTCACCGGGAATCGGTACAACTGGCCGCGCTCTATCGTGATTTCGGTGATTGGCAGGCTGTGCATGACCGGGTGATCGCAGAAAATATCCTGCAGACCCGAACCGTGAGCACTCTCAAGCGTGTCTATCGTGAGATCGTTTCCCGCTTGAAGACGCTCAACCCCACCGAGCTTGCCTTCCTTCTCGAGGGCAGACATCAGGAGCAGGCCTATCTCCTGTGGCTTGCTGTTTGCCGGAGGTACAGCTTTATTGCGGATTTTGCCGTTGAAGTCCTTCGCGAGCGTTTCATCACGCTGAAGAATGACCTGACCTATGATGATTTTGACGCATTTTTCAATCACAAGTCCGAATGGCACCCGGAACTGGACACCATAAGCCAGGCAACCCGAAGCAAATTGCGCCAGGTCCTGTTCAGAATCCTTCGCGAGGCAGACCTGGTGACGGCCAACAACATGATCAATGCCGCCATGCTCAGTCCGCGGCTGTTGGACACCATCCTTCGGGGCAATCGCCGCCATATTCTCTATTTTCCTGCAGTTGAATCCGATCTGAAAGGGATACCCCAGTGACCACAGACAAAGCCGCCATGCCGATGCAAGACAGGCTGCAGCACCTCTTTGCCGTGATTTCGAGCCAGCGTTTTCGCAGCAGGCAGGGTCTCGGGAACGAAGTGCCGTTTTTCATCTGTCCCTACAAACCGGAAGAGGCCGTTGCCATGGAACGGTTGCGGCGTCAGTTGGTGAATCGTCTCGAGCAGTCTGGCGTCCGGACCCTGGATATCAACCTGTACGACCTCTCCATCGAGATACTGAAGGAGCGCGATATCTGGGACCGGATTCTTGAACTGGAGGTGTCCGTGTCCAAAGAGGAACTCAAGGAACTGCTCCAGGGTGTGCTCGACCCTGAAGCACATCTCGTTCCGGCCATTGCCGCCAAAATGGCGGTCACAGAACATGAGGTGCTATTTCTGTCCGGCGTAGGCGAGGTGTTCCCCTACATCCGCTCGCACAACGTGCTGAATAATCTGCAGAGCACCGCAAAAGAAAAGCCGACCGTCATGTTTTTCCCGGGAGCCTACACCCACTCCCTGGAATCCGGGGCCTCGCTCGATCTTTTCGCACGGCTGCATGACGACAAATACTACCGCGCGTTCAATATCTTCCACTGCGAAGCCTAAACGAAGGAATCCCGATGACGCTGAAAACCATTTTCAACAAGCCCGTTGACCGCCCCATCGAGGGGGTCATCAAGGCTGACGATGCCGCCAGCCTGCGCCTTGAAATCGAGGAATACGTGCTGACCAACGAGGTGGCAAAGCGCCTCGAGTCCTTCCTCGATGCCTACACCAGCTACGAAGGCGCCAACGGCGTGTGGGTTTCCGGGTTCTTCGGGTCCGGCAAATCGCACCTGCTGAAGATCCTGGCGCTCCTGCTCGAAAATCGGCAGGTGGACGGAGCCTCGACCCTCGACCTTTTTCTGCCCAAGTGCGGCGACAACGAGATCCTGCGCGGCGATCTCAAGCGGGCGGTCGCCATCCCCTCGAAAAGCATTCTGTTCAACATCGACCAGAAAGCGGACGTCATCAGCAAGACCCAGATCGACGCCCTCCTGGCCGTGTTCGTCAAGGTTTTTGACGAAATGTGCGGGTATTACGGCAAGCAGGGCCACATCGCCCAGTTCGAACGCGACCTGGACAGCCGCGACCTCTATGAACCCTTCAAGGAGGCCTATGCCTCCATAGCGGGCAGACCCTGGTCAACAGGCCGCGAGCAGGCCCTGCTGGAAGGAAAGAACATCGCCAGCGCCTACGCCCGGGCAACCGGTGAGGATGAGACCACGGCCGCGGGCATCCTCGAGAAATACCGCAGCCAGTACCGCGTCTCCATCGAGGACTTCGCCGAGCAGGTCCATGCCTATATCCAGCGGCAATCCCCGGATTTCCGGCTGAACTTCTTTGTTGACGAGGTCGGCCAGTACATCGCCGAAAACGTCAAGCTGATGACCAACCTCCAGACCATCGCCGAAAGCCTGGCCACCAAGTGCCGGGGCCGGGCCTGGATCGTGGTCACGGCCCAGGAAGACATGGGAACCGTGGTCGGCGAGATGGGCAAACAGCAGGGCAATGACTTTTCCAAGATCCAGGCGCGGTTTGCCAATCGCATGAAGCTGACCAGCGCCGACGTGGCGGAGGTCATCCAGAAGCGGTTGCTGACCAAGACAGAGGAAGGCGTGCGCCTGCTGTCGGCCGTCTATCACGAGCAATGCAACAACTTCAAAACCTTGTTCGACTTTGCCGACGGCTCGGTGACCTACCGGAACTTCCAGGACCGGGAGCACTTCATCCACAGCTACCCGTTCGTTCCGTACCAGTTCGGCCTGTTCCAGGCGGCCATCCAGAACCTGTCGCAGCACAACGCCTTCGAGGGCAAGCACAGTTCGGTGGGCGAGCGCTCCATGCTGGGCGTGTTCCAGCAGGTGGCCGTACAGATCAAGAACCATGCCATCGGCCAGTTGGCGACCTTTGACCTGATGTTCGAAGGCATCCGCACCGCCCTGAAATCCCAGATTCAGAAAGCGATCATCCAGGCGGAGCACAACCTTGACAACCCGTTCGCCATTCGCCTGCTCAAGACCCTGTTCCTGGTCAAATACGTCAAGGAGTTCAAGCCCTCGGTTCGCAACCTGTGCGTCCTCATGCTGGACGGCTTCAACCAGGATCTGCCGGCGCTGCGCAGGCAGGTCGAGGAGGCCCTCGGCCTGCTCGAACAGCAGACCTATGTGCAGCGCAACGGTGAACTCTACGAGTTCCTGACCGACGAGGAGAAGGACGTCGAACAGGAGATCAAGAATACCGACGTGGAGACCTCGGACGTTGCCGCCGAACTCGAGAAGATCGTTTTCGACCAGGTCATCAAGCACCGCAAGATTCGCTACGATGACAACAGTCAGGACTACTCCTTTTCCAGAAAGCTGGACGACCGGTTGTACGGGCGGGAATACGAACTGGCCATCCACGTGATCAGCCCGTTTCACGAGCATGCCGGCAACGAACAGATGCTCATCGTCCAGTCGACCTACAAGACGGACGAGCTGTTTGTGGTCCTGCCCGCAGACGAGCAGTTGATGCGGGACCTGCTGATGTACAAGAAAACCGAAAAGTACATCCGCCAGAACATTTCCATCACCCAGCAGGAGGCGGTCAAACGCATCCTCACCGACAAGGGGTTTCAGAACAGGGACCGCTCCAGCCAACTGCAGCAGCGGGTGCGCGACCTCCTCGGCAAAGCCAGGCTGTTCATCGCCGGCGGCACCGTGGACATCGGCTCGGAGGACGCCCAAGCGCGCATCGTCCGCGCCTTTCACGACCTCGTTGCCAGGGCCTACCCGAACCTGCGGATGCTGCGCGGCATCCTCTACAGCGAAGACAAAATCAAAAATATCCTCAAGGATACCAGAGGCTCACTGTTCGGCAACGATGTCACTTCGCTGGCCGAGCCCGAGCAGGAGATGCTGGCGTTCATCCACAGCAACAACCGCGGCGGGGTGCGCACCACCCTGAAAAGCGTGCTCGAAAAATTCGAGCGCAAGCCCTACGGCTGGTACTATGCCGCCATCCTCTGCACCCTGGCCAGCCTGTGCGTCCGCGGCCGGGTCGAGGTGCGCATCGACAGCAACCTGCTGGAAGGCGACGAACTGGACCGGGCGCTGCGCAACACCCATGGTCACGGCAACGTGGTGCTGGAGCCCCAGGTCGAACCCCCCACATCCCAGGTCCGGGCCCTCAAGGAGTTTTTTGCGGACTTCTTCGACGCTCCGCCCCGCGCCGGCGAGTTCAAGGCGCTTGGCAAGGAAACGGGCGCGGCCTTCCAGCAGCTCGTGGATCAGCTCACCCCACTGCTGGCCACCCAGGCATCTCGCTATCCGTTCCTCAACGCGCTGACTCCGGTGCTCGACAAGCTCAAGGAAGTCAACGGCAAGCCCTACGCCTGGTACCTGAGCGAACTCCCCCGCCAGGCGGATGCGCTGTTTGACATGAAAGAGCGGATCATCGATCCGCTGCGCAAGTTTATGAACGGGCCGCAGCGGCAGATTTACGACCAGGCGACAACCTTTCTCAAGGAACATGGACCGAACCTGGCGTATGTCGAGGAGCCAAGGTCCAGTGACCAGGAGGCCGGAGGCACACCCCCTGCCGCCTCGCTGCAGGCTCTGCTTGCCGACCCGGAATGCGCCAGGGGCAACCGCATGCAGCAGGTGAAGGTGCTGCTGGAGACCCTGCAGACACAGGTCAGCGAACGGATCGAGGCCGAGCTGACCCAGGCCTGGGAGACGGTCGCCGCCCTCAAGGCCCGGATCGAGGCCATGACGGAGTTCGGCACGCTGACCGGCGACCAGCAGGAGCAGATCCTCCGGCCGTTTGCCGTGTTCAACGAGTCCATCGCCCGGCAGCCGCTGATCGCCGTCATCCGCGACACCCTGCGCCGCTTCGAGGAAAACGACTATCAGCGGCAGCTGTCGCTGCTGGCCACCTGGGCGCAGCCAAAAACCTACACCAAACCGACAACGGACAAGGCCACGATAACGATCAAGGATGATGGTGGTGTAAAACCGCCGCCCGAGCCCAAACCGCGGCCCATCAAATACGTGTCCAGCAGCACGATCAAGGTCCCGTTCGCCAAGGCCTGGCTGGCCGACGAGGCCGACGTGGACCGCTACCTGGACTCCATGCGGCAGGCCCTGCTGGAAGAGATCCGCAAGGGCAAAAGGATCCAGGTCTGACCCGGGAATGGACGCGCACGAACAGGACATCAAAAAACGCATCCAGCAGGGTGAGAGCCTGACGCTGGAGTTCAAAAGCGACCTGAAATGCCTCGCGGACCGCGAGTTGGTCACCGCCGTCGTTGCCCTGGCCAACACCGAGGGCGGCGACCTGCTGCTTGGCGTGGAGGATGATGGCACCATCACCGGCCTCCACCCCAATCATACCCGCCTGGACAGCCTGCCGGCACTGATCGCCAACAGGACCAACCCCTCCCTCGGCGTGCGGGTCATACCCGTCAGCCTGCCCGAGGGCACCATTGCCAGGATTCAGGTGCCGAAAGCACGGCACCTGGTGGCCACGTCCGAGGGGCTTCTGCAGCGCCGCCGCCTGAAACTGGATGGCACTCCCGAGGCCGTGCCCTTCTACCCCCACGAGTTCATGCAACGGCAATCCGGCCTGGGCATGCTGGACCCTTCCGCCCTGCCGCTGGAGGACATCGCCGTTGACCAGCTCGACCCGCTGCAGCGGCTGCGCCTGCGCAACGCCGTCAGGAAATACGGCGGCGAGCAGAGCCTGCTGCCCCTGGCCGATGACGCACTGGATGGCGCCCTGGGGCTGACCGTCGAGCATCGGGGACGACGCGTCCCCACCGTAGCCGGCCTACTGCTGTTGGGTACCGAACCGCTGCTGCGCCGATACCTGCCCGCGTATGAAGTCGCCTTCCAGGTGCTGCGCGGCACCGATGTCCAGGTCAACGAATTCTACCGCAAGCCCCTGCTGGAAACCTTTGAAGAGGTCGAGTTGCAGTTCAAGCCCTGGGTGGTGGAAGAAGAGCTGCAAGTCGGCCTGTTCCGCGTGCCGGTGCCCAACTACGACCGCCGCGCCTTTCGCGAGGCCTTGGTCAACGCCCTGGTCCATCGCGATTTCAGCCGCCTTGGCGCCGTGCATATCAAGCTGGACGGCAGCGGCCTGCACATCAGCAACCCCGGTGGCTTCATCGAAGGTGTCACCCTCGACAACCTGCTCGTTGCCCCGCCCCATTCCCGCAATCCCCTGCTGGCCGACATCATCAAGCGGATCGGCCTGGCCGAACGCACCGGACGCGGCATCGACCGCATCTATGAAGGCATGTTGCGCTATGGCCGCCCGGCGCCGGACTATTCCCTGTCCAACGCCTCTCTCGTCAGCGTCTTTCTGGCGAATGTCGCCGCCGATCGAGATTTCCTGAAGATGGTGGTCGAGCAGCATGACCGACTCGGCGATCCGATCGTGGAACCGCTGATCATCCTCGCTCGCCTGCGGGATGAGCGCCGGCTGACCACCAGCGACATTGCCCCGGTCCTCCAGAAAAGCGAGGCGCAAACCCGGACCATCCTCGAAAGACTGCTCGAGGCCGGCATGATCGAAGCCCATGGCAGCGGTCGGGGGCGCAGCTACACCCTGAGTGCCGGCGTCTATCAACAGTCCAGGCAGAAAGCCGCCTATATCCGCCAGGCAGGGTTCGATGCGATTCAGCAAGAGCAGATGGTGCTGAAATTTATCGCCTCCCATGGCGGCATAAAACGCGAAGAAGCCATGGCGCTGTGCCGGTTGAACAAGGACCAGGCCTATCGTCTTCTCAAGAAGCTGGCCAACGCCGGTATCATTCGCTTTGAGGGAAAAGGGAAAGGGGGAAAATATGTATTTCCTGGCTGATGTCAGCCGATCGATGCATCTCCTTTTCGCGCGCCGCGCGAAAACCGCGCGAAAAATTCGCGCGGCACGTGAAGAGTTGTGCTCTGCGATGAGCCCTGCGCAGCAAGACTTGTGGAGCAAGAGCCCCTGCCCTGCCCTTCGTGGTGAATAATTCGCGTGAATCTGACACGTTTCTCGATACAAAGGATGCCTGAATGGAAACAGCCAAACTGAAAAAATTCGCCCAGTTCGCCCGGCGCAGCCTGATCGAGCAGGTCTCGGCCAAGCTCAAACTGGTGCTGGCCGAGAACAGCGCCGCCCGGCGG
>Ga0265295_1006863_pt1 | contig 13493 bp, 10 predicted proteins | sample Munlansysbiofilm_FD_192503 | JGI IMG/M metagenome (GOLD analysis project Ga0265295, IMG submission 192503) | Leachate microbial communities from a municipal landfill in Southern Ontario, Canada - Methane capture system biofilm | ecosystem: Engineered > Solid waste > Landfill > Unclassified ... | reverse complement strand
AAGATGGTCACTCCGCATGCCAATATAGGGATATTCAATGATCCGATATCACTTAAAAAATCATATTCCGAATTCAATCTGCCGATACCGACCATGAGGAGATATATTCCTCCGATAAGGAATCCTATGATGGGTGCTACAAGACCGATTTTTGCGTCTGACTGCATGTAACCATGTAGATATTGAAATTATTTAATGAGAGTGATTGTCGCTTTGTATAAATATTGAGGTTTTTTGGTAGTGCATTAGCAATTAGTTGATATTAGATATTTATAAGACCATACTTTTGTAAAGGTTAGAATATGGAATTGGTCAAATATATTTGAATTTCAGGTAATGTCCCGTAGAATTCCTGAACACATCGCTATCGAAATAATGAATTTAACGATGGATATCGGATTATCCCTACATATGCGAGGAACATTTCACAACAGACCATACCGTATATAATGTGGTAGGATTACCTTCGCATTTACAGGGAATAGACTTTTTCTTTATGGTCGTATTCCAACCCGAGGATCACCCCCGCATCTGCGGGGAACACTGTAGGTTCATCGGGTACTCTGGACTCCATTGAGGATCACCCCCGCATCTGCGGGGAACACTGTAGGTTCATCGGGTACTCTGGACTCCATTGAGGATCACCCCCGCATCTGCGGGGAACACAAGAAATCATATTCGAGTGTAAAGAATGGATTAGGATCACCCCCGCATCTGCGGGGAACACATCAACCACAGGTACGATCACATGGCTTACCGAGGATCACCCCCGCATCTGCGGGGAACACGGAGAATAGAACGATATATTTGTACAATTGGTAGGATCACCCCCGCATCTGCGGGGAACACTGTGGAGCCATGGCTTAGAATATCCGAGAATTAGGATCACCCCCGCATCTGCGGGGAACACCGTCTTCAAGGGTTACAAAATCTGGATTGTAGGGGATCACCCCCGCATCTGCGGGGAACACCATAACATGCTGCAAGCGCACCACCGACCACCAGGATCACCCCCGCATCTGCGGGGAACACTGGAACACAGGACACGTACGGGATCATTGGACAGGATCACCCCCGCATCTGCGGGGAACACGATGGCATCTGCACCGCTTTCTTTGATGGCGGGGGATCACCCCCGCATCTGCGGGGAACACCACCATTAGCGACATTTGAAGAGATAAGAGGGGGGATCACCCCCGCATCTGCGGGGAACACATTTCGAGGTCATGTGATTTACAGACCTATCTGAGGATCACCCCCGCATCTGCGGGGAACACCGGCGGGGCGACAACCCGACTGTCGACGTTCGAGGATCACCCCCGCATCTGCGGGGAACACTCAATGCCACTATCTTAACTGATAGAACGCTCAGGATCACCCCCGCATCTGCGGGGAACACTGATAGTGTCGTCTTAGCTTGAATCCTGATACAGGATCACCCCCGCATCTGCGGGGAACACCGGTTAGATATTGAACAAATAAAGCATCCATGAGGATCACCCCCGCATCTGCGGGGAACACGGAACATAAGATATATATTTCGAGGTCATGTGAGGATCACCCCCGCATCTGCGGGGAACACTTGACAGGCTCTGTAGAGTACCTAGCTTGGTTAGGATCACCCCCGCATCTGCGGGGAACACGACTATTCGGAGTTCTTTACCAAGACTGATAAGGGATCACCCCCGCATCTGCGGGGAACACTCAAGGAAGGCAAGTACAAAACCATCTGTCATGGGATCACCCCCGCATCTGCGGGGAACACCCGCCAATCAGAAACAGTTGGCCATGTACGAGAGGATCACCCCCGCATCTGCGGGGAACACGTATCATCTGTCGTGCTTGAATCGCTGATAGTAGGATCACCCCCGCATCTGCGGGGAACACTCGAATACGTGGACAAGCTGGACGGCGAATAACGGATCACCCCCGCATCTGCGGGGAACACAATCTTCCGATTGTCTGCTCTATCATTCTTGGAGGATCACCCCCGCATCTGCGGGGAACACTCAATCATCCCTGATAGGTATCAGCAGTTCTTCGGATCACCCCCGCATCTGCGGGGAACACACTAAAACATAAAGGACTACCAGTAATTAATTTTTAGTATGTTAATCTTGAAAAATAATTAAAAAAAATTTAGTTTCGTATTTTGATAAATATCCTGACCTAAACAGAAATATACATAATTTGGGACGCAGAAGTCTTCAAGAATGATTGAAAAATAAAAGTGTTTTTATTCAAATAAGGTGCTGTGAAACAAACAGTATTCAGCAAATAGAGTATAGATATTCTTATTCTGAATGAAAATATGTTCATTTCGTATAGACTTGCTAAGACTGTATAGCATCTGATATCATCACTAAAAAGTGTAATGTGCATCGGACCTTTGAGGGTTTAGATGACTCTCCATCTGTCAATGGGGCGTTGATGAGGTCGCTCTCGGTATGGCAGGTTCGATACGGAGAATAGGGAAGAGACCAGGCACATCAACGGTATATATGCAGTGATAAGATCCAAGCCTTCTGCGAAATACATTATACATTCTCTGAATCATTTGACACTATGATAAAATGGGTGTTAAACATCGTGGAAAGATTATTATCAGCAATTGGGAACCCATTTCTGAGTAGATAATCGGAAATATTATGGTGATTTCGCTTCTAATTGGCCATTCTGGCCTGGAATCGTACGTATTTAGGGATCTGATCCGCTTTAATGGTATATGAGGCAGCGGAGCCATATAATTCGTGAACTGTCGAAAATTGGGCGAAACCCTTGTTCATGAGTTCAAAATGTCCAGGTCAGGAGATATAGCATTTCATTTATATGGGATGAAACGCTATTATCGCAAAGATGTCTAACAATAGATGCGAGCCCATTTCTCAATTATCTATACGTGCAAAATCACTCTGGGCCAAAGCATCTAATGATTCTGAAAGTGAAGAATGGTTACCTTTAATCATTCATATGTCAGATACCTCAGGAATAGCTAGGTTGCTTTGGAGACAGTGGCTTCCTTATTCTCTTAAAGAAATTATTGTGAACGGTATCAAAAATGACAATAATATCTTGAATTTTGAATTTGCAGAGGACCTTCTTGTTTTCTTAGCTGCAGCACATGATTTAGGTAAAGCTATACCTGCATTTCAAGGCAAACAAATAAATAGTAACCTAAACTCAAATCAGGACTTCGCCACTCGTGTGATTTCATCAGGTCTAAAAATTCGTGATGATCTCTCAAATCCAAGAAGAATACATCATTCGTTAGCATCTGAGATGATATTGAAGCGTAACGGATTTAACGACAGCCTCGGAGTTGTATTAGGAGGGCATCACGGAAAGCCCCCCTCATATGATGACATCGAAAATTTCAGTTCATATAGTGGCAATACAGGTTTCAAAGATAAAGACTGGGTATCGGTTCAAGATGAATTACTCTTATTTGACATTAACCTTTCTAATACCCATCTGGATATTATAAGGAACACATCGATATCTGTTCCGACACAATTCATATTGACGGGAATAATCATTATGTCAGATTGGATAGCTAGCGACGAGATCATATTTCCATACATTTCTGAGGATTGTGTAATCGATACAATAGAACCGATGCAAAGAGTAAAAAATGCGTGGGCCTCTTTGGAATTGCCATCTAGATGGGATCCAGATGAAAGTTGGAGAACAAGAGATCTGTACAAAGAACGCTTTGGATTCACACCTAGGCCTTTTCAAGACACCGTAAGATCTATTGTCGAAGATATGTCCTCTCCTGCAATTATGATAATTGAGGCCCCAATGGGAGAGGGAAAGACTGAAGCAGCATTAGTTGCAGCAGAAATAATGGCGCAAAAATTCGGTTCTGGTGGGATATTCTTCGCACTTCCAACTCAAGCCACTGCGGACGGTCTTTTTCCAAGAATAAAGGGCTGGATTGAAAAAACGATAAAATACGAAGACACTCACGCTATATTTCTAGCGCATGGCAAATCCATGTATAATAGGGAATATCGGGAACTTCGTTCCATGAAATTAAATACAGACGGCCTAAATGATAAAAATGATGGTATTATTGCGCACGATTGGCTTCAAGGAAGAAAAAAAGGAATCCTATCTGAATTCGTAATTGGTACCGTAGACCAGGTGCTCATGTGTGGTCTAAAACAGAAACACCTATGTATGAGGCATCTTGGCCTTGCAGGAAAGGTCGTGATAATAGATGAATGTCATGCATATGATGCCTACATGGGTAGTTACATGTCCAAAGTGCTCCGCTGGCTAGGAACATATAAAGTACCAGTCATTCTCTTATCAGCAACCCTCCCCTCAGAAAGACGCAAAGAACTTATAGATTCATATACGAACAAAAAAATAAAAGAAAACACTTCCAAATGGGTCTCCAATATCTCATACCCCTTGATTACCTATTCAGATGGAAAATGTGTAAAGCAAGATACTTCAAAAATTTCAAACAGAACATCGGAAGTAAAAATTAAACTTGTGAATGATGATGATGTCATCGAACACATAATGACTCTTTCGAGCGGAGGAGGTTATGTAGGTATTATTCTTAATACTGTTAAGCGTGCTCAATCGTTTACCAAAAAACTAAATGAACATCATCTTGATGAAGTTTGTTTGCTACATTCTAGATATATAAATATAGACAGAACCAGCAAGGAAGCCAAGGTCATGGGGATGCTCAAAGAAGATAGAGAGGGTCCACCGCACAGAACATTTATTGTAGGTACACAGGTGATTGAACAATCTTTAGACTTAGATTTTGACCTCATTGTGACAGATCTTTGTCCGATGGATCTACTAATACAACGCATCGGACGGCTTCATAGGCATAATAATACAAGGCCACGTCTTTTGAAAGACCCTTTATGTCTAGTTATTGATAATGGGTATGGTGAATTCGAGAAAGGTTCAGAGCATATATACGGCAGATGGCATTTGATGAATGCAAGATTTCTTCTCCCTGATCGGCTCTGTTTGCCAGAGGATATACCGCGGCTGGTTCAGGATGCATACAATCCCAGAGGAATATCCAACATCCCGGAAAATCTTAGGGAGACGTACGAGAAGGCAATGTCTGATGAAATCGATGAATTGAATAAAAAATGTAGAAAGGCTGAAACATTCCAAATCAGAGGACCTGAAGACGGCCTTAACCCTGTTATAATAAACTGGTTGGAAAACGATAAAAAAGATGATGAATTGTATGCGGAAGCTGCGGTGAGAGATACTAATGGTTCTTTGGAGGTCATCATCATACAGAAACGTAACGGAAGGTTCTACGTTCTTGAATGGTTGGATGAGTTCGGAGGAAAGGAGATACCTTATGACTCCATGCCGAATCAAGAATTAGCATTTGCTATCGCTGGTTGTAAAATCTCGCTTCCGAATAGATTTACCGCATCTTGGAATATACAAAAAACTATAAATGAAATAGAAAATAGCAACAGTCAACTTCCTTCATGCTGGCAGGAATCGTCTTGGCTAAGAGGAGAACTATTCTTGATAATGGATATGAATCTGAGTACAGAGTTATTGGGGGAAACTCTTTATTATGACAGGATATATGGACTCAGTGAAGGGAGAGATTGACACCAGACGCTGATTTTAATCTGCTTTATGAACCATGGATATTGGTGATGAATCCATTTGGGGATGTTGAGGAGATAAGTCTCCTGGAGGCATTTGAACATGCACATGAAATAGTAAGGATTTCGGGAGAACTTCCAACACAGGATGTTGCAATACTCAGACTTATGTTGGCAGTGATGTATGCGGTTTATCAAAGAGAAGATCTTAATGGCAATATATTAAAACTGGAATCCGCGAGAGATGCTTTGGATCGCTGGAGAGAATTATGGCAGAGAAGCAGTTTCAATATGAACCAAATCAGCAGTTATCTCAAGAGATATGAGGATAGGTTTTTCCTAATCCATCATGAAAGACCGTTCTATCAAGTTAATTTTAGCAATGGGACCAGTTATAAAACATCGAAATTGATAGGTGAACTGTCTGAAAGTAGTAACAAACCGAGACTTTTTCCAATCCGTACTGGGACTGGACAAAATAGTATAAATTATTCAGAAGCCGCTCGTTGGCTCCTTTATTTGAATTCTTATGATGATACGTCATCTAAACCAACCCGTGATTCTAGTCAGAAATTGCCATCAGTAGGAGTTGGATGGCTCGGGAAATTAGGTCTTATATATGCTACAGGCACAAATCTCTTTGAAACACTTATGATGAATTTCGTTTTATTGGATCATAATGAAATGCCTTTTGAAAACGGACAGGCATGTTGGGAACTCAAGGCTGTTCATTCCAAAGAGCGTGTAGAAATTCCCATGCCGAATAATCCTCTGGAATTGCTAACACTACAATCCCGTAGGCTGCTATTATCTCGAGAAGCAGGAAATATTGTCGGCTACAAACTCTTGGGGGGTGATTTCTTTCCAAAAGAAAATGCATTCATCGAACAGATGACAGTATGGCGCAAAGATGAAAAAACCAGTGAATTCATTCCTAAAAGACATGACCCATCCAAAGCGCTCTGGAGGGATTATGCAACATTGATTTCTAAAGGCGATAAAGACGGAAAACCTGGCATTGTTAGATGGGTGTCCTTATTACAGAAAGAAAATCTACTTCCTAGTCACGTATTAAGTTTTCAAACAGCAGGCATAAAATATGGTGATAAGGATTTCTTTGTAGATGATGTGTTCGAAGATAGCATATCGATGAATTCACATCTTCTAGCTGATCTTCATCGTGAATGGAATAATAGAATTGGTGAAATTCTAATTAAAACTGATAAGTGCATATTGGAACTTGGTAATTTTGCAATAAATCTCCTTAAATCTGCAGGCGATAGTGATGAGAACAACTACAAAGGCGCATCAGCAAACGTCCGTAAAAAAGCTTATTTCGTTTTGGATGGTCCTTTCCGTCAGTGGCTGAAATCTATCGATCCTGATTGCGATGATTTGGAAATAAAAAATAACGAATGGCTTGGTAAAATGAGGCATATTATTTTGAATATAGGGGAAGAATACATACTGAATGCTGATGAAAAATCATTTGTTGGAAAATCCATCATAGTTAGAAACAGAATTGTATCATCAATGAAGAACAATGCCATATCGTGGTTCGAATTGTTCAAATACGAAGTAAATAGGATAATTAGCGGTGAATAACATGGAGGAATCTGAACAGATATATGCTTTTGTAAGTGAAAAGATTTCGTTATTACAGATTGACGGACCCTGGTCTAAGAGAATGCTTGCTAGACTACGTCGTGGAGTGGGAAAGGATCCCGTAGATACCCCCGATATCTGGGAAATAACATTTGGTGGCATTCCAGAATCTCTGAGCAAATATAAATCCGACATCGGAACCACTAAAGCTGAGCTGGCAATACATGTTGCACTTACACTCTACTCTCTTCATCAACAGGGGAATGATTTCTCTGTAAACGGAAAAAACGAGAAAAACAATAAGAACTCATTTGCATCCGCTTCCAGAAAGCTGATATTCCCGGATGGAAAAAATGAAAATGCCATAAAAAGGAGATTTGATTCTTTGATTACAGCACTAGATTTAACGGAATTCTCATATCATGCACGTGGTCTAGTACAAATGATGAGAACAGCGGATAAGCCCATACAAGTGAATTATCCACAGCTTGCGAAAGATCTCTACTTCTTTCAAATACCAGAAGGGAGACGGAGAGTACTCTTGAACTGGGGTCGTGATTTTTATAGAATCGAATCAAATATAGACAATAAAAAGGAATGAGATGATTTTAATGGAGAAAAGATTGTATATAGACATGCACATCATCCAGACTGTTCCGCCGAGTTGTGTGAACCGTGATGATACTGGAAGCCCTAAGACCGCAGTTTATGGCGGTGTGAGGCGTGCTCGTGTATCCTCGCAGAGCTGGAAAAGAGCAATGAGGGATTGTTTTAACAGGTCATTCGATGAATCAGAATTGAGCATAAGGACCAAAAAGATTGTTGAGCTGGTAGCTGAGGAAATAATAAAAAAAGATAAATCGATAAATTCTGATGATGCCAAGAAAAAAGCCAATGAGATTATATCAACAGCAGGAATCAAAACAAAGGTGTCTAAAACAGATGACACTTTAGAGGCTCAGGCATTGTTCTTCATCTCAAGAAAACAAGCAGAAAATCTTGCTATTCTAGCTCTTTCTAATAAAAAAATTGATAAAAAAGATGCACAAAACGCTTTGAATAAAGGACATGGTATTGATCTAGCGCTTTTTGGACGTATGGTAGCAGATGATCCGTCGCTTAATGCGGATGCGTCTGCGCAGATTGCACACAGCATCTCCACTCATAAAGTAGAGAATGAATATGATTACTTCACAGCTGTAGATGAAAGGTCCCCGGAAGATAATTCAGGTGCAGGTATGATAGGTACAATTGAATTTAATTCTTCCACTCTCTACAGATATGCGACGGTTGCAGTACACGATTTAAAAAAACAGCTGGATGATCCAGAAATCACAGCAAAAGTGATTAGTGAATTTGCAAAGGTTTTCACGATATCGATGCCTACGGGAAAGCAAAATACATTCGCCAACCGTACCCTACCTACGGCAATGCTGATTTCTGTACGCACAGATCAACCTCTTAATCTCGTCGCGGCATTCGAATCCCCGATATCTGCAGATACGATGGCCGGATACGGTATAAGATCAGCTGAGAGATTGGCCGAATATGAGAAAGAAGTATGCTGTACTTTTACATCCGCACCAGTAAAAACATGGCAGATAGGCAAAGGCTTAGAGTTGATTGGTAACGCCGTGGATCTTCAAACCGCCTTAGACGAGCTAAGACAATACGTAAAAGACTGCCTTGCAGCGTCCAATTCTGAAGATAGCAATGTCGATAAATTGAATGAACACCTACAGGAGTCGTGAGAGCATTGAGCACATTGTTGCTCAGACTATCGGCACCTATGCAATCTTGGGGGTCATCGTGTAAATTTGAATCCCGAAAAACGGGCAGAGAACCCACTAAGAGTGGCGTGATAGGAATGATAGCATCTGCCATGGGTATAGAAAGGACTGCTCCAGTTGACGATTTTAACAAATTGCGTTTTGGTGTTCGCATAGATCAGGTGGGAGAACTTATTAGAGATTATCATACTGTTCATCATCCTTATGACAACAAGCGCAGTTACATCACAGAACGCTATTATCTTGCGGATGCCACATTTTTAGTAGGTCTAGAAGGAGATGAAACAACATTGAAGAATATAGATTTCGCATTGAACAACCCTATGTTCCCTCTTTTCCTCGGAAGGCGCTCGTGCCCTCCCGCAAATAAGCTATCCCTGGGCTTACGGGATTCTAATCTGATGAAATCTTTGAATGACGAACCATGGATTGCATCGGAATGGTACAGGAAAAAAAGTGATCCTGAATTATATCTTGAAATTATCCATGATGCAAATTCTGACGATATTGTCACTATGGAAGAAAGGGATACACCAATATCCTTCAGTCAAATACATAGGAGATATGGCACAAGGAATGTTACTCATGTTATCAACGGCGTGTATATCAGCAATCCAGATAGTCGTAGACAAAGAAGTATCGTATCTACAGAACATGATGCAATATTAGAATTAAAAAACAACAGAGGTGATTGAAATATATCTTTCGAGAGTGGAATTGAATACGCGTAGACGGGAAACGATACAGTTGATGTCTTCTCCGCAGAGAATACATGCGACCATAATGGCGAGTTTTCCTTCTTTCGAGAGAAAAGACCGCGTATTATGGCGGATAGATTTTCTAGGGCCTTCAACCTACGTTATAGTACAAAGCGATGAAAAACCAGATTTTCATCATATTATCGATCAATTCGGATGGCCTGCTTCAAATCAAACGTGGGACACTATACAATATGATGCTTTCCTCAATGGTATAATGAATGGTCAGGTTTGGAGATTCCGCCTCTTAGCCAATCCTACACATAGTGTTAGTGATAAGTTCCAGTATGAAAGCAGAGGAAAAGTACAAGCGCACGTGACTGTAGATCAGCAGAAAAACTGGTTGATACATAGATCACAGAAACTGGGATTCAGCATAGAAGATGTTAGTCAAGATATAAAGGAACCAGCATTAGAGATAAGACAAAGCGAAACAAAGAGATTTTTACGCGGGAATGAACATGTGACGTTCAATGCAGTAACATTTGAAGGATTACTAAGGGTTGAGAATGCAGAATTGCTGGTATCATCGATGAAAAAGGGCATAGGTCGCGCTAAAGGATATGGATGCGGTTTACTTACCGTGACGAGGTTGTAAATGAGTGATATGCCTGGTGTGGACAGGCCGGAACTACAACAACTTCCGCAGATGAGAGATAGACTCTCATTTATCTATCTCGAACGATGCACTATAAACAGAAAAGATAGTGCCATGACAGTTACTGATCAACGCGGTACTGTACACATACCTATTGCGATGTTGAGCGTCGTCATGTTAGGTCCTGGCACAAAGATAACTCACAAAGCAGTTGAATTACTAGGAGATGCAGGAACAAGCATCGTTTGGGTAGGTGAACAAGGAATCCGGTATTATGCTCATGGAAGACCGCTCACTCATTCATCTAGACTTTTGATTGCACAGGCAGAGAAGGTCTCAAACACTCGTACCCGTCTTACAGTGGCTAGGGAAATGTATTCTATGCGTTTCCCAGGTGAAGATGTTTCCAACCTGACAATGCAACAACTCAGAGGCCGTGAAGGTGCACGTATCCGCGCAGTATATCGTCGTGTTTCCAAGGAAACAGGAGTAGAATGGAACGGCAGAGAATATGATCCAGATAATTTCCACGACGGAAACCCTATAAATAAAGCACTCTCAGCTGCACACGCTTGTCTCTACGGACTTGTACATAGTGTAATTGTGGCAATTGGTTGCTCCCCTGGGTTGGGATTCGTACATACAGGCAATGAACGATCGTTCGTATACGATATTGCAGATCTGTATAAAACCGATTTAACAATTCCTATCGCATTTGAAATTGCCTCCAAAAATCCCAATGATATAGGCTCTGTAACAAGACATGCTGTACGTGATTCCATTTCAAAGGGACAGATCATCGAACGCATTGTTTCGGACATACACAATCTTCTCTTGGGATGTGACGCATATCAAGACAATGTTTCAATAAGTGTACTTAATCTATGGGATGAACGCTTTGGCTTTGTTTCCAGTGGAGTATCGTACAGGGAATTGAATTATGTTGAGGAACCGGAAACTTTTTCGTCGGAAGATCAATGATTGTCATAATATTATACAACTGTCCGCAGACACTTCGAGGGGATCTAACCAAATGGATGTTTGAAGTTAGCACTAATGTATTCGTCGGGAGAATGAGTTCTCGTGTAAGGGATGAACTCTGGGAACGTGTGAAATACGAATGTAAAACCGGCGGAGCGACCATGGTATACGGCATGAATAATGAACAACATTTTGATTTTCGCATTCATAACAGCGAATGGGAACCTGTTGAATTTGATGGTCTTAAATTTATGCTAAGACCAAATTCCGACAATCGTTCAGAAAGTAATGTTGTCGTAAACTATCATAGCAAAGCAAGTAGATTTCAAATTGCAAAACATTTTTCCAACAGCATCTCAAAATCCAGTGTTTCTGAGATATATGCAACTATTCATATTGAAACGACAGGATTATCATCATCGGATGATGATATTATTTCACTAAATGCTGTGATTGTTGAAGATGGAATGGTAAAAAATACTTTTTCAGAGTTGCTCTATACAAATATAATTCTTTCTTCGAAATTAATAGAATCAACAGGTATAACTAACGAAGATCTGATGAAAAATGGTAAAAATCCGAAAAATGTATTGATAGAATTCATAAATTTCATAGGAGACAGAAAAATAGTATCATATAATTCTTGCTTCGACTTCGATTTCATATCCTCTTTGTGTAACAAATTTGATTTGAAAATACCTGAAAATTGCAGAATCGATCTTATACAGATTTCCAAAGAACATCTGTATAATATGAAAAGTCACACTCTTACTAATCTCATCAACTATTTTGAAATAGACGTATCTCTCAATTCAGATAAATCTACATCTGACTGTCACATAATTGCGAAAATATATGAAAAATTGAAAATGATAATCAATTAACCGAATTAAAACATTACAAAATCTGATATCCATGCATGGACTTTCTAGTTAGTTAGTCAAAAATTATACAATCATCGCGTGGAAGAGTATACGATTTTTAGTTGTTTTTGAGGACAAATTTTCAAAATAACAGATAGCATATCTACATGGAGCCCCTCATCAAAAAGCTTACGGACTAGTTGAAGAACAATATCGACCTCAAAATTATGTGTGTGATCCGAGGATTCGGTTAAAGGCATGCTTTTGTTGTGTTTCTTAGCTCAAGTAATTGTCTCGATGATGCGGTATGATATGCTGGAACCTAAAAATTGTTCTAAAGTATTTATCATTGATTCTCTGCATAATTTGACAGTTGCCTGTGTAACGACCGTATGCAGACGACAATACGCATATATTCTCGAACTTCGAGGCCCTGAACTTACGCATTCTCAAGGATATGGTGGTCGTTTCAGGTTTTTTCCTGGGTTGAAGGCCCTCAAGGAATATAAGAAAGGACCTGAAGATATTCCGTAAACGATGTGCGATTAGCGGATGTTCAAGTGTCAAATTCTTCAGATTTTGAAATCATATGTTGAACTCAGGTTTCAACACGTTCTTGGCATCAGTACTGAAGGATAGGTTAGATTCTTAAATTCACAAGATTTTTCGGAGAGCCATAAATATAAATTACATATACGGTTTGCTAGATTATATTTATGGAATCAGAATTTTTGATACCTTAGTAGATATGCCACTTAAAGAAGCTTTGTGCATATCGGTACCTGACGACATGCCGATGATGCAGAGAAGAGATGAACATTATCTGCTGCTAATTGAGGTATGATCTGTTCCCAGCCTATTATTTCAGGAGTATCGAACAGTAAGATATAATTCTCGACAGATGGTTTTATTTGATCCTTAAAGAAAGGCAGTAATTCTCTGGGAAAATCTACTTTGCTGTCTGCAAGGATGTCGCGATCTAATTTTATGATATTTGCTGTTGGGTCTTGTGATATAATCTCATTCATAACTACGGTCATAAGGGAATGACATCCTTCCGTTCTTAGACCGGCCAAGACCTTATATTTAGGATCTTTTAGAAATTTTTCGACATATAATTTAGGGTCGCTTTCCGACGGACATGCGGTTACCATGAATGTTAGTACGGGAGTATTAGATTAATATGTTTTGTTATTTGATTCACTTTGCATATTTTTTAAGATGTTTTCTGATTATATGCAGAACTAATTAGATTACAGATTTAGTTTTGAATAAATGCATTTTTT
>Ga0265295_1006862_pt1 | contig 13495 bp, 15 predicted proteins | sample Munlansysbiofilm_FD_192503 | JGI IMG/M metagenome (GOLD analysis project Ga0265295, IMG submission 192503) | Leachate microbial communities from a municipal landfill in Southern Ontario, Canada - Methane capture system biofilm | ecosystem: Engineered > Solid waste > Landfill > Unclassified ... | reverse complement strand
CCCTTGCCCAGATTCGGCCACGTGCCCATGATCCTCGGGCCCGACAAGAAAAAGATGAGCAAGCGGCACGGGGCCACTTCGGTCATGATGTACAAGGAGCTCGGCTACCTGCCCGAGGCCATGCTCAGCTACCTGGTGCGCCTGGGCTGGTCCCACGGCGACGACGAACTCTTCACCATGGCCGAGCTGCTGGAAAAATTCTCCCTTGGGGGGCTGGGCAAATCCGCGTCCGTCTTCGACATGGACAAGCTCAACTGGACCAACAGCCATTTCATCAAAACCGGCGACGTGCCCAGGCTTGCAGGCCTTTTGGGCGACATGATCCGCGAGAATTCGGGCTTTGCCCCTGCCCAGGATTATCTGGAAGCCATCGTGCCCCTCTATCAGCCCCGGGCCAAGACCATAAAGGAAATGGCCGAACAGGCCGCCTTCTTCCTGCACGACGCCAAAACCCTGCCCTACGACCAGGCGGTCGTGGACAAGTTCCTCACGCCGGAAATCCGCCAGCACCTCTTGGTCCTGGCAGGGCGCATGGAAGCCCTTGAGCCGTTCGACCACAAGAACCTTGAGGCCATGGCCGCGGCCTACCTCGAAGAGACCGGCCTCAAGTTCAAGGCCCTGGCCCAGCCCATCCGCGTGGCCATCACTGGCACGACCATGAGTCCGGGCCTTTTCGAAACCATGGAAGTCCTCGGTCGCCAGCGCACCCTGGACCGCTTCCGCCAGGCCCTGGCGTTATAACGATCGGCCCGGACAACCGGGCCGTTCACCCCCTCTTCCAGGGCATGTCCATCTGGTCCATACCGTCCATCCAGTCCATCTCGTCCATAAGGCGCACCCCATGTACGACTACCAACAAAGCCAAATCTACACCGCCCAGATGGCCGACGGCATCGAGGACCTGGCCCGGGACGAATTGCTCGAACTCGGAGCCACGGACTGCCAATGCGGCTTCCGCCACGTGCATTTCAAGGCTTGCCCCGAAGTCATGTACCGCATCGTCTACCGCGCCCGACTGATTTCGCGCGTCCTGGCCCCGCTGACCCGCTTCCCCTGCCCCACGGAACAGGATTTGTACAAAGGGGGCATGAGTGTGCGCTGGTCAGATTTTCTGACTGTGGACCAGACTTTCGCCATCTTCGCCAACGTCTCCAAAAGCCTCATCGGCCATTCGCAATACGCGGGTCTCAAACTCAAAGACGCCGTGGCGGACTGGTTCCGCGACCACAAGGGCATCCGGCCCAGCGTGGACCCGCGCGATCCGGATTTGTGGCTGCACCTGCACATTCACGAAAACGAGGCCACCATCAGCATCGACGTCTCGGGCGGGTCCATGCACCGGCGCGGCTACCGCGTGCAAAGCGTGGAAGCGCCCATGAACGAGACCGTGGCGGCAGCCATCATCCGCATGAGCGGCTGGGACGAAAAGTCCCCCCTCATCGACCCGCTCTGCGGGTCGGGGACCATCCTGTGCGAAGCCTTCATGCGCGCCACGCACCTCCCGGCCAGCCTGCTGCGCGGCAAGTTCGGATTCTTCCGCCTGCCCGATTTCAAAGCGGACCTCTGGAACAAGGAACTCGCCCGCGAGCCAGCGGTCGAACTTGTGGCCGACCTGCGCGGCAGCGACATCGACCCGGTCGCGGTAGAGGCCACGCGCGCCAATCTTTCCCGCCTGCCCGGCGGGGACGAAATCATTGTCGGACGCAGGGATTTCTTCGAGCGCGCCGACATGACCGGCACGACCATCATCACCAATCCGCCCTACGGCATCCGCCTGGGCAAAAGCGACGACATGGCCGGATGGTTCAAACAGTTCGGCGACCACCTGAAAAGACGCTGCTCGGGTTCGACGGCCTACGTCTACTTCGGGGACAGAGGATGGCTCAAATGCATCGGCCTCAAACCCGAATGGAAAAAGCCGCTCAAGAACGGCGGTCTCGACGGCCGCCTGGCCAAGTTCGTCCTGTACTAGAACCCCGGGCAAGCGAGTGGGTATTTTTCGCTCATCCTGTTGACAGATCACTTTCATTGTTTCACTTTGACTTATCTTTCAATTTCCGCGCCCGCCCGCTTCCACGGCAGGTCCCGCGCTCAAATTGGCAACCCGTGTTCATACATTACATTAAAAGGAGGCTTGTATGATCTTCGTGCTCCCGGACCTTCCTTACGCCAAGGATGCTTTAAGCCCGTGCATCAGCGCCAAGACCTTTGACTTTCATCATGGCAAGCACCACCAGCTGTACATCGACAACACCAACAAACTGATCGCGGGCACCGACCTTGAAGGCAAAACCCTGCGGGAAATCGTCATGGCCACGGCGGGCGACTCGTCAAAAATGGGAATTTTCAACAACGCGGCCCAGGTCTGGAACCACTCCTTCTACTGGCGCTGTATGAAGGCCGGCGGTGGCGGAGCACCCACCGGAGCCGTTGCGGCAGGCATCAACAAGGCATTTGGCAGCTACGAAAATTTCGCCAAGGCCTTCAAGGAAGCCGGCATGACCCAGTTTGGCAGCGGATGGGCCTGGCTGGTGGAAAAAGACGGCAAGCTCGAAATCATGAAAACCGGCAACGCCGACACGCCCATGGCGCATGGGGCAAAAGCCCTGCTCACGGCCGATGTCTGGGAGCACGCCTATTACATTGATTACCAGAACAGACGTGCCGATTATCTGCAGGATTTCTTAGACAAGCTCGTCAACTGGGACTTCGTCAACCAGCAGCTGGCCAAATAGGCAGGCAACAAAAAAGGCGACCTTAAGTCGCCTTTTTTGTTGGGAAAGCTGGGAAGCCTAGTTGGCTACGGGCTTGGTCACTGCGCCGGAACGAATGCACTGGGTGCAGACCTTCAGCCGCTTCACTTCACCGGACTGCAGCTGGGCGCGGACGGACTGAAGATTGGGCATGAAGCGCCGCTTGGTCTTGTTGTTGGCGTGGCTGACATTGTTGCCAACCTGAGGGCCCTTCCCGCAAATATCGCAAACTTTTGACATAACGTCCTCCTAAAATAGTGCTTTGATATCTTAAGCTGTCATGGCCTGGCAGCTCCGAGACTTTCCGGCCGGCCATGATCAGGATTTGCGGCCAGAGGAATTTGCACCCATATATCCGGTCGCCCGGAATGGCAAGTAAAAATCCTTGACAGGAAAAAGAAACGCCATATACACGTTCCGTTTCGAGGTGCACACATGGTTGAACATTGGATTGGACTGGCAAATCTCCCGGCACAAGGCCGGGAATTTTCATTTGACGACCAGAACGTCTGGCGGGAACTCTGGAAAGAATTCCACTATGATATGGATGTCGTCACCCCCCTTGCGGCCAGGCTGAAAATCATCCCCCAGCAGGACGGGTATCTGATCCAGGGCCATCTCGGCGGCGCCGTCAAGTCTGTTTGCCACCGTTGCCTGGAAGAGGCCATCGTGGTTATCGACCACGACTTTGACGGCTTCGAGGCCCACGAGGACGTGGACTTGCTTGAAGGGGAGCCCAACCACCTGCGCAACGTCGATACCGGCTGGGAACTGGACCTGGCGGGCCTTTTGTGGGAAGAATTCCTCCTGGCCCTGCCCGAAAAAATCCTTTGCGCCGACACGTGTTTGGGGCTATGCCCGCAATGCGGAAAAAACAGGAACCTGGAACCATGCGCCTGCAACAGCCCCGATAGCCAATCTCCCTTGGCCAGAGCACTGCAAGGCCTTAAAATCAAAACCAATTAGATCGCTGTCAAGATAGAGGTGCCATCATGCCATTGCCCAAGAAGAAAACATCCAAGTCCAGAAGAAACATGCGTCGTTCCCATGACCATGTGGCCATCCCCAACGTCGTGTTCTGCGAATGCGGCGAAGCCAGCCTGTCCCACTGCATCTGCCCCGGTTGCGGCAAGTACAAGGGACGCCAGTACACCAAGGCAGCCGATGCCTAAAGACATCTGTCTCGCCGTGGACGCCATGGGGGGGGATTTCGGCCCGGAAGTGAATGTTCCGGGCTCCCTCGCGGCTGCACGTGAGACCGGGGTCAGGATCATCCTGGTGGGGGACGAGCCGTCCATCCGCAAGGAACTGGAAAAACACTCCTGCGCCGACGTACGATTCGAGATCGTGCACACCACCCAGGTGGCGGGCATGGCGGAAAAGCCGTCCGACATCCTGCGGCGCAAGAAGGACAGCTCCATGCAGGTGGCCTTTCGCCTCGTGCGTGAAGGCCGTGCCCACGGAGTGATCTCCGCTGGAAACTCCGGGGCCGCCCTGGCCTGCGGCATGTTCATCCTTGGACGCATAAACGGGGTGGACAGACCCGCGCTGGCCTCCATTTTGCCGACCCTGAAAAAGCCCATCGTGCTCATCGACGTGGGCGCCAATGCGGACTGCAAGCCGTACAATCTGGTCCAGTTCGGCCTCATGGCCGAAGTGCTGGCCCGTTGCGTGCTGGACATCCCGAGCCCCAAAGTGGGTATTTTGAGCATCGGCGAGGAAGAGGGCAAAGGCAATGGCCTGACCAAAGACGCCTTCACCCTGCTTAAAGGATCCTCGCTCAATTTCATCGGCAACGTTGAAGGCCGTGATGTTTTCACGGGCGACACCGATGTCATCGTCTGCGACGGTTTCGTGGGCAACGTGGCCCTAAAGCTGAGTGAAGGACTGGGCTCGGCCCTGGCCTCCATGCTCAAGACCGAACTCAAGAAATCCATCTGGTCGAGGCTCGGCACGCTCATCGCCTTGCCCGCCTTCAAGCGCTTCGCCAAGAAAATCGACTACGCCGAATACGGCGGTGCGCCCATTCTTGGCCTGAACGGCATCGCCATTGTCTGCCACGGCAAGTCCAATGCGCGCGCCATCACCACCGCACTGCAGCAAGCTGCTATTTTCGTGAAGAAAAAGGCCAACGATCACCTTGTGGAAGGTCTGCACGCCAACACGGAATTAAGCCTCTTCTCCCGAACCGGCAAGGCCTCCGCCATCAAGCAGGAAGTCTCGGGCCTCTAGCTTTGCAACGCGACGCAGCGCCCCTCAAGGGAATGTAGGAATCCTCTCATGTCTTCACCGTGCTTTATTTCGGGACTGGGTTTGCACCTGCCCCGGACACTTGTAACGAATTCGGATCTGGAAAAAATCGTCGAAACCTCCGACGAATGGATTCGCACGCGCACCGGCATCGCCACCCGGCACTTCGCCGAGGCCGACGAGCCCTGCTCCGTTCTGGCCTACCATGCAGCATGCCGGGCACTGGAAAACGCGGGCATGACGGCCCAGGACATCACGCACATCTTTGTCGGCACCTTTTCCGGCGATTACAATCTTCCGACCACGTCCTGCTTGCTGCAGGACATGCTGGGCCTCAAGGGCATCCCGGCCTTTGACCTGGCGGCGGCCTGCTCCGGATTCCTGTATTGTCTGGAGACGGCCAGAGCCTACGCCTGCCTGTACCCGGACGCCAAGATTCTCGTTGTCGGCAGCGAAGTGACCACCTCACGCCTCAATTTCGAGGATCGCACCACCTGCGTTCTCTTCGGCGACGGCGCGGGCGCGGCAGTGGTCACAGGACAGGCCAATCCCGGACGGATCAAGGTCATCGACGCCATGCTCAAAGCCGACGGGTCGGTGGGAGGCCTCTTGACCATCCACGGCGGCGGCTCGGCCTGCAAGCCCGTGCTCGGCCAGACCATTGGGCCGGAGTATTTTGTCGAGATGAACGGACGCGACGTCTTCAAGTACGCCGTGCGCTGCATGGTCGAAATTTCCGGAAGCCTGCTGGAGAGAAATGGCCTGGGTACCGATGACATCGACCTGATCATTCCGCACCAGGCCAACATCCGCATCATCGAGGCCATCGGCAAAAAGCTCGGAGTGGATGCGGACAAGATTTACGTCAATGTCGACCGCATCGGAAACACCTCGGCGGCGTCCATACCCATAGCCCTAGCCGAAGCCGATGCCTGCGGCCGCATTCAGCCCGGAATGAAGGTTCTGCTCACGGCTTTTGGCGGCGGGTTCACCTGGGCATCGGCCTTGTTGCAATTTTAAGGGTCATTGAGTAACCACTCAATTCGCACTTTCCAGCAACACGCGAGGTCAACAATGAGTGAATTGGTCAAAACCGCCCTGGTCACCGGCGGCACGCGCGGGATCGGCAAGGCGATCGTAAAAAAACTTGCAGGCTTGGGATACCAGGTTTATTTCACCTACGTCAGCAGGCCGGAGCTGGCCGAAGCGGTATGCACCGAAATAGCGGCAGCGGGCGGCTCGGCGCGCGGCTTTTTGCTTGACGCCAGCGACTGGGACGCGGTGGCCGATTTTTTTGCCGCCGAGATCAAGAACAAGGTCAGCCTTGAAGTCCTGGTCAACAATGCGGGCATCACCAAGGACGGACTGATCATGCGCATGAAGCGCGAGCAATGGGAGCAGGTGATCCAGATCAACCTGACCGGAGCTTTCGTCTGCCTGCAGCAGGCCGCCAAGATCATGCTCAAGCAGCGCATGGGCCGCATTGTCAATATTTCCTCTGTCGTGGGCCAGATGGGCAATGCCGGACAAGCCAACTACTGTGCGTCCAAGGCCGGCCTCATCGGGTTGACCAAGGCAGCGGCGCTAGAGCTCGGGTCGCGCGGCGTCACTGTCAACGCCATTGCGCCGGGGTTCATCGAGACCGACATGACTGAAACTCTCCCCCAGGAAGTGCGGGACAAATACCTTGAACGCATTCCTCTGGGACGCCTCGGGTCGGCGCAGGCAATCGCCGATGCCGTGGCTTACCTCGCATCCGACCAGGCTGAGTACATCACCGGTCAGGTGCTCGGAATCAACGGCGGCATGTATCTGTAGCCGGATTCCACATTACGCACGAATACACACTTTGGAGGATGAAAATGTCTATTGAAGAAAAAGTCAAAGAACTGGTCGTCGAGCAGCTGGGTGTTTCCGCGGAAGAAGTGAAGCCTGAGTCCTCCTTTGTGGAGTCACTGGGCGCCGATTCCCTGGATCTGACCGAGCTGATCATGGCCATGGAAGAAGAATTCGACATCGAGATCGATGACGAAGACGCCCAGAAGATTGCCACCGTCCAGGACGCCGTCAACTACATCAAGTCCAAGTCCTAGGACCGGAAACGTCGCCATGACACGGTACCCTGGTCCGTCTGGGGTACCTTTTTTTTCATGCACCGCCGACCGGGAAATCCCGTCAGGCACGTCCCTTTTTTCGAGAAGATTATGATTGGAAAACGCGTTGTCGTTACCGGCCTTGCGGCCATGACCCCCATTGGCAATTCCCTCAAGGAAAGCTGGACCAACCTTGTCGGCGGAGTTTGCGGCATTGGCCCCATCACTCTTTTCGACTGTTCCGAATTCGATGCCAAGATCGCAGGGGAACTGAAAAATTTCGACCCGACGAACTATGTCGGGGTCAAGGACGCCAAGCGCATGGACCGCTTTGTCCAGATCGCCGTGGCCGCCGGCAAGCAGCTCATGGAAGACTGCGACCTGGCCATGGACGAGGCCACCGCCCCCGAGGTCGGGGTGATCCTGGGCTGCGGCCTGGGCGGGCTGTCCACCATCGAGGAGTTTCACAGCAAACTGCTCAAATCCGGGCCAGGACGAATTTCACCGTTCTACATTCCCATGCTCATCGCCAACATGGCCTCGGGACAGATTTCCATCCATACCGGTGCCAAGGGTCCGAACCTGGTCACCACCTCGGCCTGCGCCTCGGCCACCCACGCTATCGGCTACGCCTTCTCCGACATCAAGCTCGGACGGGTCAAGGCATGCATCACCGGCGGCGTCGAATCGACCATCACGCCCATGGGCGTGTCCGGCTTCACGGCCATGAAGGCGCTCTCCACCCGCAACGACGAACCGCAAAAAGCCAGCCGTCCCTTTGACGCCGACCGCACCGGCTTTGTCATCGGCGAGGGCGCAGGCCTGCTCATGCTTGAAGAGCTGGAGCACGCCAAGGCGCGTGGCGCGAAAATTTATGCGGAAATCGTGGGCTACGGCGCTTCCGGGGATGCGTACCACATCGCGGCTCCCGAAGAATCGGGTACGGGCATGGCCTGGGCCATGAAATGCGCCCTGCGCGATGCCGAACTGGCGCCCGAGCAGGTCAGTTTCGTCAACGCCCACGGTACGTCCACCAAGCTCAACGACAAGACCGAAACCAAGGCCATCAAAGCCGTTTTCGGCGATCACGCCTACAAAATGCCCATCACCGCCAACAAGAGCATGATCGGGCACCTCTTGGGCGCGGCCGGCGGGGTCGAGGCCGTGTTCACGGCCATGAGCCTCATGACCGGCATCGTACCCGGCACCATCAACCAGGACACTCCGGACCCGGATTGCGATCTCGACTACACGCCAAACGGCAGCCGGGAAGTGTCCCTGGAGTACGGCATCAGCAACTCGTTCGGATTCGGCGGCACCAACGCCTCCCTGATCCTGCGCAGCTTCAAGTAACGATTTCGCCGCCAAAGCGGCTCAACAGAGTGGAGGCATTGCCATGGACGAACTCACACGCCAGGATCCGCAGATCGCCAAAGCGATCCAGCTGGAAACCAACCGCCAGATCACCAAACTCGAACTCATCGCCTCGGAAAATTTCACCTCCCTTGCGGTCCGCGCGGCCATGGGCAGCGTCATGACCCACAAATACGCCGAAGGCTATCCGGGCAAGCGCTACTACGGCGGCTGCGAGTTCGTGGACATGGCCGAGAACCTGGCCATGGAGCGGGCTTGCCAACTCTTTGGCGCCCAGTACGCCAACGTCCAGCCGCACTCCGGCTCCCAGGCGAACATGGGCGCGTATTTCGCGGCCATCCAACCCGGCGACACCATTTTGGGCATGAATCTGTCCCACGGCGGACACCTGACCCACGGCAGCCCCGTCAACTTCTCGGGGCGCCTGTTCAAGACCGTCTTCTACGGCGTGGAAAAAGAAACCGGCTGCATAAATTACGACGAGGTCGAAGCCCTGGCCCGGGAGCACAAGCCCCAGATGATCATCGCCGGGGCCAGCGCCTACCCGCGCACCCTTGATTTCGAACGCTTCCGTTCCATCGCCGACGAGGTCGGAGCCAAGCTGCTGGTGGACATGGCGCACATCGCGGGTCTGGTGGCCACGGGTCTGCACCCTTCCCCCATCAAGCACGCCCACTTCACCACCACGACCACGCACAAGACCCTGCGCGGGCCTCGCGGCGGCATGATCCTAAGCTCCGAGGAATTCGGCAAGACCCTCAACTCCCAGATCTTCCCCGGCATCCAGGGCGGTCCGCTCATGCACGTCATCGCAGCCAAAGCCGTGGCCTTCGCCGAGGCGCTGCGCCCGGAATTCAAGGATTACCAAACGCAGGTCATCGCCAACGCCCAGGCCCTGGCCAGCGAACTGACGGCCGCCGGGTACCATCTGGTTTCCGGAGGCACGGACAACCACCTCATGCTCGTGGACCTCACCCTCCAGGACATCACCGGCAAGGATGCCGAGATCGGCCTGGACAAGGGCGGCATCACCGTGAACAAGAACACCGTGCCCTTCGAGACCCGCTCGCCCTTCGTCACTTCCGGAGTGCGCCTTGGCACCCCGGCCCTGACCACCCGTGGCATGAAGAGCGACGACATGCGCAAGGTGGCCAAATGGATTGTCGCCATCCTGGAAAACCTGGACAACGAGTCTAGACTGACCGAGATCCGAATGGAAGTGGAGAAATTCGCGGGCCAGTTCCCGCTCTTCGCCTGGTAGACCGCCTTTTTTTGCACCGCCTTTCTCCAACCACAGGGCCGATTTCAAGGCCCTGTGGTTGATTCGTTTCCAAAGAGGTGACCATGGACAACCGCATCCCCTGGCCGGATTATTTCATGAGCATCGCCTATCTGGTGGCCGAACGCTCCACCTGTTTGCGGCGCAAGGTTGGCGCCCTGGCCGTGAAGGACAAACGCATCCTGGCCACCGGCTACAACGGTGCCCCGGCCGGGCTGACCCACTGCCTGGAACTGGGCTGCCTGCGCGAAAAGCTGGGCATCCCCTCGGGTCAGCGCCACGAACTGTGCCGCGCCCTGCACGCCGAGCAGAACGTCATCATCCAGGCCGCCATCCACGGCGTGAGCATCGAAGGAGCGGACATTTTCTGCACCACCCAGCCGTGCATCCTGTGCGCCAAAATGCTCATCAATTGCCGGGTCCGGGCCATCTACTTCGCCGAGGGCTATCCCGACGAAATGTCCCGGGAGATGCTCGACGAAGCGAAAATCCCCTATCAGCGTCTGGAGAAATCCAGCAATGCATGACGACAACCTGTTCATGGATCAGGCCATCGCCCTGGCCGGACAGGGCCTTGGACGCACGGCGCCCAACCCCTGCGTCGGCGCGGTGCTGGTGCGCGGCGGCGAGGTTGTGGCCCAGGGCTGGCACACGAGATGCGGCCAGCCGCACGCCGAGGTAGAGGCCTTGCGCGACGCCGGAGCCAAGGGCGTCGACCCGCGTAAGTGCAGCCTCTACGTGACCCTGGAGCCCTGCAACCACCAGGGCAAGACGCCGCCCTGCACCAGGGCCATCCTGGAGGCCGGAGTGCCCGAAGTAGTCGTGGGCTGCGCCGACCCCAACGCCACGGTTTGCGGCGGCGGCGCGGAGTTTCTGCGCAGCCGGGGCGTGAAGGTGCGCATGGGCGTGCGCGAACAGCAATGCCGCGACCTCATCGCCGATTTTCTGGTCTGGCAGAAAACGTCCAGGCCATACTCCATCCTCAAGCTGGCCACCACCCTGGACGGCAAAATCGCCACCCGCGACGGAAAGGCGGCCTGGATTTCCGGCGAGGCCTCGCGGCGGGAAGTGCATCTTCTGCGGACCTGGTGCCAAGCGGTCATCGTCGGCGGGGGCACGTTCCGCTCGGACAACCCGACCCTGACCTGCCGCCTGCCCGGATATGACGGCCCGCAGCCCCTGGCCGTGGTTGTGTCCCGCAAGCTACCGGACCCGGCCCAGGGCTCGAACCTTTTGTCCTCCCGTCCCGGACAGACCATTTTCTGGACCACGACTGCCGAAAGCCGCTCCGTACGCGCCACAGCTCTGACGGACTTGGCCGTGACCGTCTGGGGGCTGCCAAGCCTGCCCGCGCAGCCCGACGCCCTGGACCTGGGCGAAGGCATGCGCCTCTTGCGGGTGGACCGGGGCTGCCACTATGCCCTGACCGAGGGCGGCGGGCATCTGGCCGGGTCCATGCAGAGGCAGGGACTGGTGGACGAACTGCGCATCTTCCAGGCCATGAAAGTCCTTGGCGACGAAGAGGCCCGCGCCGCCTTTGCCGGACACAAGGCACTCTCCATGCAGGACTGCTGGGAACTGCGCCTTGTGGAGCAGGGGTTTTTCGAGACCGACCTTTATCTCAGGCTGCGCGCAAAGGAGTAGGCATGTTCACAGGAATCATCCAGGGTTTGGGCCGCATCGCGGCTTTGGAGCATGGCGGCGGCGAAACCCGCTTCACGGTGCGGCCGGACTTCGCCCTGACCGACTACGCCCTTGGCGAGTCCATCGCCGTGAACGGCGTCTGCCTGACCGTGGAGACCTTCGGGCAAGGCTGGTTCACGGCCTATGCATCAAAAGAGACCATGTCCGTGACCAACCTGGGCGCCCTTGGCGTGTCCTCTTCTGTCAATCTGGAGCGAGCCCTGGCCATGGGCGACCGCCTCGGCGGGCACATTGTTTCGGGTCACGTCGACTGCCTGGCCGAGGTCCTGTCCATCCGCCAGGCAGGCCAGTCCCGCATCTACCGTCTGGGCTTCCCGGCCTCCTATTCGACCCAGGTCATCCCCAAAGGCTCCGTGGCCCTGGACGGGATAAGCCTGACAGTCAACGATTGCGGTCAGGGGTATTTGGAAGTAAACATCATCCCGGCCACGCAACGGGAAACGACCATTTCAGGCTGGGGCCAGGGACGGCGTGCCAACATGGAAACCGACGTCATCGGCAAGTATGTGCAGCGCATGCTCGGCCCATGGGATTCTGGCCGTCCGCAAACAGCCCCCTCGGCCATCACCCCCGACTTTCTGAAAGAACACGGATTTTAATCGCGGACCCTGGTCCCAAAGCCCATAAGCGAGGAAAGAATGCACAAATGTTCGGCCGAAGAGGCCATCAAGGAAATAAAGGCCGGGAACATGATCATCCTGGTCGATGACGAGGACCGCGAAAACGAGGGCGATCTGACCATCGCCGCCGAAAAGATCACGCCCGAGGCCATCAATTTCATGGCCAAATTCGGTCGCGGCCTCATCTGCCTCGCCCTGGAGTCTGCCCTGGTGGACAAGCTGCAGCTGCCGCTCATGGCCCGGCGCAACACCTCCAAATTCGGCACCAACTTTACCGTGTCCATCGAAGCCAAGCAGGGCGTGACCACGGGCATCTCCGCCCACGACCGGGCGCTGACCATCCAGACCGCCGTGGCCGACGAAACCACGCCCGAAGACCTGGCCACCCCCGGCCACATCTTCCCCTTGCGTGCCAAGCCCGGTGGAGTGCTGGTACGCGCAGGACAGACCGAAGGCTCCGTGGATCTGGCCCGTTTGGCCGGACTCAAGGGCGCGGCAGTGATCTGCGAAATCATGAACGATGACGGCACCATGTCGCGCATGCCCGATCTCAGAAAATTCGCCGAAGAGCACAACATGAAGATCGCGACCATCGCCGATCTCATCGCCTACCGCTCGCGCAAGGACTCCCTGGTCCGCCGCGTGGCCGAGGCGCGCATGCCCACCTGCTACGGCGAATTCACCATCGTGGCCTACGAAAACGACATCGACAGCCACACCCACATCGCCCTGGTCAAGGGCGAGATAAGCGAGGAGACGCCTGTGCTGGTGCGCGTGCACAGCGAGTGCCTGACGGGCGACGTTTTCGGCTCCATGCGCTGCGACTGCGGCAGCCAGCTGCAGCGCGCCATGCAGATGGTCAACGACGAGGGCGCGGGCGTCATCCTGTACATGCGCCAGGAAGGGCGCGGCATCGGCCTTGGCAACAAGATCAAGGCCTACCACCTGCAGGACGAAGGCCGTGACACCGTGGAGGCCAACATCGAACTGGGCTTCGCCCCGGACCTGCGCGACTACGGTCTGGGCGCGCAGATTCTGGTCGATCTTGGCGTGAAGCGCATGCGTCTTCTGACCAACAACCCCAAGAAGATCATCGGTCTCGAAGGCTACGGACTCAAAGTCGAGGAGCGGATGCCCATCGAAATCCCGGCTTGCGACGACAACAAGTGCTATCTGCACACCAAGTATTCCAAACTCGGCCACCTCTTGCACCTTGATGCCGAAAACAAGTAATTTTTAGGGAGTAGACATGCTGCACGTAAAAACCATCGAAGGCCAGATGCAGGCCAACGACCAGAAGTTCACCATCATCGCCAGCCGTTTCAACGATTTCATCGTCGACCGCCTCATCGGCGGAGCTGTCGATTATCTGCTGCGCCACGGCGCAGAGCGCGAAAACATCACCCTCGTCCGCGTGCCCGG
>Ga0265295_1006861_pt1 | contig 13503 bp, 9 predicted proteins | sample Munlansysbiofilm_FD_192503 | JGI IMG/M metagenome (GOLD analysis project Ga0265295, IMG submission 192503) | Leachate microbial communities from a municipal landfill in Southern Ontario, Canada - Methane capture system biofilm | ecosystem: Engineered > Solid waste > Landfill > Unclassified ... | reverse complement strand
CTTTATCTTATGAGCATTATAAGCTGATGGTAACGAAGGGAATGTAAAGAGAGCCTTAAGAGAGGGATTTGTTCTACAATTATTTTTGAAACGTTAAAGTTCTTTACATTGTACTAGTAGTAGAGAATCTTATTGGAAAAGTAGTCAAAGCCGGAGTCGAGATAAATGGGGACAGGCTACTTTTTATCATAATTCTTCTTTCCTCTTCGGTCTTCCTCGTGGATTGAGCGTTGAAGAAAGTCCAAATGTTTCGGCTGTTTTTTCCATCCATTCTAATTCACCCAATGGACTTTGGCGATTAACGCTATTGCGTACCATAGTGAGTTCTTCATCTCTCAAAGGAGTGTTTACATGTAAAGCCCAATCGGTTGGTAGTACTATCAAAGATTCATCGAGTAATTGCCTCTCTTGACTCATTCGCTCCCACAAGGAACCATAAACCCACGCCTCAGCTTCATTCACCAGTTTGGCACGCAAAGCATTGGCTTCGATGTAACGCAAGAGTGAAAGATAATAACTATCTTTTTGAACGATAAAGCTCTTATATCTCCCTTGCCAAATATGCCCTGAAGTTTTGTTTTTTCGATGATAATAACGCACATGCGACGTCATCACCCATTGCATCAAGCGACTCAGACTTCCTTCAACAAGAGGTACAAGCAAAAGGTGAAAATGGTTTGGCATAAGGCAATACGCATGAAGTTCAACGGCTTCTCGCTTCAAGCCATCCTGAAGCAACTTTAAAAAGTAAGCATAATCTTCAGCATCATCAAACACTTGCATTCGCATATTTCCACGGTTAATCACATGATAAATACCTCCAATACTCTCACCTCTAGCAATTCGTGGCATGGATTTGTCCTTTTACATGTAAAGATTTTGGAAAAAGTTTAGCACAATAGTTATTTAAAGTAGCCTGTCCCCTTTATCGTCTGTCCCCTTTATCGTCCCCAGAGTTCTCTGTATCTTTTACATGTAACGTACCTTCACCTATGGTAGCTAAGGTTTTAGAACGGCTATAGCCCATCTCATTGGAGAGGGAGAGGGTAGAGGAGTTTACTTTTCCTGTGGTCTCTTCGACATTGGTCCCAGTGTTTTTACCTGTGGTATAGCCTATATTGGTTCCCACATTAAAGCTATTGCTAGAGCTGTACTGAGAATTGGTAGAGTTGGCGAAGGTTAAGGTATCTGTTGTTAAGTTAAGATTTCCATTGTCTTCAAACGCTCCTTGCTCATTGGTCTTACCTGCTGCGATGAGCGCACCTTTGATGTGGGTGTTGTTTTCAACTTCTACATTGACATTTTCACCTGTAAGAGAAGTCAGCACGGTTTGTTTACTTTGGGTGGTTCCTGCATTGGCTCCATAACTTGCCCCTGTACTGCCTAAGCCATTGCCTACTCTAGCACCTACTGTGTTGTTAAGTGCATTTTGTCCAGCTTTGGAGTTAGAGGTATGAATGAATAGTACATGTAAAGATTTTTCAAACAAATACTGATGAAAACTCATTGTTACTTTTGATCCTTACATGTAAAAGTTTTTTGCATTTGTTAAATTAGAATAATGAATATGCTTGTTGCTCTTTACAAAACTCTTCTCCTGAGATGATTCTCCAGCCAACAATAATTTTCTTTTCATCACTCCTCTTAACTATGTAGCCCCAAATGCATCCTTTTGGACGTTCAATAGGATATATGTAGTACTCTTTATCATAGATGGTTTCTTTATCTCTCATAGCAGGAAAAACAACGCCTCCTATCCTTGCATTGTTTAGTCTTTCAAAAACCTCATATGTCGTTGGACCCATTCGACAACCTGTATAAACAAGAGGTATTATGACTACTAATATAAGATTAATTATTTTCATTTAAGGTACTTTGTGTTTGTTGCTTGATGAAATCTTCCGCTTTTTTATTTTCTTCTTTTTGAATATAGTTTATCGTATTAATTTCATTGATGTTATTTTGTATAAAAGGAGAAGCAGCCAAAGGAATAGATGGAACAAGTAAAGCACCACTCGCTACATTTACCAAAGTACCATTATCCTTTAAAACCGTATAGGTTTGACCATCTATATTGACATTTTCATAGTTCCAGCTTGATAAAAAGTCATGAGGTCCTGCAAAGTATTCTACAGTTTTGTCAATAACGCCACCTTCGGCATAGGGTATTCCAAATATAAGCCTTTCTCCTGTCTGGGAGCCACCAGTGGGAGCGGTTACTTGCATAATATCAGTTAGTTTGCCATTTTCTATGATTTGTTCGGGGTGACCACCACCCAATCTGACCCCATCTCCATTTACACCTACACTTTTCACATTATCAGGTATAGGCTCACCATTTTTACCTGCATAATCAAAATTCTCCTTGACATACTGCCTCATCTGCAAAGCCCCATCACTGACCACTGAAAGTGTTGCACCTGTGGCAAAGCCATCTTTAAACTTGCCTCCACTTATCTCAGAACTTACACCTTGTACGGTTCCTCTTATGGTAGCATTTTTTGCATAATCATACGCACTCATATTTTCTTTCAATGCGTCGGTTGTTAAAGTTGTATTTGTATAACTCATCACCCCAGCAAGGACAGCACCTTTTATAACGGCATTGGTATCAAGGAGTGGGCTATTGCCTGTGATGGCTGCGGTGACTAGTGAGCTTGTAGCTTGGACAACGACGGATTGAATGGCAGCTTGTATTGCAGATTGAATCGCTGCTTGTGTAGCAGCAGAAGCTGCCATATTCATACCTTGTACCATACCCGCAGCAACACCTGCTCCTGCACCCATCGTACAGACTGTTACAACAGCTGCAACGATGATACTTCCCACACCACTAAGTGTGGTCATTTTTTTATTCCACTCATCAGACTTGGCATAAGCCTCTACCAGTTTTATCTGCTCTATACTCAGTCCTGATTGGGAGGTGATGGTTTTCATAAGATTGTCAGTTTGAAGCAGTTGCTGTGTGACATCTTTGTTGTTAATGATGAGTTGGTCTCTCACTTCTATAAGGGCAGGAACCACTTCTTCTTTCACATGACCTTTTGAGACGATGGTACGTGTCATCATGCCTGACTTATCGCTAAAGTGGCTCTCATACTCACTGTTCTTAAGGGAGATAAGCTCTATAATCTCACTGGCAATGGTAGCTTGTTCTGCGGTGAGTTTTGAGCCTTGGATGGAGAGCGTAGAAGTATCAATGTTGATGTTCTTAGCACTCAGTGTGGAAGAGACCACTTTCGTGCTAGAGACTTCATCTTTTTTAACCTTCTTACCCCCAAACAATCCCCCTTTGGTTTTTACCTTTGTATCTTGATAGCTCACATCCTTTTCTGCTAAGATAGAGACCCCCTCTGTGGCATGGAGGACGATCTCCTCAGAAGCTGTGAGGGTTGAGGCACTCAGGCTAAGGTTAGAAGCGCTTAGATAAATGTTAGAAGCCTCAATAGAAGAGGGGGCATAGGTGGTGGAGTAACCTTTGTTATACCCTCCACCTATTTTAAAGTCATACTTCTCATTTTGGGCGAGGGCACTGAGGGTTATATCGCCTTGGGTGGAGGTGAGGGTTACATCGTTGGTGGCTTTGATGTAGCTATTGAGCAAGCTCATCTCATTGGTGGTTTGTAGGGAAAGGGTGTCATTTGAGAGAAAGGCTGAAGCTTTACCTTTCTCGGTAATGGTTTGGTAACCTCTCGCATACGTATAGGTTTTATCTTCACTTAACGCTTTACTATTAAGGCTTTGTGCGCTAAGGTGCATATCTTCACCTGAGGTGATGGTACCACTGAGGTTTTCAAGCGCACCTCCTGCGCTTAGGTGCATCGCTTTACCTGAGAGGAGGGTGCCATTTTGGTTGGTAAGGGTAGAGCCTGTGGCAATTTTTAACTGACCCTCTGAGGCAATGATGCCATCATTGAGCAGGGTCTCTTGAATGAGCAGATCAATCTCTCCTGCTTCAATGCGTGCACCATCACTTTTAACATTGCTACTAGCAAGATAGACCTCAGGCACTAAGACCTTCTCACCCTCTACCTCTTTTTCTACCATCCAGACAATGTTTTTAGAAAGACGTGCTATTTGCTCTTGGGAGAGGGAGATACCTAACTCTAAGCCTAAGTCACTTCTAAGGCTTAGGGCATTGTCCATAAGTCCTTGAAACTGTGAAAGCTCTGAGCCATACCCCTCAAGGTAGCGACTACCACTTAGACGCACGATGCTGTTACTCACTAGCTGTGTCTCATACATAGCGTCCCCTAAGCGCTTTTGCGTCTTCTCTGGGCGGTAGTCAAGTTTACTGAGCATGTAGTCCGAGCTAATAAAGGTGTTGTAATTGGTATAGCGAGGGTTGGCTTCGATAAGATAGGGATGATGACTCGCTTTATTGACTAAAAAGGTTCCGTATTTGCCTTTGGGAAGGGTGATGTTATCGATGATAGTACGGTTGTTGGTTGTATAATTGATTGCCTGAGTGGAGGCTAGGGCATGGTGGGTATTGGTTTGGTATAAGCCATTGTTGGCGGTTATGATTTTATACTCGACATTACTTTGTTGTGCTAAGGCAACGCCCACTTCACTGCGCAAGGTATCGCTTTTGGATTCAAGGCTTGTAGTTAGCGCCAAAAGGTCAAGGTTTTGAAGCAAAGAGGTGTTTTCAGCAATAAGAGCACTCATCGCTTCTTGATTGAGAAGTAAAGCATCCTTTTGAAGTTTGGCATCATCCACCACTTTTAAAGCAGAGGAGAGCTCTTCAAGGGCTAAAAGGTGTTCTTCTATTTTTGAGAAATTCTCTTTAAGGGTTTCAAGGGTTGATGCAATGGGCGCTGTATTGGCTGTGGTATCCAGTGTTTGAAGGCTAGGTAGTAAAGACTCAAAAGAGTGTAAAATGCCCTTACTCTCATCTAAAACTTCTTCTATATCGCTTTTAGTCGCTAAAAGCTCCTCTTGATACACATGTAAATCTTCAAGGGTTTTTACCCCTTCTAAGAGGGTATCTAAACTTGCCTCATCTATGATAAAATCCAGTCCGTCTTCACTGCTTTGGGTTAATTCATGGCTTAAGGCATTGAGATTTTTTACATGTAATTCAAGGTTCTCTATGGTGGCAAGTTTGGCTTGTATCTCAGCATTGCCTATTAGCCCTGCGTGCGCACTTAGGTTATTGAGCGTAACGACATTGCCAGAAATGCTCTTTTTGGCTTGAATACCATAATTTGCGATGGGTGTTTCAACATTTTCTAATTGTGTGAAACTGCCTCGATACGCAGCGATATGCTTACAACTTTTAAAGACACCATGCTTTCTCTTACATTTTTTACGGTCACGGTACTGGTTGGTCACTACTTTGGTTTGAGTAATGAGCACCACACCAATATTATTTGCCAATGTTGCGTTTAAAACGATATCTTCATCCGAAGCAATTAAAGAGTAGACATTGTTCAGTGTACCAATCTCTAAAAGCATAGAACCATCCGCAATAATCTGAGCAGGCGAGGAGGGGACATCGACCACGGTTTTATACACACTAGTCGTGACGATGTCAAAATCATTTTTACCACCTCGTGAAATGGTTTTTGAGGTGGACGAGGAGAGGTCTTTTACCGTAGGCATTGAAGCGAGGTTATTGAGCGTTTGAGCGTGTATTGCGATGTTTTTTTCGGATTGAATGACGCCATAATTTGTGATGGTATGGCTTTTCTCATTCGCACTGTTGGCTTTGATGTTGAGATTTCCATCGCTGTAAATCACTCCCTCTTTTTGGTTGATAAGGGTGTTGGAGACCAGCAGGTCTAAAGTGCTATTGCTTCGAATCAAGCCATCATTGCTAAGTGTTTGTCCATTGAGAAGCAGTGCGTTTTTGGAGTAAATGGCCCCTGTATTTTCAAGATGCGTGGCGGATATATCTATGTCATAACCACCCACAAATCCCTCATTTTCAAGACTTTGAGCAACACTTAAAGTGCTTTTAGCCTTTCCATCAAGGGAACTCAGTTCACCTTGATTGAGCATGTTTTGTGCGTTGAGAGTGAAGGCGTCCGAGAGCTCAATAATGCTATCTTCTTCAATAAAAAGCGTTTTACCCACATCCATAGAAAGGGTTTTAGCGGTGATGTCTCCTTTTAGCCTAACATCTGCTTCATTTGTTTTAATCTTTGCATCGCCTGCGACGATTTTTGAAGCGACAATTTCTCCATTGGCACTTAGTTCTAGCGAATCTTGCGCTAAAACTTCAGGCGGCAAACTAACCCCAATGCCTTTGTCGGTACTTTTTAGGGTAATCGCATTGGCATAAATGCCTCCTAGTAAGGTCGAATCCAATGAGAGCCCTGAGCCTGTTTTCTCTTTTGAAGTAACCGTGCCCTCTAGGTCAATGGTATTTTCACCTGTACTTACATGTAAAGCATCGGCGTAGAGTTTGGCATTGAGTTCTAAGGCTTTGGCATAAAGATTGACTTTGGCGATATTATGGGCATTAAAGCCATCTCCTTCTATGACAATGTTCCCACCGCTAATATCAAAGCCTTGTAAAATGCCTTGATGGAGCAGGGGTGTCCCTGTGGTAAGGGTTGCATTAGGCGTGTTGATAAATCCTCCACCATTAACACTGATACCATTGGGATTGGCGATGATGACATCAGCCGCTTGACCCGCAACCTCTGTATAGCCTCGTAAATAGGTTTTACTCGTGCCTGTGACTTCACTCAAAATCAATTTAGCGGCATTGCCTGTAAGATTTGGGTTATACGAGATGTAGCCTGCAAGTTGGGTGTTGGCAACGGTTTTGGAGTTATTTAAAATCAGTCCTTGTTGTTCAACATTAAAGTTTGAAAATTTATTATGAGAGAGTCCTTGGGCATTTGGGGTAACAATATTGACAATCGGTAAACCACTAGGCGCTTTAATAAGTTCTGCTTGATTGCCTTTAGCCGCACTTGAATCTACGGTAATACCAGCAGCGTATAGGGTTTGGTTTGAAACTAACAAAAGGCTAATCGAAATAGAAATAATTTGTTTAAAATGCATTGTTGTCCTTCATTTGTTCATTACATGTAAAGATTAAAAGCGATAGGTAGCCGATACACCAAAGAAGTTTTGCGTCGTGCTGACATCTTTTTTATACAAAGGCATGGTGTAGTAAACACTCATATCAAAATCACCTCGTTTAAGCTTGATTCCAAAGGCATCACTGAGTAATTTACCGCCATTGGTATCTTCTTCTTTTTTAATTTCACCCCCATCAAGGGCAATAAAATAGGTCGGCTCAAAGTACTCTAGTACTTTAGCGTGTGCGGTATAGGAGAGTTCATTACGCAGGTAGTAACCTGTATTGCCACTCAGCCCCTCTTTTTGGTAGCCTCGTACACTGTAATGCCCTCCAATGCTGATTTGATTGGTGCTAAAGAGTTGGTCATTGGAGTGTTGGTAGTGCCCAGAAAGCGTGTATTGAAAAGCATCAAAGCGTTTGGCTAAAGAAGCATCAATCGTATAAAGTGTGTATTTTTCATTTAAGGAAGTAGGGTTAGAGGCATTAAACCAATCGGTTCCTTTGACATAATTCAATGCAACATACGTATAAAATCCAGCACTTTGATACATATAATCAACCATAGCACTAGCTTTGGAGAGCTCATAGCTTGAACTTTCAATGCGCGCGTCACTTAAATAGTTTTGGGTCTCATAGTGTGCAACAGACGAACCTAGGGAGATACGATGGGATTCGTTATGAAACAGTTTGTAATTGAGGGCTAGGGTATAAGTTTTTGTATTACCTTTGGATTCGTAACGATTGATGCCTCCATAGACATACTGGGCATAGTGACTTTTTTTATAGCTCAGCGTTGTGAGTAAACGCTCGATTGGGAAAGAGTACTCGTAGCCATCTCCTAGAGAGTTTTCATTCTGAAAATGTTGATCGGTACTGTTAAGATTGATGGCAAACTGGTCATTAATGCCTAGAGGATTATCGAGGTTAAGGGAGAGTACACCTTGTTTCTCTCCTGTTTTTTTTGTTCCAAAGTTATTGATGCCCACACTGCCATTCAAACGACTCGTTGTGTTGTTTTCAATGCTAACATCGGTATAGCCTATCTCTTCATTTGGAATTAAATCCATTTTAGCATGATTGCTGGGTAGGCGATTCATCGTTTCAATGGCATGTTCTAAATCTCTTAGATTAAGATAATCTCCCACTTGTCCCATAAAAGCATTGTTAATGGAGCGCTCATCGGGGGAGAGAGACTTTATTTTCCCTTCCAACGCAAAGAGTGTCACTTCACCTTGGGAGATGTTTTGAGGTTTAAGATAGACTTGCGAGGTAATATAACCCTTTTCAAGATAGAGCGCACTTAACTGTTTAGCTAAATTTGAAAGTTCTGTAAGCGTTGTACATTTTCCAATGTATGGGCGGTAAAAAAACTCTTTTTCGCTCTCACGAAGGAGGGTAATGCCTTCATCTTTAATAGCTTTTATCTCAAAGCATGGCTCATCTTTTAGAGGAAGTAATTCAGGTTTTTTCACATCATAGCGTATGATATTTTCATCTTGACGCTTCTCAAGCTTTTCAAAAACCTCTTTTTGTTTTTCAAATTGCTCACGCTGTTGGATTGCCTCGGTCAATGAATCTGCAAAAATTGCATATTTGTTTCCAAAGAAACAAAAAAGAAGAAGGGTAGAAATAATACGAAAAGGCATAAAATTCCTTATGTGAGATATGGTGTCCAAGCAACGGACAAAAGTAAGGCAATATTTAAAGCATTAAAAAGGTGTGATTATATTTATTATTATCTTAAATTTTATAATAAATATAACTTTGATCTTAAGAGGATAGAGATAATTAAACTTTGAAAATTATAGAAATGTGTATATTTTTTTGTTTAGCGTTTTTCAGAATGCCCTTAAATAGGGCATTTAAAAGCAGTAAGTGAGAAATATTCATTTTTAACATATTCATTAAATATAAATATTCTATTAAGAAAATATAGTAGTTTATAAAATTAATAAAAGAAGAATGTTGAAGTATATATAATCTCATTGTTGATTATCAGTCGGTACAAGAAACTCGCCAAAGTTTTTTTGCTTGACCGACTGCCTTTCTTTATTAAAAATTTAAGATCAGCTTCGATATTCTACATTCATAAAAATAAATATTAACTTAAAATGTGAAATACTCATTTTCTTGTAACTTTGATCAAAATTAAGGGAAAACAATTCTTTTATAAAGCTTTGCTTATTAATAATTAGTAAGGTCATCGAATAAATCAGCTATTTTCTTTAAATTCAAAAAATGTAAATGAATATATTTTCGCGTCATTTCAACGCTTGCATGGCCTAGACACTCTTGGACTAAAATAATATCTTGATGCTTTTCATACAATTTACTTGCAAAGGTATGTCTCAACACGTGCGGCCCATTATTCTCTTTCAATATACCAAGGTTTAAAAAGAACTTTTTGACTTCATGATAAACAAAATACCTAGATACTACGTTGTTTTTGTTTGTTTGAAAAATGTATTCGTTATTGCCAATATCTCTAATATTAGACATATAAAAAGGTTGAAAACTATTTTTAGGCATTGCCACCATTCTAAATTTTAATCCCTTGCCCTTTATGCTAAAGAAAAAAAGTCCATTTTCACAATAAATGTCTTTTTTCTTAAGACTCAGCATTTCACTAACCCTTATACCTGTTCTTAAAAGAATATTAAACATGACGATGAAGCGATCACTTTTGGATGGCAAAGCTAGAAAAATTCGTTCCAACTCTTCATTAGTCAATCGTTTGTTGTATGAAAAATAGGCACTATAATATACTTTGCTCATAAAAATTTTTATACTTTCATTGTCCTTGTGTATTTTAAAATTATAGGTGTTAACAAATGATGAGATAAGACTGGTATAAAATACCTTTGTTGTATCTTTTTTATTTGAAGTTTCAATCCAAATAAAATCAACAACAAATTCTTGATCAAAGCTATTTTCTAGGTACGGATACTGGTGCTCTATCGCGTATAAACAAAATTTAACAAGAACTAGATAATTTCCTATTGAGTGCAACTGATTGTGTTGACAAAATATTATCACGTCTTTTAATATCATATAATCATGTGCCTCTTTTAAGGCATCTCGGCACTCATTCTTTATTTTATCAACTGCATATGCGTTGACATGAGTATCAAACTTTTTGGCAATATACGATTTACAAAACGAAAATAAATACATCCAACACTCCTAACAGACTATAAGAGTGTAAATAAAGTAATCTTTTCTCCTTTTTGTGCTAAGTCATTGTCAATTTCTAAATCTCGGATTTCCATTTTTGCCTCATATTCTTGGACAAGGGATTTACAGAAACTATTTGCTGTAAATAGATACAAGTATTGCCCTTGGTAAGCCTCCTGCCCAATTTTAATTTTTACTGTACGAAAATTAATAGTCGTATTCTCTTTTTTTTCTTGCATAAAGAGCTTTGCACCAAGCGCCAACGAACTTTTATTGTTAATGTGGGCGATAAGATTTGTGAGAGTTTCATTATTTACGAATAATTTTTTTTGATCAGAATAAAATGAATCAAACCATAATTTAATTGATTCGTTATTAAGCAAAGAAGAGAGTTTTAAAAAAAGATAGTTGATATTAACTAAAAAACATGATGATCTTTGATCATAAATGACACCAAGTATAATTCTATGCGTTATCAACGACGTACTAGAATGTTTTAATTCGTTATCTAAACCATTTGATGGTTTGCACGGCGTCGATAAGGTGTCGCTATTCCTTTTAATCGAGTTTGTATCAATTATATACGTTTTCAAAACGTTTTCAATACGTTCTATATCTGATTTACTCATTTCTTTTATGATTAGGTCTTTTGTAAAATCGTAAATATTTTGAAACGAAATTGCATTTTTCTGAAATGACTCTATCGATTGATAGTCTAATAGATTGTTTTGCGGTTCTAAAGGTTTATCACAAAATTCAGATTGTGGTGCTATCGTTTTTTGCTCTTGTTGTTCCGTTGCAAACTGAACCCGTTTTCGTATACCTAATTCTGTCAAATTTCTATTTTCAACTCTTGTCAATATTGTTTTATGTGTCAATAACAGATTTTCATCTTCAAAATTATTAAGTTCAGTAATATCGTCAGATTCTTTAATAACTTTCGTTCTAGCGATTTCATTTTTTGAATCTTTTGATTTTTGTAGCTTCCCTTTCAGCAGTAAGTTCTCTTCGCTAGTTTTCTTAATCTGAGCATCTTTTAGGATAATCTCTTGTCTATTAGGTCTCTGATCCGGTTTTTCTATTAAATTCTGACTTACCATAGTGTTTGTTTTATGATCAATAATGATCATCTCGCCGTTTGGTTTTGAGATTTCAGCAGTGCGTGAAACATGATTTACTTTAACGATAGTACCATCTTCATGTTTGGTAATTTCTATAGGATTTTCTGCAACTCTACGTTCAATATCAGCTAAAATCTGCTTCACATCAATCTTATCAGCGGTGTCTTTTTCAAGGAGAGATAATGCCTCTTTTTTAAACCTAAAGTAATCTTCTTGATTGATGATTGAAATTCGACCATCTTTGTCAACAATAGAAAAGTTCTTCATATTTCTGTAAATATAATCAAAAGCAGCAAGTGGAATTTTCACCTCTTCACCGCGTTTAATTTTCATAATGACTTCCATCACTCGATCAGGATTTTTGATTTCGTCAATAGTCCTTTGCCTTGTTTTTTGCATCTCTTTCTCAATTTCTTTTTGATGCAAATAATCTCTTTGGGTGATAATCCAAATCCTGAATGCTCGTGAGTTTATGATAGTGTTTAACGAAAAACCTAATACCAGAATTATGATGATGGTGAATAAAAAAGACGTAAATGACATAGACTCTACCTTTTATTTTTTTTGACTAGATAGAGTGCATATATGTTATTAGTTTATAATATATAATATAATGGGAAAATGTGAAGCTCATTAATTTCTATAATATACTAATAATATATTCAATAATAATATATAATATATAGGCACTCTACAACACTCAACAAAACGAATAAACTGAACGACTATCAGGCACTGTCTGCTGAAACTGTAAAGCTTTTCTCCCAATCTCTTCCAACTCAAACTGACGGCAATCTCCAAATTTTTCTAGCCGAAGCTTCATAGCGTCATCCAAACTGTTCTTGATAAAATTGCCATCGATGATGACCCCTGAAATCACAAATCGCTTCTCGTTGAATTTCCCTCTATACCGTTTAATAGTATAGAGCCAACGCTTATCCGAGTTGCTATATAAAACACCTTTGTAATCAAGCAGATCAACCAATAATTGTTTAGCTTTAAACTCGCCATCTTTTCCAAAATCCACAATAATCTGCTCTTTCATCGCTAATGCAATCTTTGGATTATTCTTTTCAAATAGACCAAAAACATGCTCACTCAACGCCTGCACCAAAAAGAAATAATCAAGCAAATACATGTCATGCTTCTCCGCTTTTACGACAGCACTTAACCCACTATCTTCGTGAAACATATACGCTTTTGATAAAACATACTGCATCAATTTCTCTGCTTTATCTCCGTCTAAAAACTGTACTACGTCCATTGGATTTGTATAAAATTCTCTAATGTGATCACTCATAATGCTTCTCCTAATTTTGATTTTTCAATAACGTCTGGTAATCCGAATCGTGCAAAAATTTCTTCTTTCAGCCTAGTGTCCTCTGTACAATCAGCAACATACAGATCATAAATGCCATGAAGGCAATAATCTTTCTCTAATTTCAAACGCTCAATTTCGCTTCGTAAAAAAATGATTCCGTCTGCAACCGTAGGAGCAACCCGCTCCCATTCATGAAACTTTTGATTTCCATCTTTGGTAGATTCAACCCGACGCCTAATCTCGTCAATCTCTTCTTGCGTAAAGCACATATCCTTGGTAAGCGCATGAATCAAATTCTTAAAGCAAAAGCATTTATCCCTAAAAAACGATCGCAAACGTTCTAAAAATGAAGTCTTAGTCTTCAATAACATCCTAAGCTCATTTCGCATAGCCCAACTCCTTAAAAATTATGTTGCAACGACCAAGCTCATTTCGCAATTCCTTGCATAAAAAAGAAATTACCACAGAGCTAGGCTTTGTTTTCCAGTCTAAAATGAACGTTATTGCTTTCGTGTGAGGATTGAGTTGAGCATAGATGCTTTTGTACAAATAAACCCTATTTAGGCTCTTTAAACACTCATTAAAGTGATAGTGAAAAATGTCTAACGCAACCTGCTTATCAAAACGATTCATCAAAACAGCCTTTTCGTTTTGGTTAAAACCCTTACAACACGCCTTAATCTGATCGTGTACAAACAATTGCTCATTATGAAACAGCTTATTCTTCGGCAAGATAAACCCATACCCCTCAATGCTTCCAAAGTCAATGATCGGTTTTGCAATAAAGCATGTGTCGGTCTCAGCGATAATTTCAACATCAATGACCCTGTTTTTCACGGATAATG
>Ga0265295_1006860_pt1 | contig 13506 bp, 11 predicted proteins | sample Munlansysbiofilm_FD_192503 | JGI IMG/M metagenome (GOLD analysis project Ga0265295, IMG submission 192503) | Leachate microbial communities from a municipal landfill in Southern Ontario, Canada - Methane capture system biofilm | ecosystem: Engineered > Solid waste > Landfill > Unclassified ... | reverse complement strand
AATCCGCCCACGCTTTCGTAGGCTTTCACCTCGGGCGAAACCAGCAATTTTAGCTGTTTAAGATAGCCGCCAATGCCATCAACAGTTTTTCTCATGCCGGCAGGAATAGCTTCAAGGAGATTATAGCTTTTTTCATTAAAGACAAAAAAGTCGCTCAACTGACTACTCGGATACACACCAATTAATCCTTCTTCAGGAACTGTCATAGCCAGGGCCAGAGAATCATTGCCACGTTTTATGTTTACCACAACATCCTGGTTTTTATACTGTTGAACACCATCACGGAAATCCTGAAAATATTTCATCGTGATGCCATTGATGCCCAAAATGGTATCTCCGGCTTTCATGCCTGCATCGCGTGCTACCGACTCTTCCGGAAAAGCACCGGCTATAAATGGAATGCGAAACGACAAAAAGAGTGGTGAATCATGCTTAACTAACCTGCCAACAGCATTCTCGGGCAGCTGAATTTGTTGTTTCTGACCGGCACGCTCTACTTCAATAATGCGGGCGTTCTCTAAAATTATCGTGATCGGAATCTTGCTAAAATCTTCGATGAACTGTCCATCTACCATCAAAATCTTATCGCCATTGCGAAGGCCAAACTCACGGGAAAGGCTATCGGTAGCTATCCCATAACGATTTACCTCGGACGTGGGCAGGTATTGCTCCCCAAAAACGGTGAGCATGCCAATATAAATCACAAAGGCCAGCACCACGTTCATGAAAACGCCACCCAGCATGATAATCAGACGCTGCCAGGCCGGCTTCGACCTAAACTCATAATCCTGTGGCGGCAGCTTCATGGCTTCTTTGTCCATCGACTCGTCAATCATGCCCGAAATTTTTACATAACCGCCAAGTGGCAGCCATCCCATACCATATTCAGTTCCTTTGTAGGTGAACTTAAAGATAGAAAACCAGGGATTAAAAAAGAGATAAAACTTTTCAACGCGGGTCTTGAAAATTTTTGCCGCTGCAAAATGACCAAATTCGTGTACAATCACTAAAATTGAGAGGCTCAGTAAAAGTTGAACAATCTTTACAAATATTTCCATGTGTTATTTCAAAAGCGAAACCGCTGTTATTTAAGGTGCTATTTAATCAAAATACAAAACAGTAAGAGGGCGCTGTTGTTCCTATTTTTTCGGCTGCAAGATTACGAAAAATTATGCAGTTAAAGGCCATTACCAATGTGCGGCTGGCGAAAATTATTGACCAATTCAAAATGAAAGATAATCGCTCGGATTGATGGGAATACCATTAAACCACAGCTCAAAATGCAGGTGCGGCCCTGTACTCAACTCTCCCGAATCGCCAACAATGGCAATGGTTTCGCCAACTTTCACAAAGTCGCCTTCTTTTTTAAGCAACACCGCATTGTGCTTATAAATCGAGAAAAAATTGCCCGCATGTTGTACTCCTATTATATAGCCCTTGTCAGGCGTCCACGAAGCAAAAACTACCGTTCCTTCCAGTGTGGCTTTTACTGCATCATTGGTTTGGGCTACGATGTCCACACCAAAATGCTTATTTATCGGATCAAAAGGATTGGTAATTGTGCCTTTTAAAGGGATAAAAAAGTTGGCTACTCTCATGGTTCGGCGACGACTTTCGGGAACAATTGTCCCTTGATCGTAGAGGTTAAAACGCTTGGCAGATTCAAATTCAACGCGCAGCAAACTGTCCTCCTGCGATCTGGAAAACTCTATCGTATCAATAGCCGAGACACCCATGTCAACCTGAGAATTATACGCATCAATACTGTCCTGATCGGCGTCATAGCCTTCCACAATACGTTTGATATTAGCAATATAGCGGTCTTTTTGATGAAAAACGCTCTCCAGAGAATCTGCCCTGCTTTCTATTTGATAAATACGCTGGTTCAATCTAATATCCGTGTAGCCGGGGATATATTCGCGCAGCGAAGTAAATGCAATGATATAGCTGGTAACAAAAATCAACACTACCGAGAGGCTCACCAATGCAATAAAAACATTGAGTCTGCTAAGCCGAAAACTGATTTTTTCTTCAAAAGTTTCATCGTGAAAAATCACCAAACGGTACTTGTGACACAGCTTGCGGTACCATTTTTCTTTTTTTGGAATTCCCATAACCTAAAAATAAGTTGGCACAAAAGTAGGAATTTATAACGCAGCCCATCTTTATCACTAAAAAAGCCAACTAAAAATATCGCTGATTCTTGTTTAAAAACCCAGCTTATGTTCTACTATGGGAAAGCCTTGCGTATGAGCGCATGGCTGAAAACAAATTTCCATATCACTCAAAATGCCTTCCCGCATAAGCCCTGATTTGTTTACATTTGCACACACTTTTAATCATATATGGCTTCGTTTTTCGTTGCCACTGCATTAGGCGAAAAATAATATTTCCCGCTAAATTGAGTTATGGTAGTTAAACGCATAAAAAAGTTGAAAAAATACAGGAATTACACGCGCTTTCTGGCATTGATGCTTACATTGCTCATGCTGGGTGCCTGCTCCACCAAAAAAAACACCTGGACACGCCGTACCTATCACAATATTACCAGTAAATATAATGTGTATTGGAATGGTAATGAGAGCCTTAAACAAGGTGTAAAAGACCTGAACAAAAATGTAGAAGACGATTACATTCAGGTGTTACGGGTATATAATTATGGCAAAAAAAGCGATGCACAGCGCATTTATCAGCCCATGGATCGGACTATCCAAAAAGGATCGATAGGTGTGCAGCGCCATTCCATGAAATTTGGCACCAAAGAATATGTGCGCTGGATTGACGACAGCTACCTGATGATGGGTAAGGCGCATTTTTTTAAACAAGACTATATCAGTGCCAGGCGCACTTTTGATTTTGTAGCCAGCCAATACAACAAAAACGAAATCAGGCATACCGCCAATCTCTGGCTGGCAAAAACCTATATCCAGCTTGAGCAATTCGAGAAGGCCGAGCCAATGATGCGCGCCCTCGAGGCAGCAGCCCGCGACAACGAAATGCCCAAAGAAGTGCTGCAAAACCTGGAACTGGTGTGGGCCGACTATTTTATCGTGCGTAAAAATTATGAAGCAGCCATCCCTCATCTCAAGAGAGGGATACAGGATAACAAAGACAAGCAACTGAAAACACGTGCCATATTCATTCTGGGACAGATTTACGAACACCAGGGCAATCTGGCCGCGGCCACCAATCAGTTTAAAGCGGTTATCAAGCGCAATCCAGATTATAAGCTGGCCTTTGAAGCACGCATCAATATGGCTAAGGCTTTTGATACTGACCAGGGCGACAGCAAGCAGATTGTGAAAATACTGAACAAGATGTTGCGCGACGAGAAAAACCTAGAATATCGCGACCGTATTTATTACGCCCTTGCCGAAATTGCGCTGAAAGAAAATAATGAAGCAGCAGCTATCGACTTCCTGCGAAAATCGGTTGCCGTAAGTACCACCAACAAAAGTCAACAAGCTACTTCTGCATTGATGGTGGCCGGCATCTTGTTTGAAAACAACGACTATGTGCCATCGCAAGCTTATTACGATACCGCCGTGAGTGCCCTTCCACGGGAATATCCGGGCTATGACAGCATCAACAATCGCGCGGTAGTGCTGCAGGATTTGGTACAAAACTTAGTGGTGGTGCAAACACAGGACAGCCTGCTTAAACTGGCCACAATGGATTCGACGGCTCGCACTAAAATTATTGACAATATTATTGCCGAATATATTGAAGAAGAAAAACAACGCGCCGAACAAGAACGCATGGAAGAACAGATGGCCATGATGCCAGGCCAGAAACCTGCGGCTGGCGGAAACTCTATGGAACAATCTACGGAATGGTATTTTTACAATCCCAATACACTCAGCTTTGGCTACACAGAGTTTTTGCGAAAATGGGGCCGCCGCAAGCTCGAAGACAACTGGCGCATCAGCGACAAGCAAAGCATAAGCTTTGATGGAGGCGGAGGGATGGATTTAACTTCCATCAATGAAGATACCGAGCTGTCTGACAGTGCTGCCGCTGCACTAACACCAAGAGACAGAGCGTATTACTTAAATGATTTGCCGCTAACCGCCAAGGCGCAGGAACAAGCCAATTTGGATATCACAGAAGCTTTTAATAACTTGGGATTCATCTATATGGAAAGGCTAAAAGACAAGCCAAAAGCCATCGACGCTTACCAAAGCCTGAACGAACGCTATCCTGAAAATGAATACCGCCTGCCATCATGGTACTCCTTATATAAGCTGCATACAGCGTTCAGCCAAACAGAAATAGCCGAAAATTACAAAAACCGCATCATCACAGAATTTCCGGATTCTGATTATGCACAGGTGCTGCTTGATCCCGAGTTTTTTGTTAAAAAAGCACAAGCCCGCAACGAGTCGGAAGAGTTTTATGAACGTACCTACGAGGCATACAAGGCCGGGCAGTATTTCCGGGTTGTGATGAATGCTGATCGCGCCGCCAATTTATACCCTTCGGATACCGCACTGCTTCCACGCTTTGCATTTTTGCGTGCGATATCTTCAGGGAGGCTTGAAGTAGTTGATTCAATGGCTGTTGCACTGGATCGTTTGGTAAAAAAATATCCCGAAAGCAGCGTGACACCTTTGGCCAACGATATTTTGCGCAACATTGGCAAAACCTACGAACTCACCGTTGAACTGGATTTGCCGCCAGATGCCGAAGCGGAAAGCACTGAAGAACCGCCTTCTCCTTATATCGACAATGCCAAGGCCCAGTACATGGTGATGCTGGTTTGTAACTCGGCAAATGTGCGTATCGATCCTCTCAAGGTGCGGCTGTCCGACTTCAACAAACGCGAATTCAGCATTAAAAGCCTGATGATAAAAAGCCTGATACTCGACAACGAAAACACCTTGGTCACGGTGGGCAATTTCGAGAATCGTGCTGCCGCTATTGATTATTTTGAAGTGCTGCAAAGCTCAGACTATGTGCTTGGTGGCATCAAAAAAACAGATTATTCGGTTTATCCCATTTCTTTGTCTAACTACCCGATTTTTTACCGCAACAAAAACATTGACGAGTATAAACGATTTTGGAAAAAACTGCCTTAATGGCAGTCCTGAGAATAGACTTATTTGTCGAAAAAATCACTATTTTTGACGTTTAAACAGTAGCAAATTCACAAAATGAAACATAATAAAACCACAATAGATTCGGCAACACGCAATCTGATAGGTAATGACACCATAATAAAAGGCGATATAGAATCGGCCGGTGATATCAGAATTGATGGTACGGTGACGGGCGTTATTCGCTCAAACGGAAAAATCGTTATCGGACAAAGCGGCCTGGTTGAGGGCGAGATGGAATGCCAGCAAGCCGATATTTCGGGCAGCATCAAAGCCAAGCTAAAAGTGGAAGGACTGACCAGCATGAAAGCTACTGCAGTTTTTGATGGCGAACTCATCACCGCCAAACTCTCCATCGAAGTGGGAGCACAGTTTAGCGGCAAATGCGAAATGCTGCAACCGAATCAGCCTCAGCATGAAAAAAAACAAAAGTAAATTTTCTGGCTCACTAAATACTTACGCAAAATACTCCTCTCTGGCCTTTCAAATGATGTTTATAATTTTGGCCGGCGTGTTCGGAGGCGTGGAACTCGATAAATGGCTCGGATGGAAATTTCCGGTCTTTACAGTTGCTTTCTCCATTTTAGCTGTTATCTTAGCCATCTATTACGCCATCAAAGATTTTTTAAAATAAGTTGTTGACCATGAATCCCGATCTCAAACGCTTTTCAATACGCCTGTTAATCGCTGCTGCATTGGCAGCAATAGTTACCCTGCTTGTCAAAAACTTCCTGCCTGCCGAGTGGACAAGTCCTGCCTGGCCTTATCTGTTGATTTTTTTTCTGGCAGTAAATATTTCACTTTACGCGCTTTATGTCCGTGCCAAAGAAAAAAAACTGAGCAGTTTTACCAATTTCTTTATGCTGGCCACCTTCTCTAAATTGCTGCTTTATCTGGTTGTTATCGTAATATATTTGCTGTTTAACCGCGAAGATGTTGTGCCTTTTGTGCTTACTTTTCTTATTTATTATATCCTGTTTACGGCACTCGAAGTGCGTGCTGTATCTAAAGTTAGCAAATAGGATGATGGCACGAAAAATTTATCATTGGTGTTGCAGCTATTTGTACGGCTTGTTGGTGTTTTCGCTTTTAAGCTTTATTAGCATAGATACTAATGCTCAGATAGATACCACCTATATTAAAAGCTTTAAAGGCAAGCTTACCGCCAGAGTTTATTCCTTAAATGAGGCAGCAACGCTGGTAATGGATCCGCTGGCCGAAGGGCCTGATTTAAGCTATCGGCCTAACAGCAAACAACATTTTGGCGTTGCGGTCTATTACAAATGGTTCGGCCTTGGATTAGCGGTTCAATCACCTTTCGCCAATACAAATGAAGATATTTACGGTAAATCCAAATCTATCGACTTACGGCTTAATGTTTATGGCAGACTGTTAAATGCGGAGTTAGCGTATGTAAATTACAGAGGTTTTTATTTAGAAAACACACCCAAAATCATTGATTCCTATCTTCCTGGCAATCAGTATTATATTCGCGACGACTTGACGATTGAGAGTGTGAGCGGCCTGGTTTATTTTGTGACCAATCACAAAAAGCATTCGTTTAAGGCTACCTATATTCAAAATGAATATCAACTTAAAAGCTCCGGATCACTCATCATCGCACCAGCATTTCAGCTTAACCGACTCAAAGCCGACGAAAGCCTTATCCCGCAAGACTATATCGCAAAATACGATGTGTTTGAGGAAGACAAACTGGTGCGCGGCAAGTTTAATGTGGTTGGCGTTTTTGTTGGCTACAGCTACACCTTGGTCTTTTTGAAACGTTTTTATGTCAACGGAGCCATGCTACCAGGTGCGTTTATGCAATATTATAACTACCATACCGAAGAAAATCACTACCAAAAAAATAATGCCTACTTCCTATGGACAATACGCCTTGCTGCCGGCTACAATGGCAAACACTGGTTTGCAGGAATGGGTGGCGTTAGCGGATTTAATACCGCACTGGTTCCAATAAAAACCCCTGCTTTCGCTTTAGGCATAGAACAATTCCGGATATGGATTGGCACACGATTTGCATTCGGGCATGGAACAAAAGCTAAAAAATAGCTTTTAGGTATCAATTCAATTAAAACTGTAATTTTGCCGCGCAAGCCGTAAACCTAATTAATGCCATGATACATATTACCAGAAGAGAACGATTTAATGCGGCACACCGACTTTTTAGAAGTGATTTTTCCGACGAACAAAACATGCAGATTTTTGGGAAATGTTCAAATCCAAACTGGCACGGCCACAACTACGAACTGTTTGTAACCGTGAAAGGCGAGGTAAATCCCGAAACCGGCTTTTTGATCAACCTCAAGGCTTTGAGTAAACTTATCCGCGAGCGCATCATCGAAAAAATAGACCACAAAAATATAAATATAGAAGTGCCGTTTATGCAAGATAAGTTTGCTTCAACAGAGATGCTGGCTATGGCAATATGGGACGAACTCGCAGATGGCGTGCTAGAACTCGGTGCCAGCTTGCATTGTGTAAAACTCCATGAATCAGAGAATAATTTTGTAGAATATTTTGGAAATTAAAAACAGTTTCACAACCTAAAGCACTGTTTTTAAAAAAATGAATAACAAAGACAATGAATAAAATCCCAAAAGAAATTATAGGATACGAAAAAATTGAAAAATTTGCGCCCGAGAAACTCGAATTACTTCAGGAACACTACCGTGCTATTCTTGAACTTATTGGCGAAGACGCCCAACGCGAAGGCCTGGTTGATACGCCGCGCCGCGTGGCTAAATCTATCCAGTTTTTGACCCAGGGCTACGATCACGACCCCCGCGAAATACTGCTTTCGGCCAAGTTTAAAGAAGATTACCGCGAGATGGTCATCGTGAAAGATATCGAAATTTTTTCACTCTGCGAGCACCATATGATTCCTTTTATCGGCAAAGCCCATGTGGGTTATATTCCCAACGGATACATCACTGGGCTTAGCAAAATTGCCCGCGTTGTAGAGGCCTATTCGCGCCGTTTGCAGGTGCAGGAACGCCTCACCCACCAAATAAAAGAAGCCATACAGGAAGCGCTTAATCCACTTGGGGTAGCAGTAGTTATCGAGGCCAAACACCTATGCATGTCGATGCGCGGCGTGCAGAAACAAAGCTCCGTAACCACCACTTCCGACTTTACCGGTGCATTCCAAAGGGCCGAAACCCGTGCTGAGTTTATCAGCCTGATCAGTTCAAATTTGCATTAATTTATTTTCTAACTTCTAATATATTTTCACCATGAATAGGATACAGCAACCTTATTCGCAACAAATAGATTTTCAATCGCAGACACTGGCCAAAACTTTTCTGGCCAATGTGTTTTCTTGGATGTTTCTGGCATTGGCCGTTACCGCTTTAGTTTCGTACACTGTTGCCGGCAACGACCGCTTTATGCAGTTGATGTTCAATATGGAAACCGGCGGCATGAGCCTGATGGGATGGGTCATCATGCTATCTCCACTCGGACTGGTATTATGGATGTCAATGGGATTCAACAAAATGAGTGCCCCAACGCTTACACTTGTGTTTTTGCTTTATTCCATCCTGATGGGGCTCAGTTTGAGCTTTATATTTTTGGCCTATACCGGTGCTTCCATTGCTAAAACTTTTGTGATAACCAGCGGTATGTTTGGCCTGATGGCCTTGGTAGGCTATACCACCAAAACCGATTTAAGTAAATTCGGATCGCTGATGATGATGGGTCTTGTAGGCATTATCATTGCCTCGGTAGTTAACTTTTTCTTTAAAAGTTCTACCATGGATTATATTATCAGCTTTATTGGCGTACTGGTTTTTACAGGTCTCACGGCCTATGATGTACAAAAATTAAAACGTATCGGTGCCTCCGCCATGACGCAGGGCGAAGGGATGCGCAAAATCACTATCATGGGTGCCTTAACTTTATACCTCGACTTTATTAATTTATTCTTATTTTTGCTCCGGTTTTTCGGCAACAGAAATAACTAAAACTAGACGTATCCTTGCAGTACAAAAGCAGGGAAATTTTAAAACTCTTTTAACATTTAGTTGAAATGCAGCCCTTAACGGACTACAAACAAAACTTAACAGTAAACTAAAAGCACTCAACTCAAACTATTTAGCTTGTTTTAGTTTTTCTAAAAATCAAAACCGAATCAGCAAAACAATTAAACAATTACGCATGAAAGCTTATGTTTTTCCGGGTCAGGGAGCACAATTTGTCGGAATGGGCAAAGATTTGTTCGATAAATCTGCCAAGGCAAAGGAACTCTTCCTAAAAGCCAACACCATCTTAAAGTTTAAGATAACCGATTTGATGTTTGATGGCACTGACGAAGACTTGCGTCAGACTAAAGTTACCCAGCCCGCCATTTTTCTGCATTCTGTAATTCTGGCCCTTATAATGGGTGAAGATTTTAAGCCCGATATGGTTGCAGGCCATTCACTTGGTGAGTTTTCGGCCCTGGTAGCTAACAAAACTTTGCAGTTTGAAGATGGCTTACGTCTGGTTTCCAAACGCGCAATCGCCATGCAAAACGCCTGCGATGCAGAAGCGGGAACAATGGCCGCCATACTTGGATTAGAAGACAAAATCGTTGAAAATATCTGCGCCAGTATTAAAGAAATCGTTATCCCGGCCAACTATAACAGCCCCGGCCAACTGGTGATTTCAGGTTCGGAAAAGGGCGTTGCACTGGCTTGCGAAAAACTGCTTGAAGGCGGTGCCAAACGCGCCCTGCCACTCAAAGTTGGCGGAGCATTCCATAGCCCGCTGATGGAGCCTGCACGTGTTGAATTGGCCGATGCCATTGCGGCAACAAAATTTAGCCGAGGAATTTGTCCTATCTATCAAAATGTTACAGGACAATCGGTTAATGATCCAGAGATCATCAAAACCAACCTTATCGCTCAGCTTACTGCTCCCGTTAGATGGACACATATTATGAATAATATGATTGCCAACGGCGCAAAAACCATCATTGAAGTAGGCCCCGGAACCGTATTGCAAGGCTTGTTCAAAAAAGTTGACCGCAATATCGTCACCATGAGTGCTACGATTTAAAGCCGGACAACCATTTTTTTCAGCTGAAAAACTTTAGCCTAAAATTTAAGAAATCCCGAATAATTTAGTGTTAAACTCAATTGTTTGGGATTTTTTTTGGTCACGGCAAGTATCTTTAACAAGGCAACTTAAAAATTGATGACTCCTGGCTATTCAGAAAAAAATGAAAATAGAAGTAATTCGATTATTTCACATATAATAGTTGCTACACGATACTACCATATAGTAATAAATAAGGCCATCCTTTTTGAGTCCAACGCCTTATACAAGCTTATTAACCATTAAATCATGAAAAGTAAATTATATCTTTTACTTTTTACATCGCTCTGAAATTAGTTTGAGCTTTCAAAAATGTTTATATTTGTTGTGCTGATTTGGCTGTACTCTTCTTTGGATTAAATTTTTAAACAACTTTCCCATGAAAAAATTAATAGGTCTTCTGGTCTTAATTCAGTTGCTGGTAGTGGTATCATGCAATAAGTCGGATGATAAGCCGCCGAAAAACGCGATGGATGAACTCAAAATCCCTGATGGTTTCGATTGGTCCACAGATGTTCACCTTAAACTAAACGTGGATGTTCATGGATTATCAAATGGTGCTACATTGGCATTATACAACCTTGATGGTGAAGTAATTGCCAAACAAAGTGTTTTTGATGAACAAGCATTGTTTGAATTTCAGTTAAATGACCTGACCGACACCTTGAGGTTATATTCTCCAGAATCAAGAAAGAGTAAGTATTTCACTGCTGATCAGACGTATATCAACTTTGGAGAAAGTCTTTCAGCAGCTCGGCTGTTAACAAATGACTACGCGCTTGCGCTTGACGCATCGCAGCAAAACTATGTTCAGATAAACAATAATGAGGCGGTCGGGATTGTCAGCGGATTCCCCTTTACTTTCAGTGCCTGGATAAAAACATCCGGCCCTGCTGCCGAAACCGATGACATGGTTATCGTGAGCATAGCCGATCCAACATACGCCAGTAAATATTATGGTATTTGTATAAGGAATTATAGCTCCAGTTATAAACCCGTAATCGTTGCCCGCGACGGGGAAAGCGAGCGGGTAAAAAGCTTTAATCAAAACCTTGCCGATGACACCTGGCATCAGGTGGTAGGCGTTTTCAGCTCCAACGGTTCAAGAAAACTTTATATCGATGGCATTTATACTGGCCAAAGCACAAGCAATGTCACATTTATCGCCAATGCCATCAACACCAATATTGGCAGATGGGGCGACAACACCCCAAGCGAGTATTTCAATGGACTGATTGACAACGTTTACATCTGGGACAAGGCCCTTAGCGATGAAGAAATACTGAACTTTTACAACATTCTCCCTGTTGGAAATGAAACCCAATTGGTGGGCATGTGGAATTTCAACGAGGGTAGTGGAACTTCCATCGCAAACAATGCAATTACAGGCGGATATGATGGCACACTGCAAGGCAGCACATTTATATCCATATCCGATCCCATAGCCGATACGGATGGCGATGGCGTGAACGACGACGATGACGACTTCCCTTTGGATCCCACAAAGGCCTATGCTACCGCTTATCCCTCTGGCAACAAATTCTATTTTCACCTCTATGAAGACCTTTGGCCAAACCTTGGTGATTACGACTTCAATGATGTTATTCTTAAAACAAAACTCCATGCCTACACCAATGCACAAAATAAATTGGTGGGTGGCAGCGTGGTAAGTAGTGTTTACTGGATTGGTGGTGGCATACCCAGAGGCGCTGGTATGGAATGGTTTGCCTCCAATGGAAATGCATCACAGCTGAAATATTTGCCCGAAAACACGACTACTTTTACAGAGGTCGGCAATGTGGTTACAGATCCAATCGTCAAAAATGCTGTGCAGCTATTCGATAACAATATCATCGAAAGCCTTAACGAGACTGTTGATTTTGAGTTTGACTGGGATGAACAAAAAGGAGGCAATTCCCTTTGGGTCCAGGTGTATATCTATAACGAAAGACAACATGAAATACATATGTTTGGTCACCCTCCAACAGAAGCTCAGGACATGAATCTGTTTGCTACCGGCGATGATGCTTCCCAAACAAGCTGGAACTGGTCAGCAGGCATCAACTTTTCAAATCCTGCCAATTTCTACAAGACGGCAAATAACCTGCCCTGGGGACTTGAAATCTCGGCAGAAGAATTTAGGATTCCCATAGAGAAAGTTGAGATAATACAAGCCTATCCGCAGTTTAAAGCCTGGGCTGAATCGGGTGGCACCCAGAACAGCGATTGGTACAAATATCCCGATGAATCAAAAACTTTTTTGCCTGAGGGATTATAAGCTGTATTTATTGGCCTGACAATAACTATAAATGTTAGTGCCACGACTGAGCATAGAATAGTGCTAGTCCGTTCATCTAAATCTATTAACTCTGCTAATTTTTATGGCATGAGCACCATAAACTCTCTCAAAGGTCTGTATTGCTTGCCAGTCAGGCCGCGACTATCTAGCGACGATTAACAGTCGCGCCCTGACTGCATGTGTCTTCCAGTTCCAGTCAGGGTGCGACTGATTAACGAGGCCTCACAGTCGCGCCCTGACTTTCTGTCGGACGTTCAAAAGTCAACATTTACCTAAATCTAAAAACTTTACCTTGTAAAATATTCCTGAACAGAACAGGACTGCCGCAGTAGTGTCGGCAAGTCTATACTCACCTAATCTAAATTTTCCATCGTCCGATCTCAAAATCGACGAAAGAGAACATAGAAACCTTGAAATGAGAAACCTGATTTTCATTTCAAATCCAAGATGACGAAAAGGACATTGAAACACTAAACTTCTTTCTTGCTGATAATGAACTATTTCTATAGCTAAGCTCGCCGTTTTACTCCTTGATTGTTAATAAATTCTGAAACTTTTTCTCTGATGACCGGGCAATTGTGTAGTACATTTGTGCCATCGAAGTTCATAATCTTCCAAAAAATAACAGCCTTCAATTTTTCCTGGATCGTGTTTATTATGCCGCGCCGGAATAGCTGTGTCTATGCTAATAAAAAAACTTTTAAAAGATGAAAAAGGAAGCTAAACAACAACTGAACACTAAATTATGATTACTTATAAAAAAGCAATCTTGATCCTGGAAGACGGCACCGAAATTATCGGGAAATCATTTGGCCACGAGCAATCAGTATCTGGCGAAGTTGTTTTTAATACCGCCATGACGGGTTATCCGGAAAGCCTGACCGACCCCTCCTATGCTGGCCAACTGCTCGTTGCTACCTATCCACTAATTGGAAATTATGGCGTGCCTGACGATAATGTCGAGAATGGCCTGCCAGTCAATTTTGAGTCAGACCGCATACAGGTTTCAGCGCT
>Ga0265295_1006859_pt1 | contig 13506 bp, 11 predicted proteins | sample Munlansysbiofilm_FD_192503 | JGI IMG/M metagenome (GOLD analysis project Ga0265295, IMG submission 192503) | Leachate microbial communities from a municipal landfill in Southern Ontario, Canada - Methane capture system biofilm | ecosystem: Engineered > Solid waste > Landfill > Unclassified ... | reverse complement strand
GTCAAGAAAAATTACTTTAAGGATTCTTAGCTACAATGTCACTCTTAATTTGCTCGCATAACTCAGTTGGTAGAGTGTTACCTCGACAAGGTAAAAGTCACTGGTTCGAGTCCAGTTGTGAGCACCATCATTACTACCAATCCCTTATTTTAGATATTTTCAACTTCCCTCTAGTTTTACTTGTTACAATTTCCATACATTATTTTACTCTATATAGAGTAGAAATGATTTATCCTCATTAGTGTTAGAATTGAACTAAAAAGATCGTCTTATATGGCTTACGAAGTAAAACCTCACTTTCAAATTGTTTACTCATATTTTCATTTTTAAAAAAATCTTTTTCATATCACTTCTTAAAAAGTGTAAATCATGGCTTAATATCATCAAAATTACCATGTTTAGAAGATATTTTATAAATTAGAATACTATTTTCTACCATTTTCTCTCACTAATATATCAATCATCACTACCAAAAATATCGCGAGTATAAACTTTATTTTCTACATTGTTTAGGTCTTCACTTTGTCTATTTGCTATTATAACATCTGAGATTGACTTAAACTCATTTAGATCTTTTATGACTTTTGAGTTAAAAAACAGTTCTTCATCTATATTTGGTTCATAGATTACTACTTCTATACCTTTTGCTTTTAATCGTTTCATTATGCCTTGTATAGCACTTGCTCTAAAGTTATCACTTCCTGATTTCATGACGAGCCTATATATCCCCACTATTTTAGTTGTTTTTATATTTTCACTCATAGTAAGATTTAACTTTTGCATTATAGATTTTGCTATAAAATCTTTTCTTGTTGTGTTTGCATCTACTATTGCACTTATTAGGTTGCTTGGTACTTCACTATAGTTTGCTCTTAGTTGTTTTGTATCTTTTGGTAAACAGTATCCACCATATCCAAAGCTTGGGTTATTATAATGCTTTCCTATGCGAGGATCCAAACCTACACCTTCTATAATTTGTTTTGAGTTTAGATGGTGTACTTCTGCATAAGAGTCTAGCTCATTGAAGTATGCGACTCTCATAGCAAGATAAGTATTTGAAAAGAGTTTTATAGCTTCTGCTTCTGTTGAGTCTGTAAACAAAATAGTTATATCTTTTTTAATTGCACCTTGGGCTAAAAGGTTGGCAAAAGTTTTAGCGCGCTCCGATTGTTCTCCCACTATGATTCTACTTGGATAAAGATTATCGTACAGCGCTTTTCCTTCCCTTAAAAACTCAGGAGAAAATATAATATTTTCAGTACTAAATTTTTCTCTTAAACTTTTGGTATAACCTACAGGCACTGTAGACTTGATAACCATTGTCGCATTTGGATTATAAGTGAGTACATCTTTTACTACGTCTTCTACTGACTTGGTGTTGAAATAGTTTGTTTCTGGGTCATAGTCAGTAGGTGTAGAGATGATAATATACTCGGCATCCACGTATGCATCTGCTTTATCTAAAGTAGCTCTAAAATTCAAACTTTCTTTTTTGAGATACTCTTCTATCTCTTTATCTTCAATAGGAGAGATTTTGTTTTGGAGCATCTCTATTTTTTCAGGAATAATATCAAGTGCTACCACTTCATTGTTTTGCGCTAAGAGTATGCCGTTACTTAAGCCTACATATCCTGTTCCTGCTATTGCTATTTTCATAGTTTGAAATTCCTTCCTTTGTTTAATTAATCGAACCCCCTGATTAATTTATAAACCAGATTCCGTATCAAGCACGGAATGACGGGACACGCATCTTCCCAAACAAACAAAATGTCATCCTGCACTTGATTCAGGATCCAACTTAATAATTATTCGGGAGCATTCAATTATTTATTTTCTTAATCTTTAGCAATAAAACGTATCATCTATATATATGAATATTATTGAAAAAAATCGCTCTCAAGAAAAAGTAAAAACTTTTTTTTGTCTAATCCTCCGCTATACCCACCCAAACTGCCATCTGATGCTATGACTCTGTGACATGGAATCAAAATGGAAATAGGGTTTTTTCCATTTGCATTTGCAACTGCTCTTATAGCTTTTGGATTTCCAAATATCTTTGCTTCTGTTTTATATGAGACTGTTGTGCCATAGGGTATGCTCAAAAGTGTATCCCAAACCTCTTTTTGAAATGTTGTTCCACTTGGAGACAGAGGTATCGTAAACTCTTTTCTCTCTCCTCTAAAATACTCAAGAACTTCTTTTTCAAGCCTAAGTAAAAGAGGAGATGGAGCATTTATTGATTGATAGATTTTACCCTCTTCTATAAAATCAAAAGAGATAATTGCATCTTCATTTGCTGTAGCAATCATATTGCCTAAGGGAGTTGTAATAACGCGATTATAGTGTTGATTTTGCATGGAACTTTACCTCTCTTGTTTTTGTAGTTTTTGTCTGGCATCTATTATTTCTCACTTTAATAATCTCAAACTACATCTTTATAATTTTAACATTTTTAAAGTACATTATAATGTACCCTCTTGAAATTGTCTTTTTTTTATACTTTTCTTAACACTCTCTTTACTATTAACTCTCTATAATTTCGCATGACTAGAAAAATAACAACTTTTAAAACAAATCACACGTTTGTCTTTGACACTATTATTGGCTTGCTGACTGCTCTTTTATTTAGTGCTTTTATCTACTTTGAACATTGGGGAATTAGCTCTAAACTCGTCAACACTCTCTTTGGTCTTGCTTCTATTGCACTTTTTTTATACATTTCTAAAAGAGCCATCTTAGTTGCTGGTTTTTTTATAGGGCTGCTTTGGTTTTACTGGATAGGTTATAGCTTTGAGTACACGGGGGTTGGCTATCTTACTCCTTTTGTAAGTCTTGGTTTTGCCATCATCTACCTACTCTTTTTTGGTGTTTTAGCCCTTAGCAAAGAGGTCTACATAAGAGCTATTTTACTCTTTGGGCTTAGTTTTTTTGAGCCACTTAATTGGAACTGGATGCAAATAGAGCTTATATTTGTTGAGAGTTTCATCGGCATCTATAAGTACCAACTCATCCTAGTCTTGCTTGCTCTTAGCTTACCGAAGTATTTAAAAAAACCTTACAAATACGCACCTCTAGCTCTGCTAATTTTAGCTATAAACTTTACTAGTCATGAACCAAAAGCCTCAGACCTTAGCATCAAGCTTGTAGAAACTAAAATCACACAAGACAAAAAATGGATGAGGGAAAGCCTTAGCTCTACTATCAACTTAGTCTTTAGAGAGATTGAAGATGCTATAGATAAGAACTATGATGTAGTTGTTTTTCCTGAGTCTGTTTTTCCGCTCTATATGAACCATAACCAACTTCTTATAGATAAGCTTTTAGAATACTCTAAACACATTAGCATAGTAGCAGGCACGCTTTACAAAGAGGAGGGACATAATTATAATGTTACATACTTGTTTGAAGATGGGCAATTTGAAGTGGCTAAAAAACTTGTTTTAGTTCCTTTTGGTGAATATATTCCACTTCCGAAATTTGCACAAGACTATATAAATGAGATGTTTTTTGCAGGAGAGGCAGATTTTCAAACTGCAAAAAGAGCGACTGATTTTAACATTAAAGGTGTAAAATTCAGAAATGCCATCTGCTACGAGGCGACATCTAGTAAGCTCTATGAGGGTGAGGTAGATTTTATGATAGCCATCAGCAATAATGCTTGGTTTGCACCATCCATAGAGCCTACTATCCAAAATCTTTTGATGCGATACTACGCTAGAAAAAACAACACTATCATCTATCACTCAGCAAACTACAAAGGTAGTGGAGTTATAAAATAATAATAACATTTCGATATAATGTGAAAAATAATTTTGGGGCAAAAACATATGATAAATCTCAAAAACCCAGACCTATATAACAATCGCGAACTTTCATGGTTGCAGTTCAATACTAGAGTTTTAAAGCAGGCTCAAGATGAGTCACTTCCACTCTTAGAGAGACTAAAATTTCTAGCCATCTACGGAACAAACTTAGATGAATTTTATATGATTAGAATTGCAGGTCTAAAAAAACTATTTGCAGCTGGCATCATCCTCTCAGGAGCTGATAGACTCACACCCATGCAACAGCTTCTTGAGATAAGAAACTACTTGCATCAAGAACAACAAGTAGTAGAACACTGTTTGAGCTCAATACTCAAAAAACTTGAAGTTGAGGGCATTTTTATCAAGTCTTATGAAGAGGTGACTCAGACTCAAAGAGGTAAGCTAAAAAAATATTTTTATGAGAATATTTACCCTGTAATCATCCCTATAGCCATAGATGCAACGCATCCTTTTCCGCACTTAAACAATCTTAGTTTTGGGCTTATCGTAAAACTTGCAGATATGGACGATGAAACTGTTGAGAGAACTGGCATCATAAGAGTGCCTCGTGTCATAAGTAGATTTATAGAGCTTAATGATGGCATTTATGTACCCATAGAATCACTCGTTGTTCAGCACATTCAAGACCTATTTCCAGGTTATAAACTTATAAAATATGCATCTTTTAGAGTTACAAGAAACGCAGATATGGAGATAGAAGAAGAGGAAGCTGATGACTTTATGGAGATTTTAGAAGAGGGTTTAAAACTCCGTAGAAAAGGCGAAATGGTAAGGCTAGAGGTTGGTAGCGATTCAGATGAGGAACTTTTAAATTTTTTCAACAAACATACTCATGTTTACAAAGATGATATATACAGGTTTCATACATTTTTAAATCTCTCTAGTCTTTGGCAAATTGTCTCAAACAAAAACTTCGCACACCTTTTGCATCCACCATTTAAGCCAAAAACTCTACCTCCTTTTGATCACAATGAAAATATTTTTACTGCTTTAGAAAAGCAAGATGTTTTGATGTATCATCCTTATGTTAGTTTTGAGCCAGTTATAAAGCTTATCCAAAGTGCTGCAAAAGACCCTGATACTGTATCTATAAAGATGACACTTTACCGCTCAGGAACTAATTCACCTATAGTTCAAGCCCTTATGGCTGCATCTGAGAGTGGAAAACAGGTAACTGTTATGGTTGAGCTAAAAGCAAGATTTGATGAAGAGAACAATCTAATCTGGGCGAAGGCACTTGAAAAAGCTGGAGCACATGTTATTTATGGCATCAAAGGCTTCAAAGTTCACGCAAAAGCAGCTCTTGTTACAAGACGAAAAAATGGAAAACTAAAGCAATATGCGCATATTGGCACAGGAAACTACAACCCAGCTACTGCAAAAATCTACACAGATATGAGCTATATGACCTCAAAAGATGTCATAACAAATGACTTAACAAAGTTTTTTCATTTTTTAACAGGTTTTAGTAAAAAAGGTAAACTTGACGAGCTTTATATGTCTCCAGCTCAGGTTAAACCAAAGATTTTATCTCTTATAAACAATGAGGCTAGAAGAAAAAAAGATGGACAAATCATCGTAAAACTAAACTCTTTAGTTGATGATGATGTTATTTGTGCTCTATATAAAGCATCACAAGCTGGAGTAAAGATAGACCTTATAGTGCGTGGCATCTGTTGCTTAAAGCCTGGCATCGAGGGAGTTAGTGATAACATTCGAGTTATCTCAATACTAGGTAAATACTTAGAACATCCTAGGGTTTTTTACTTTAAAAACGATGCAAGTCAAGTCTATATCTCTTCAGCTGATTGGATGCCAAGAAACCTGATGAGAAGGATAGAGCTTTTAACTGCCATCAAAGATGAAGAGTCAAAGAGCAAAATCCTACAAATACTAAAACTTCAATGCTCTGATAACACTTTAGCGCATGAACTTCAGAGTGATGGTTCATACAAAAGAGTCTTAAGAGCTTCAGAAGATGAGAAGATTATAAACAATCACAAGCTTTTAGAAGAGTTTGTAAACAAAATTTCAAAGGCAAGCAAAAAGGAGACTCAAAGAAGTGTCTCTCAAATCATGTCAAAACTATTTTCGGAAGATTCAAATGATTTATAAATTTAGAGAAAAAGAGCCAACAATTGGCAAAAACACTTGGATAGCTCCCTCAGCTGACGTTATTGGAGATGTAACATTTGGAGAGGACTGCTCCATCTGGTTTGGAACCATCATTAGAGGAGATGTACATTACATTAAAATTGGCGACAGAGTAAGTGTGCAAGATTTGAGTATGATTCATGTAACTCACTACAAAAAAGCAGATAAAAGTGATGGGCATCCTACCGTTGTAGGCGATGATGTAACCATAGGTCACCGTGTAATGCTTCATGGCTGCACCATCGAGAGTGCTTGCCTTATAGGTATGGGAGCTACTATTTTAGATGGAGCTGTCATTGGCAAAGAGAGTATTGTAGGAGCTGATGCACTTGTTACAAAAAACAAAGTTTTTCCTCCTCGCTCTCTTATCATGGGAAGTCCTGCAAAAGTTGTAAGAGAGCTTAGTGATGAAGAAGTAAAAGAACTTTATGCATCTGCTTTAAGATATGTAAGCTTTAAAGATGAGTACCAAAACTAAGTAGATGCCAGAATTTTTTATCTTTGCTGATATCATCGGTATCACCGCTTTTAGCATAAGTGGCTTTCTTGTTGCCATAAAAAACAGACTTGACATCTTAGGTATACTTATAGCATCTGCACTAACTGCCCTTGGAGGCGGAATCATAAGAGATGCTATTCTTTGCTCAACTCCTTTTGCATTTAGCTCTTTATATCCAGCTATCACGTTATTTTTGAGTCTTTTTGTAGCTTTTGTATTTAAACTATATACTAAACCATCACTAGAGCAAAAATGGATATTTGTCGTTAGTGACACTATAGGGCTGGTCGCTTTTAGTATAACAGGTGCCATCTTAGCTATAAATGCCGAATATAATTTTTTTGGAATTATGATTTTGAGCTTCATCACTGCAATGGGTGGAGGAGTGACAAGAGATGTTATGATAAACCAAGTACCAACGGTTCTAATAAGTGATTTTTACGGCTCTATTGCTGTTATAGTTGCTCTACTTTTAGCACTATTAGAAGCATTTAATTCACTAAATGCTCTAACTATCTCTAGCGTGGCAATATTTTCTGTAGTATTGAGACTCATAGCCTTCAAGAGAGGCTGGCAACTACCTAAATTTAACGCTTGAAGTCTTTTTTTGTAATTTCAAGCGCCTCTTTAAAACGCATAATCTCTCCGCCATTTTTCGCTTGAAACTCTTTAGCCATAGCTTCATTCTTAAAAGCATACTTACTTACTCTAGTCATTGTTCCTCTTATATTGCTCCCAACTACATAAAAAGCATCTCCAACAGGGATAAGTTTTAGTGAGTCAACATCAACAACTCTTGGGTTTTTAAGAGTCACACCCTCACCTAGATGCTCTTCTAAACAGTGAATCGAGCAGTATTGGTAGTTATGTTTTTCGTCTTGTGCAGCATGGCTTGTTTTATAGTACTTTACTAAGTTCATCCCGCATCTTACGCAAAACTCTTTGTTCTTACCTGTTTGAGTAAGAGTAGCTTCTTGTGGTGATACTGACTGAAACATGCTAGACTTCACATGTGGCTCTTTATCTGTAGCACATCCACCTAAAAGTAGAGCTAGCACTATAGTCGCATATATCTTTTTCATGTTTTTATCCTTGCGTTTTTAATCTTAATGTATATTAGCAACTAAGAATTAAAAAAGTGTTAAAGTGACAATATTATGACAAAATCTCTGATTATTAAGCAAAAGTTGAAAAAATATATAAAAGAGATAGCTCTTTTTATAGTTATTATGACTGTGGCTGCAAATGTTATTAGTTTTTATAAAAGCATGGACTTAAATAAACAAAAACTCCAAGAGATGAGTGTTACTCTCTTAGATAAAACAAACTATACACACCCAAAAGACAAACCTATCTTAATCCATTTTTGGGCCACTTGGTGTCCTACTTGTAAAATAGAAGCATCAAATATTCAGAGCATCTCAGAGGAGTATGAAGTGCTAAGCATTGCTGTTAGCTCTGGTGATGATAAAAAGATAAAAGAGTATATGAGCAAAAATAGTTTTGATTTTAAAGTCTATAATGATGAGAGTGGATTTTTTGCAAAAGAGTTTAAAATTGCAGCTTATCCAACTACATTTATATATGACAAAGATAAAAATCTAATCTTTAGTGAGGTTGGTTTTACGAGTACTTTAGGGCTTTACTTTAGGATGTGGGTAGCAGATAAGTTTTAATAATTCGATGCTCTGAACAATTATTAAGCTAGATCCTGAATCAAGTTCAGGATGACGCGGAATCTAGTTTATAGATTAATCAGAAGGTCCAATTAAATAGAGAAATTATAAAACAACTCGGAAGTGAGGCTTCAGCCTCGCCTATTTTGCGGGATTCGTCGTGAATAACGCTATCCTTAGCGTTCCTAAAAATCCCACTTCCGAGAAAAATCTATAGTTATTTCACACTCCCAAAGAGCTTCTTTAGCTCTTTAAGTTTATCTCATACGCTTCATCTGTAAGTGGTACCCACGGACGCTTGATATGTCTAGGACGACGTATCTTATCGTTTACATCTAGTCCACGAGTAAGTTCATCTCTCCATCCTTGGTAGATTTTAAAGTTGTTTTCATAATTTACATGAATATCACCTATCTTATCGCCACTTTGAGCAGGTTCTAAGATAACCTTTTGGTGCCAGCAGTGCATTCCTGAGATTGGGTCTGGGTGAGCTGCTGCAACTGCATTTTGCCATGAACCACTTAAACCATCCCACCAGATATTTCCACTATCACGGTTGTAGTCTGCAAATCTAGTAGCATGAAAAGGTTTGATTCCCTCTACATACTTTAACTTTCCAACTTTACCGTCCATTTGAAGTTCAGCAGTTGGAACACCAAAGCTATTGAGTCCACCAGTTCCATCATAATCTTCAATCTTGATTTGACCAGCTTCTTTACCTGCACTCTCAGGAGAGTGTGCAATAAAAGCAGGATCATTCATATCTCTTTTTATTGGTTGTGAGTTTACTTTACCAGCACTAACTCCGTTTGGAATAGAGACTGAATTTACAAGTTTCCATCTACCACCATGATGCGAACAAGCAAGAGTTCCAGGAAGTACACCCTCAGTAGGAACTGCCATAGCTACAAAGTATCCAGACTCTAATCCTGTAACACTATCTGTAATTCTTACACGAATAGCATCTCCACGCTTAAAGCCTTGACGAGCTGCATCTGGCGTTGAAATCCAGATAGGGTCATGGTTTTGAGAAATCTCCATAAGATGCTTCGAGTTAGCTGAGCGAGTATGAATGTTGTATGGGAGTCTAAATATAGTATTTAGCGCATACGAGTTCTCTTCAGTCATATACATGTGATTTACATGTGATACGATATGAACCATCTCTTTTTTCTCTTCTTCACTTCTTGGATAAAAAGGTATAGCATACTCTGGCCACTTCCAGTCTTCTGCAAGCCACTCACAGAAAAAGTCAAGTTTTTTATCCATCGTAGCAAAACCTTCCATCTTCTTACCATCGATCTCAATACCAATAGATTGCTGTTTACCATTGTTATCAGCAGTCATAACACCCGTTCTTTTATCTATGGTTACATCTTTTTTATCATACTTATGACCATGAGAGATATAGTTCTCTCCATCATCTACCACTTCTCTCTCTTGAGGAGAATAGATATGGTTTTCTTCCATCCAAACACCATGATCTCTCATATACTCATAGATTGGGAACTCTGCATTTTTGTATCTTGCATCTGAAGTAGCAGTAGATTTAAGATTTGGTAAGTTATCACCAAATGCCGCATCATACCACTCTGCGATAGTTACAGGAGTACCAGGAGTTTTTTTAGACTCCCACATAGATTTAATCGACTTAGTTTTAGCATCATCTAAGAAGATATCGCCTTTCGGATCTACATAGTTTACACATAGATCAAACCAAAATTCATTCTCTTCCCAAACTTCACCAAGACCAGCTTTTATATGAGCTTCTAGTGTAGCACGAGCTGGGTTTTTAGGTTTCCATCCCATCTTCTCTAGTGCTACACGCATAACAGGTTGACGAAATGATGTCCAACGAGCTGGCATCGTAGCTTCTGAGTGTTGGTCATGTCTCTCTCCAGCAAGACCTACAGGTAAAATATAATCAACATACCAGTTAGTTTCAGACCATACAGGAGAAAGATTAAATGTTAACTCCATCTTCTTTTCATCTTTGATAGTCTCTATCCATCTAAAACCATCTGGATTTATCCAAACAGGGTTATACATACGAGGAATCCAAACAGAGAGTTTTTGAGGAACATTAAGCCCTCTATCTATCCATTTTTGTTGCCACTGTGTATCTGAGAGAAGGTGCGGTAGTAAAAATGATAACTCATAAGAAGAGAGAGGCCATTCAGGCGGCCAAGTTAGTTCATTATAAGCATTTACTTTTGGAATATCTGCGCCACCTTTTCCTTGACCAACAGTAGAGCTTCCACCTTTTCCGGCAACTGAAATAACATGCCAGTGATGAAAGAAAGTACCACCCTCAGGACCAATAGCCCCACGAAGTGCAAGTGAGAAGTAACCAGTTCTTCCAGCAGTCCATCCACCTCTGTTTCCAGAAGATGAAGCTCTCCAGTAGTATGAAGACACAGAAGTCCCCGCCCAGATAAACATATCGTATAGTTCTTCAAGTTTATGAGCAGGTACATGAGTCTCTTTAGAAGCGTACTCAAGCGTAAATGGAGCATAAGTCTCTTTTAAAACTTCTAGAAAATCTTCAAACTGATCTCCTGTTGGAACTTTAGAGATATAACCTTTAGTTACCATGTACTCTAAATACTTTTTATTATCTAAAAATACTTCCCAGTTAATCCACTTTCTAACAAACTCTTTATCAACTTTATTTTCACTTAAAACTCTTTGAGCTAAGTATAGATATATAGCTGGTTCGGTTCCAGGCCATGCTGATATCCATAAGTCTGCCATACCAGCAGAGTTAGACATACGAGGATCCATAACTACAAGCTTAGCGCCCTTTGATCTTGCATCTGCAATAAAAGAGGCTGATTGTTGGAAGTAGTGACCAGCATCTGCTGCGTGAGATGAGTTTAAAAAGATAAGTTTTGCATTTGCCCAGTCTGGTGATGGTCTATCATCATTTGCAAACTGTATGATTCCTGTACGAGCATTTGCTGAACAGATATTAGTGTGTGAATTAAACGAGTCACAACCTAGCGTATGCCAAACTTTACCAGTAAAACCATTTTCATTTGGACGACCAACATGATACATTACTGATTTTTTAGATAACTCATCACCGACTCTAAGAGTATCGCCCATCTTTTTACCAATGGCAGTCATCGCCTCATCCCAAGTTGTACGAACCCACTTGCCCTCACCACGAGCAGAACCAGGAGCACGCTTAAGTGGAAATGCTATACGGTCTGGATCGTACATTTGTGATTGTGCAGCGTAACCTTTTGCGCAGTTTCTTCCACGAGATGCAGCGTGAAGAGGATTACCCATATACTTCTTAACTGTAAAAGTTTTCTTATCAATCCATGCAGTCAAACCACAAGAAGCCTCACAGTTTGAACATGCTGTTGGGACTATCATATAGTCGTTTACTTCGATACCTTTTGGATTATCAGCACTTCTTACACCATGACGGTCAATCCCGCCTCTTTTCCAGTCATTTCCATCAAGCTCTTTAAAGTCGCCCCACTCCTCCATCGGAGGGTAGAATGATAATGAATCTGGAGTATTTGTAAACTTGCTTTGTGAGACAGACTCAGCTTGTGCATCTGTTGTAAATACACCCTTAGCAATAACAGCGCCAGCAACAGTAAATGCGGCGCCTTTTAAAAATGTTCTTCTACTTTGTAAATACATCTAATTCTCCCTAACTCATTGGTAATAATTGTGGAATTGTTAGCCAAACATGCTTAACTAACCACAGACCTACAAGCGCTAATAACGCTGCAAGTTTTAAAAGATTTTCGCTCTTTGAAGCTCTACTTAAAACGATAAGAAGCATCGGTAAGAGATATGTTATCCATTGACCTAACCAAAACATAACTGTATATGGTCCATCACCTTTAATATATTCTAATATAAAAGCAACTTCTTCAGCCTTCATAGGGCCAAAGATATACTCTGACATATATAGAGTAAAAGACATTAAAGCACTTAGACCCAACACTACACCTAGAGTCTTCTTAGCTTCGTAGTTTAGTTTATTACCACCTAGTAAAATCATAAATGCAGAACCCGCTAGAAGTGCTGCAAAAACCATTTGAGCCGACTCTGTTGGCATCTGCCATAGTTCGCGAGCTGTACATTGTGACATTAGTGCTGCTGTATAGAGTGTAACTGGGATTGCTAAAATCACTACCCAAGTTAGTATCTTGTCAAAGAGTGCATCATCTTTTTTGATAAAGCTTACAAAGGCAAGAAGGAAGAGTAAACCTACAAATATCGTAGCCATCCAAGCGCCGATAGTAATCGCTGAAGATAGATGAGGATAGAAGAAAATATGCCACATTCTAAATGGTTGATGCAAGTCCGCTAGAGTAAAAAGTAAAAAGATATGGATAAAGATAAGAGCTACTACGGTTGTAGGAAATCTTAAGCCCTTTACTTGATCTGGATGTGTTCTAATAAGCAAAAACAACATAAAGATAACACCAGTACCAATACTCTTCGCCCACATATTAATGGTTACAAGCCAAGGCCAAACAATTCCAGGAAGTGCCGCATCCAAAGTAACTACAGCATTTGTTGCTGCTAAAATTTCATGTGCCGCCATTAGTGTGATCCTCCTACTGGAAGTGTAGTTATATTGTTAAACAGTGAAAAACCTTCTACTCTTTTTGAAGCAAGAGGGTTTAAGCTAACGTTGCCACCATTTACATAGAAGTGATGAGGGTTTGTACCTTTTTCTGGTTTTCTAACCTGAACATTACTTTGGTTTTTTTGGATATATTTAGAGATGTTTGATGTTGGATCATCCAAGTCACCAAAAATATTTGCCTGAACTGGGCAAGCAACTACACATGATGGCATCATTGAAGATGCAACGCGGTGTGCACAGTAAGTACACTTATCTGCAGTTTGTGTTTGAGGATCAATGTATATCGCACCGTAAGGACAAGCCATCACACAGCCAGCACAACCAATACAGCGTTCTTTATCTATGTTTACAATACCATTTTCCAAATAATGCAGAGCACTTACTGGACAAATTCTCACACAAGGTGCATTCTCACAGTGATTACATCTAAGAGGTGTAAAAGTTCTTTTTGTCTCTGGGAAAGTCCCCACATCCACATACTTAACACGAAGTCTCCATGTACTAAGTGGTACTTCATTTTCCACTTTACATGCGATCTCACATCCTTTACATCCCATACACAGATGCAAATCAACCAGGAAACCTAATTGCATATACTCTCCTTTTGCCTAAATCATTTTAGGACAGTTTCTATTCATAACCATAACTAATACACTTAAAAAGAAGCCGTTATAGTCCTATGTCAGGCTCTTTTACGCATAAAAAATAGTATCGAAGTAACCTTAAATT
>Ga0265295_1006857_pt1 | contig 13507 bp, 17 predicted proteins | sample Munlansysbiofilm_FD_192503 | JGI IMG/M metagenome (GOLD analysis project Ga0265295, IMG submission 192503) | Leachate microbial communities from a municipal landfill in Southern Ontario, Canada - Methane capture system biofilm | ecosystem: Engineered > Solid waste > Landfill > Unclassified ... | reverse complement strand
TGAAGGATTTTCCCACATCTATCTGCTCTACCACTTCCATATGAGCACGGGGTTCGATTTAACCGTCGTCCCATTCATGGAACCGGCCGAACGCGGACTCTTTTCCACCCGCGCTCCCAGGCGCCCCAACCAGATCGGCCTGTCCATCGTGAGGCTGGAGCGCATCGAAGGCAATACCCTGCACATCCTGGATGTGGATGTGCTGGATGGCACTCCGCTCCTGGACATCAAGCCCTACTTCACAACTTTCGACGCCTTCCCCGAAGCCGTCTCAGGTTGGGCCGAAGCACATCAGAACAAGGCAGGCCAGGTCCGCTCCGATACACGCTTTGTCGACCCCAAGGCATAATCAAGGATATCGCCCCCGAGGGGAACCGGGCACGGCTGCTCGACGCTGCGTCATGAAGAGCCCTCCCCTGTCGCAGCGGCATCGATCACGCGTCAGCTTCAATCCTTGTCTTTTTTACCGTCCTTGAATCCCTGCTCGAACGCGGCCTTGGCCTTGGAAAAGCTGTCCTTCCAGACGTGAAATGACTCTTCGAGCCCTTCTTTGATTTCATCCCAGGCGGACCCGCTGGCCTCCTGCAATGCTTTCAATTTTGCCTCGACCTCATTACGTTTTTCCCTCAACTCCTCGATGTGCTCAAGGTAGCGAAGCTTCAAATCCGCCTGAGACTGATTCGCCTTTGCGGACACTATGTCGATTTCGGCATTCCATTCATCAATTTTGGCCTTGAGTTTCTGCACATAGACATCTTTTTTTTCCGGCATGAGAATCGTCTCCTCGCAAAATTACGGATTATAGGTGAGCACTGGTTAGGATTGACCTTTTTACCAAGGATTACTAATTTTGCCAAACTCTCCCGCACCTGTCCGCGCGGGGCCATCCGGCGCCCATGCCCGCAACAAGGAGGAATAATGGAGACATTGATCATTGGCGCCGGGGCCATGGGTGGCCTGTTCGCCACCCTGCTTGCTCCCGTGGTTCCGACAAGCCTCTTGACCACCAATGCCGAACACGCCGAGGCCATCAATCTGGCCGGGCTCTGCCTCACCGGCATGGATGGCCGGATCCGCCGCTCTTTGGCCAGGGCGCTGACCGATCCAAGGCAGTTCGGCCGCTGCGCCGACCTGGTCATAATCTGCACCAAGGCCCGCTCGACAAGCCAGGCCGCGGGCGTTGCCCGGCAACTGCTGACCGAGAACGGCCTGGTGCTCACCCTGCAAAACGGGCTCGGCAACCTCGAGCGCATGCAGGCCGCGGTGGGCACCGCCCGCGCCGCCGCCGGCATCACCGCTCAAGCGGCCACCCTGCTCGGCCCCGGACAGATCCGTCATGCCGGCAGCGGTCCAACCGTGCTGGCCGCAGGCCCCGGACAGGCCAAAAAGATCGCCGCCGTCGCAGCCGTGTTCAACCAGGCAGGCATCCCCACCAGTGTCACCGAGGATGGCGAGGCCCTGCTCTGGTCCAAACTCATCATCAACGTGGGCATCAACGCCTTGACCGCATTGCTGCGGGTCCCAAACGGCACGCTGGCCGAGATCCCCGAATGCGAGTCCATCATGGCCCAGGCGGTGGCCGAGGCCGTAGCCGTGGCGAGAGCCATGGGCATAGAATTGCCCGACGAGGCACCGCTCGACAGGGTCAGGCAGATTTGCGAAGCGACCAGCGGCAACCACTCCTCCATGCTTCAAGACATCCTGAAAGGCAGGCCTTCCGAAATCGATGTCATCAATGGCGCCGTCGTCCGCAAAGGCGCCCAGAACGGTGTCCCCACTCCGGTCAACCAGATGCTGACGCAACTGATCAAGGCCTTGGAAGCCACAGTCCCCCACCGGATCCCGCCCTCTTCCTCCTGAAGAATTCGCCCATGCGACACCCCCTTCTTTTGAAAAGATGCAGACTTTGGCGGACGCCCTCGACGAATTGAAGAAAGGATCACTTCGGCATGACGGCAAGCGCGGCCCATCGGCAAGACCCGTGTTTGAAAAAAGACACCCGGCCGCATGAATGGATTCAGGCTACGGTTCAGTCGGCGGCGTTGTTCCGGGGTGCGAGCAGTTTCTGTCCACCGTCGCTCGCGCCCGGCGTCTTGCCGGTCATCTCGCGCAGGACTTCCACGATGGGCGTGCCGTTGGCGTTCACCGCCTGCGGATTGATACGCACCAGATCCTGCCAGGCCGCAATGGCTCCTTCCCGGTCGCCGAGGTCGTAGAGCAGCACGATACCGGTGTTCATGCGCGCAGTTTCATGCCGGGGATCCACGGCGACGGCCTTGGCAAAGGCATCCAGGGCCTGCTGAAATTCACCCAAAGAGCGGTGCATGACGCCCATGTCGGTCAGCACGTTGGGATTGCCCGGGCTGAGTTCCAGAGACCGGCTGTAGGCCTCGACGGATTTGGCGGGCTGGCCCGTGTCGAAGTAGAGATTGCCCAGGGTGATCCAAGCGTTCACGTCCTGCGGGTTCAAGGCCACGCGATCGGAATAGACCTTGATCTGGGCGAGCATGTCGTTGCCCTGGGACTGGGCCGGAGCTTCACTCTGCCCTTTGGTGGAATGAAAGGCCGTGCTGAACGCGACGCCGATGAGCGCCCCCGCCATCAGGATCACGATCCCGTAAACCAGGGCATTGTTCTTTTTGCCGGCCTGCTGTTTGGCCGATGATTTCGCCATACATCCTCCTTGTCTGATAGTGTCGCCCGGATCCGGGCAGGCACGGCCCGGACTACCCGGACCGCACCGGAGCCGCAAGCAAGCTTCGGACCAGCCGGGGACACCGACACGTACGCAAATCAGCAGGAAAATGCTCAAAAAAAACATAAAGCTGCACATCAAGTGCACAACCATAAACCATAGCTGCACATCGACGTGCACGCTCCGTCGCAAACCACTTGAGACGATGTCACAAAAAAAGAACGCCCCGCAAGAAGGAAAGCGGTTCGACAGATTTTACGCGTTGCGGTAGATGCCTTGCATCACGAGCCCCTCACGCCACAATACCCGGATAATTCGGAGCGCCCATGTATCTGACCGCCATGACCCATCGGGACGAACTCTTTGACCTGACCATGCGCTGGATGAACGACGACTTCCACCCTGATGATGGGGAAACCCTGACCCGCATATTCGTCTATGAAAGCGCCATCTCCGCCCTGATCATCGAACGCGTCCTGCACCTGTTCGGCAAATTCCGGGACGCTCCGCTCAACGCGCGGCGGGTGCGCTTCAAGCACGAGCTGCGCGAGCGCATCCTCGCGCACCTTGGAGCGCACACGCCACGAGTGGATGAACTGGCGCAAAATTTCCGCGACAACCCCACATATTTTTTTCCTTTCCTGCCCGTGGACGCCCTGATCATCACCGATGACGCGTCCCACCTGCTGGCCCTGGGACGCGTCAAACGGATGGCCCGCGTCGCGGAAAAGGTGTCCTTTCGCCTGGTGGAGGCGCTCTTCAAGGAAATCCAGACCAAGGCGAGAAGCTTTGCCCAGCAGCGGGCCGCGCAGGCCGGAGTGTTGTTGGATGCATTTGTCAGTTCGGACGAGGCGATGCAGAACGATTTCGTGCAGGCCGAGGAAGCCGTGGCCCACAGCTTCAAGGGCAAAACCATCCACATCGGGGCTGAAGCCTTGACCATAAACGACATCCTCGGCTTCAAAATCATCGCCCCGCAGGAAACCCTCGACCGTCTCCCGTCCATATTGGGCGGCGAACCGGGGGTGAGCGTGGCGGAAATCCAGAAACACAGCGGCAACTACAACGCCGTCAACCTGCTGCTGGACCTTGATCTCCCGCCCATGGACACACTGGCTGCGCGCCTGCGCGACATGGACTGGAGCATGGCCGGCCAGCGCGGGCTGGACCCGGACAATGTCCGGCTGAATATCGGGAACTACGTGATGGAAGGGGCGGGTTCGGTCAGGATCGAACTTATCCTGACCACCCCGGAGGAACTGATGGAAGCGGAATTCGGCCGCTCCATCCACGAACTGCGCATCCTGCGACTGCGGCAAAGGCAGGCATACTGCGGCCCTCTCGGACAAAACGCGGGATATCTGATCGAGTACATGCTCACCCTGGCCGCATCGCCCACGGTCCGCATTCCGGAAATACCGGTCAAGATGTACGGGCGCTATCTGCCCGAGGAAATTGAGGCCTTGAAATCCGCCCTGCGCGGCAATGCCTTTGATGAAGGTCTGCTTGGCACGTTCTGCATGCGCCAGGGAACATGCGAAACGACACTGGACGATTAGAGCGGGAGCACCGAGCCACAGAACCCGCCCTTAAACGACGGCAAGGCTGAAATGCAGGCTATCCGAGTCGTCGTGCTCCGGCACGGCCCGCGCCCCGCCCGGCCCTGGCCACAAGCCACAGCCCGGCCAGAATGCACGGAACGCTCAGCCACTGCCCGACGGTCAGAAAAAAACCGGCTTCATAGGCGGCCTGCGGCATCTTGTAGAATTCAAGCACAAGGCGGGCGGCAAACACCAGCACCAAGAAATTTCCGGCGAGCAGACCTTGGCGGCTGCGCACGCCCTCCGCACGCCAGGCCGAAAAAAGAACCGCGAAGATCATAACATAGGCCGCAGCCTCGTAAAGCTGCACGGGATGACGCGGAAGATCGTCCACCCGCGCGAAAATCACGGCCCAGGGCACGATGGTCGGCATGCCCACGATCTCGGAGTTCATGAAATTCCCGATGCGAATGAACGCCCCGCCCAGGACGGCGGGCACTGCGATGCGGTCCAGCAGCCACAAAAAAGGATAGCTTCCGGTCCGGGAGTAGGCCCAGACCGCGACAAGAATCCCGGCCACCCCGCCGTGGCTGGCCAGCCCTCCCTCCCAAATCTTCAAGATATCAAGAGGATTGGACAAATAATAGACCGGATCGTAGAGCAGACAGTGCCCAAGCCTCGCGCCGACAAGGGCACCGATGACCACGAATCCAAGCAGGGCGTCCAGGTCGTTCTTATCCCGCCCTTCACGCGCGAACATACGACCCATGATCTGCAATCCGGCAATGAAGGCGGCAGCAAAAAACAGTCCGTACCAGTGGATGGACAGGGGGCCGAGGGACACGGCGATGGGGTCGGCATTCCAAGTGAACATTGCGTAGATTCCCGTGAGCTTAAAATGAGGGCGCGAACAGTGAGGGACGCGGTGCCAGTCGTCCGACCACACCCAAAAAAAAAGCGAGCCGGAGTTTCGGCTCGCATACCGCCAAGCTGATTGGACGAAAAGCACTTTCTAGGAGCAGCCTTTTCCCGTCAGTTTGGCGGCTCCGGCCTGGACCACGGCGGCGATATTGGTATCGCTGGCCGGACTGTCGCCTTTCTGAAAGCCCAGGTCCGCCAGGTTCAGGTGCTCAAAATTATTGAATCCAGCCTCTTCAAGGCATTTTTTGGTGCAATTGAGGGGGCAACCGTCAATCGCCAGGATGGCCTGGGCCGCTTCGGTGGTTTTGACTATCCCGCTGACGCGTCCTCCGATCCCGGCCAGGCAAAACATGCGCCCGACACCCTCGCTGGTCATCTTCCGGGCAGCCTGGTCCGCCAGAGCGCCCACATCGGCCCCTCCTGAACAGGAGAAAATCAGTTTCGGCGCCGCGCCGCAAGAACAGGGCTTATCTTCTGCCATTTTCCATACCTCCTAAGACAACATTTTTTTCAGTTCATCCACCGTCGGCACCTTGCCAACCAGCTTGACCTCTCCGTCCACTACCAGCCCCGGAGTCATCATCACGCCGAAGGCCATGATCTGGTTCACGTCCGAGACCTTCTCGATCTCATACGCCAGGCCCAGGGCATCGGCCGCCGCCTTGACGGCCTCCGTCAGCTTCACGCACTTGGGGCACCCGGTGCCCAGAATCTGAATTTTCATATTTCCTCCACACCTAAAGATTTGATGAATCAACCCCAGACCGACCCGTAAAAAAGACCCGAAAACGTGGCCATGACAATGACCAGACTGACGAAGACCACGGTCTTCTTCACACCCATGATACTGTTGATGACCAGCATGTTCGGCAGACTGAGCGCAGGACCGGCCAGGAGCAGGGCCAGGGCCGGGCCTTTGCCCATGCCGGAGCCGATGAGCCCCTGCAGGATGGGCACTTCGGTCAGGGTGGCGAAGTACATGAACGCCCCGGCAAAAGAGGCGAAGAAATTGGCCATGAACGAATTGCCGCCCACGGCCCCGGCTACCCATTCCGAGGGGATGAGCCCTTCGTTGCCGACGCGACCCAACAAGGCTCCGGCGATGAGCACGCCGAAAAGAAGGAGCGGCAGGATCTGCTTGGCAAAGCCCCAGGAGGACGAAAACCAGTCCCCGACTTCGCCGTCATCCGTGCTGGTGAAAGCGGACAGGCCGATAACGCCAGCCGTGAAGGCCAGAAGCGGCTGACCTGGAAAGAAGACGGCCAGCAGGATCACCGGAATGGCGGCAGTTCCCACTTTCCAGATCTTCACACCGAACCAGCGCACAAGCATCACGCCCAGAGCCACTGAGAAAGCCGAGGTCAGCATCCACTTTGCCCCGAAAATGGCGGCCCACACTCCGGAATCCGTTTGGGGAGCGCCCCAGTTGGCAAAAACCAGGATGGCGACCATGGAGGCGAAGTAAAGAGCGTTCTGCCACAGGGGACGCTTCACTTCTTCTTCCATCATGGCCATCTGCATGACTTGGCGCTCTGCTTCTTCCTTGCGGAAAAAGAAATGCATGAGCACTCCGATAATCACACTGAAAATGATAGCCCCCACGGCGCGGGCGATTCCCATTTCAGGCCCGAGAATACGGGCCGTCATGACGATGGCGAGTACGTTGATGGCCGGGCCGGAGTAGAGGAAGGCACAGGCGGGCCCGAGGCCCGCGCCCATGCGGTAGATGCCGGCGAAGAGGGGCAGCACCGTGCAGGAGCATACCGCCAGGATGGTGCCCGAAACCGAGGCCACGCCGTAGGCCAGGATCTTGTTGGCCTTGGCCCCCAGGTACTTCATGACTGCGCCCTGGCTGACGAAGACCGAGATGGCGCCGGCGATGAAGAAGGCCGGAATCAGACACAAAAGAACGTGTTCCTGAGCGTACCATTTGACGAGATGGAACGCTTCGAGGATGGCGTTGTCAAAACGCGGCAAACCGACGGGCAGATAAAAACAGGCCAGGAACACGACCACGATAATAGCGAGCGGCTTCCACTCTTCTTTCCAATTCATGACAAACCTCTACTTGATTTGCGGCCGGTCCGAGAGGCCGGTCATGGTAAGATGTTCCAGGGCACGCGTGGAAAGCACGGCTTCGATGCAGTGCATGAAATTCAAGACGCACGGGACTTTGAGGCTGTAATAGACCTGCTTGCCCCTTTTATCGTCCTGCACGATACCGGCCTGCTTGAGCACGGTCAGATGCTTGGACACGGTGGAAAAATCCGCGTCGATGAGTTCGGCAAACTCGCACACGCATTTCTCACCGGCTTCAAGCTGCTCCACCATCCACAACCTGGTCGGATGAGCCAAGGCTTTGAGAACCGCAGCCTTGGCCTCATAAAATTTTTTGTCTTCAGTTTTCATGTTCGCTCCTTCATTTGCATAAATGACCAAATAAGCAAGCCTGCCCGTCTCGTCAATGGCGGAAACGTGATTTGGCGAAATTTTCACTTTCCATTCCTGACGAAATCACACGGAAAAGAATTGACGCGGGAAACGCTTGGCCATATTGCCAAGCGAAAATCAGAGGACAACCATGCTCATGCATTTTCGCCCCACCAGGGAAGACTTCGAGGCCCGTGCCCGGGTCATGAAGGCCCTGGCCCACCCGACCCGGCTCATGATGATCGAGGAGCTTTCGCGCGGCGAACGCTGCGTCCGCGACCTGCGTGATCTTGCGGATTGCGACCTGTCCACGGTTTCCAAGCATCTCTCGCTTTTGAAAGACGCGGGCATAGTGCAGGACGAAAAGCGCGGCAAGCAGGTCTACTATCGCCTGCGCGTTCCCTGCGTGCTGAATTTCTTTCACTGCCTGGACTCGGTGCTCACGGCCCGGGACCGGCTGGGCTGATTCGTGGCCGCAAGGCCAATCAAAACTTCAACCGCTTACGGAGCTGTCATGAAAAAAGTTCACGTCATGGGCCCTGGCTGCCCCAAATGCACCGAAACCTTCAAAATCGTCGAAGCAGCCATTGCCGAAACCGGCGTTGAGGCTACTCTCGAAAAAGTCACCGATTTCACCGAGATTTCAAAATTCGGCGTGTTCACCACCCCGGCCGTGGCCGTGGACGGCACGGTCAAGGTCATGGGCAAGGTGCCCAAGAAGGCCGACGTGGTGGCCTGGCTGACCGCGTAATACGCTTTGGGAGTCAGCGCATCGAGTGCGTGTACCTTCCTTTGCGGTCACGGCAAAAGAAAGTCGTCATTCCCTTGAAGAAGGGGATCCATGTCTTTTTAACTATTCGAAAAGAATGGATTTCACGCATAGCCTGACATGGCCCGCCTTCGCGGGAATGACACGCAGGTTCACTCGCAACTTATCGCAGTTACCTCTTCCATCAACGAATTGTGTTGAGCCAAAGCAAAATAGTACTTTTTCAACCCGACAATTGAGCACCCCCCTATTCCCGAGGTTTCCATGAAAGTCTTCCGCCTTCTCCTCGCCTTTTTTGTCCTGATTGCCGCTTCGCAGGCCCTGGCCGCGCCGTCCCCACTCATCTCCGGCGACCCGCAGGAAGTTCCCATCAAGGGCATGGTCACCATGGTCGACGTCGGAGCCAAGGCCTGCATACCCTGCAAGATGATGATTCCGGTCATCGAGTCCCTATCCGAAGAATACGAAGGACGGGCCGCCATCGTTTTCATCGACGTCTGGAAAAACCCGGACGAGACGCCGAAGTATGGCCTTCGCGCCATTCCGACCCAGATTTTCTACGACAAGGACGGCAATGAAATCATGCGCCACGAAGGATACTTTTCCAAAGAAGAGATCATCAAGGTTCTGACCAGGCTCGGGGTGGAATAATGGATCAATTCCTGATCCTTATCCATGAATGGATGGGGTCCGGCGTGGGTCTGGCGGCTCTGGGCTGTTTTTTATGGGGCGTGGTCAGCGTGCTCTTCAGCCCCTGCCACCTGGCCTCCATCCCGCTCATCGTCGGCTACGTGGCCGGGCAGGACAGACTGGTCGAAGGACGGCAGGCCGCGCTGTACGCCGGTCTTTTCACCACCGGCCTCTTTCTGACCATCGCCGCCATCGGCGCGATCTGCGCCCTGCTCGGCCGCATGCTCGGCGACGTGGGCCCGTACTGGACCATCGCCGTCGGGCTCATCCTGTTATGGGTGGCCTTGGACATGCTCGGCGTGGCCACATGCTCCATGGGCGGAAGTCTCATGGGCCGCTTCAAACTGCGCGGCATGGGCGGGGCCTTCGTGCTCGGTCTGGCCTACGGACTCCTGTCCGGCTCCTGCACCTTCGGCTTCATCGCCCCCATCCTGGCCGTCATCACGGTGCAGGAAAAAATCGCCACCGGCATCCTGCTCATCATTCTCTTTGGCCTCGGGCCCTGCATCCCCATCGTCATCGCCGGCAGTTCCACGGCCCTGGTGCGGCGCCTCCTGGCCAACGCCTCCTGGCAGCGCGGGGGCACGGCCTTCCGACGACTGGCCGGAATCCTCATCGGCCTCATGGGCATCTACTTCATCGCCCGCCCCTTTCTGCCGGCCTGAGTCATCTGCCCGTGAGTGCTCTGTTTCATAAACCTGAAGCCCTTGCATTGACATATCCACCTATGCGGATATATCAAGCAAACAAAGCCCACCCAAGAAGGAGCAAGCGCCACATGAAAAAAGAGAACCTCGCAGGAATCAGCTTTTTCGAAAAAAATCTCACGCTTTGGGTCGCCCTGTGCATGGTCGCGGGGGTGCTCATCGGCAAGTTCCTTCCCGCAGTCCCGGCTTTCTTAAGCAAGTTCGAATACGCCAAGGTCTCCATTCCCATCGCAGTGCTGATCTGGTTCATGATCTATCCGATGATGATGAAGGTCGATTTCGCGAGCATCAAAAACGTGGGCAGGAATCCGGGCGGTCTGTACCTGACCTGGATCGTGAACTGGCTGATCAAGCCGTTCACCATGTTCGCCATCGCGGGCTTTTTCTTTTTCGTGGTCTTCGCGCCCTTCATCGAGCCCGAACTGGCCCGTGACTATCTGGCCGGGGCCATTCTGCTCGGGGCCGCGCCGTGCACGGCCATGGTTTTCGTCTGGAGCCACCTGACCCGAGGCAACCCGGCCTACACCGTGGTCCAGGTAGCCACCAACGACCTCATCATCCTGATCGCTTTCACTCCCATCGTAGCCTTTCTGCTCGGCGTGAGCGGCGTGAGCATCCCTTGGAACACCCTGCTCCTGTCCGTGGTGCTGTTCGTGGTCATCCCCCTGGCCGGAGGCGTGCTGACCCGCAAACACGTCATCAAAAGCAAGGGCCTGGACTATTTCAACAACACCTTCATCCCCAAGTTCAACAACGCCACCATCGTCGGGCTGCTGCTGACCCTGGTGCTCATCTTCTCCTTCCAGGGCGAGGTCATTCTCGATAACCCGCTGCACATCCTGCTCATCGCCATCCCGCTCATTATCCAGACCGTGCTCATCTTCTTTATCGCCTACCTGGGGGCCAGAAAAATGAAGCTCTGCCACAGCATCGCGGCCCCGGCGGGCATGATCGGAGCGTCCAACTTCTTCGAACTGGCCGTGGCCGTGGCCATCACCCTGTTCGGGGCCTCGTCCCCGGTGGTCCTGGCCACCATCGTCGGCGTGCTGGTGGAGGTTCCGGTCATGCTGGCTCTGGTCAAATACGCCAACCGCACCGCAGGCTGGTTTCCGGATCTGCGGAGCTGACGCAGTGAATTCGCGTTCGGGGATAATTTTGGAATGAGTGCCCGCAGTACCGGAATGGACTAAGGGCTTTGATCGTTAAAGCAGTATCGAAGCATCAGGAGTTCATCATGAAAATACTCTTTCTCTGCACAGGAAATTCCTGCCGCAGCCAGATGGCTGAAGGCTGGACCAACCATTTGAAAAAAGGTGAAATCGAGGCCAGTTCCGCCGGCATCGTACGGCACGGCATGAATCCGTACGCGGTCAAGGTCATGCAGGAGGCAGGCGTGGACATCAGCGCCCACACCTCCAAAACCCTGGACGATCTGCCAAGCCTCGAATTTGACGCCGTGGTTACGCTGTGCGGCCACGCCAATGAAACCTGCCCGTTTTTTCCCGGGCCGGTCCGCAGGGTGCACCAGGGCTTCGACGATCCGCCGAGCCTGTGCTCCGGGATGACGGACGAGGAGGAGATATTGGCCGTCTATCGCAGGGTCCGCGATGAAATCCGTCTATTCGTTGAAGGCTTGCCCGAAAACCTTGGGTGATCCTGTCAACCGGCAGGATCCGGTTCGAGGCCGCCGCTCGAATTCACGACGCGAGCACCACGCAGCTCAATTCGCGGCATGTAGCTGTTCCATGGTGCGGATCACGGCGCTCAGACTGAAGTTGCTGAGCATGTGCACGGGCTTTTTGAACTTCTTGCCCAGGCTCTTGACCTTCAGACACGCGCCGTGGCTGTTGCAGTTGACCGGGCACAGGACCAGATCCGCCCGCTGCACGCTATTTTCGAGACCCTTGCCGCCGGACTTCATGTGCCCGGCGTGGTACTCGAAAATCCCGCCGCGCTCTTCCACCAGCTTCCGATAAGCCTTTTCCATGCGCTCGATGCCGCCGACGATGAGCACCCGCTTCCTGCACAGGTCATAAGACGGACATTGCGCGCAATCGCCGCTGCGACAGGTCATGTACGACGGCTCATCCGCATTCGGCTGCGATGAAAATCCGTTACGCGAATGCCGCCGGTGCTTTTCCAGGCCGTGCTGCTCAGCAAATTTGTTCATCCTCGTCCTCCAGTCTGACCGAGTTTGCTACCGACTCCATTTCACACGTTTGCCTTCAACTCGGGTATCGGCAGCAAAATCCCAGTGCTTCATATAATTTTATAATTCTAAAATCGAGAGAACTGAAAATTATTTTTTCTTATTTTATTCTAATTATTTATTTAATAATTAAGAACATAATTATTAGCCACGCCTAACAGCTAGCCCACATAAACGCCCCCTGTCAACACACTCCGTTCCTGATCGTTCAACGGCCAACATCCTGCGTCGTCTTTTCCGGGCAGATCACATACACAACACCGCGTATCCGGTTGGAACAACAAGGGGAGTTGTTACCCAGCAGCGGTTTGCAGTAATGACTTTCCATGAATCCGGCCAACAACATTCACGACACGCTGTTCCGATACACCATGAGCCACAGTGACGTAGCCGCCGACTTCCTGCGCCATTATCTACCGCCGGAAGTGACCGCTCATTTACAGCTCGACACCCTGGCCATCGCCAAGGATACCTTTGTAACTCCCGATCAGCGGGGATACTATTCGGACCTGTTGTACACGGTCCTGCTGCAAGGTGACAAACAGGGGCTTGTCTATTTCCTGTTCGAACACAAAAGTCGCCCCGATCGTTTCGTGGCGCTGCAACTCCTGCGCTACATGGTTGAAATATGGGAACTGCACCGCAAGCAGCACAAAAACACCAAAACTTTGCCGCTCATCATTCCCATCGTTGTCTATCACGGCAAGAACAGGCGCATCGTGTCACGACTCGTCGATCTGATCGACCTTCCGACCCTGGCAAACAATGCTTATGTGCCGCACTTTGAACTCACGTTTTACGACTTCTCCCCGGCATCGGATGAAAAGATAAAGGGAGCCATCGCCCTGCGCCTGATGCTCACCTGCTTTCGCGCCAAAAACAACCCCACGACGGTTGAGCATGTCATGGAAATTTTCGCGTTGCTGGCCAAACTCGACAACACTGAAACCTCCATGCGCTGGATCGAGGTCATCGCAACCTACCTGTTCCAGACCATGGACATCGAACGGAACGTCATGCACAATATAGCCACCCTGCAACTGGATGAGAGCAAGGAGGATAGGATCATGACTCTGGCTGAACGACTCCGCAAGGAAGGCCGAATGGAAGGCAAACTGGAAGGCAAGCTGGAAGGCAAGCTGGAAGGCAAGCTGGAAGGGGAAGTCCTGGGCCGCCACGCTGTTCTGAGGCGTCAGCTTGGCAAGCGCTTCGGAAAGGATATTCTTGACATCCGCATGCAGGAACGCCTGCGCTGCGCCACCGCCGAACAGTTGGACCTCTGGGCCGAGCGTATCCTCGACGCTCACACACTGGAGGATGTTTTCAGAGAATAGCCCCCCTTTTGCGGGCCCACGCCGTCATTTTTCCCGGCTCGATGCCCCCATGCACGGCATCGTTCACGTCATTCTTCGCCGCCAAGCCATCCCCGATAAGCACTCTTATTCTCGCGAGCCGCCATCTGTCTCGCCTGAAACGGACGGCTCCAGCAACGCGCCCCAGTCCGTGCGGCCGCTCATTTCCCGCAGAATCTCTTGCGGCAGAAAA
>Ga0265295_1006856_pt1 | contig 13508 bp, 12 predicted proteins | sample Munlansysbiofilm_FD_192503 | JGI IMG/M metagenome (GOLD analysis project Ga0265295, IMG submission 192503) | Leachate microbial communities from a municipal landfill in Southern Ontario, Canada - Methane capture system biofilm | ecosystem: Engineered > Solid waste > Landfill > Unclassified ... | reverse complement strand
GATGATGGACGTAAGAGCAAGCTTGACGATCTTCTCTGGGATTGCCTTGGTGATCAACTGAGCGCCTAGGAAGAGCCCACAGATCAATTCCAGGGTGGAAATCAGAATCAACAGCAGTTCGCTGTCGCCCCCGAACATATTGGACAGTTCCCTCGAAATCTGGTTGCCCAGTCCGCGGCCCGACGTGAAGCCGATGATACCCATGCTGATGAACAGCAAGGCGATGAGCAGTTGCAGTACCGGTTTTGAGGCAACCTTTTGCAGGCTTGCCTTGGGATCCTTTGCCATATTTTTCTCTCCTTGTAGTGTCCTTACAGTGTAGGTCGGTTGCACCCCGAGGTAAAGCAGTGGACAAGGCAAAGTGGAGAGCTTGGCTTCTCTACTTGACGATTACACAATAAAATTGTATGCTACATATAACACAAGCAAGAATCCCTTGCTAAGGAGATATAACATATGAACACACCCAAGATTGGCATTATCATAAGCAGTACCAGAGGCGCACGAGTAGGTGAGCAGGCAGCACACTATGTGGCATCGATCGCGAACAAGCGGACCGACCTCTCTTTTGAGGTCATCGATCTTCGCGATTACCCCATGCCGTTCTTCGACGAAGTGGCCTCCAACGCCTATGTACCCTCCACCAACGAAGTGGCACAGAAGTGGCAGAAGAAGGTTGCAAGCCTCGACGGCTTCATCTTTGTCACGGCAGAGTACAACAACAGCATCACCGCTGCTTTGAAGAATGCCCTTGACTATGCATACCCGGAGTGGAACCGCAAAGCAGCGGCCTACTTCTCTTATGGCTCGGCTGGCGGAGCACGTGCCGTTCAGCATCTCAGGGACATCTGTGTTGAGCTTCAGATGGCTCCCGTCAGGCACTCCGTCCTGGTCCAGGGCAACGACTTCTATCCGATCATGAATGGAGAGAAGCAGTTCAAGGACCTTGGATACCTGGAACAACTGGTAGAGCAGATGCTCAACCAGCTCTCTTGGTGGACACTTGCGCTGAAGAGTGCACGTGAACGCGGCTAAGCACTATTTGTAACTCCATTTTTTGCGGACCTGGGGGAAGGGCACCAGCCTTTCCCCCTCGTTTCGTCTACCTTGCCTGTGCAGGAATGACGAGCTGTTCCACCTTGTCTATCACGATATACAGCAGAAGACCCAACAGGCTGAGCAGTACGATCCCTGCATACATGCCCACATAGTTGGCCATCACCCAGTTGTTCATGATGGTGTACCCCAGACCATAGGTGGCTGCATAGGTTTCGCTGACAAAGAGCACCGAAAGGGAGATGCCGACGGTGATGCGCAGCGATGAGAAGATCCTGGGCAGGATGGATGGCCAGATGATGTCCGTCAGGACTTGTCTGGACGTAAGATGGTAGGCTTGTGCCAGCTCAAGATACTGGAAGGGCATCTCCTTGACCCCATCGCGGATGGTGAGGGTGGCAGGAAAGAAGATGATGACCGCGATGAGGATGATCTTGGAAAGGTCCCCGATGCCGAACAACACCATGAAGACCGGAAGAAAGGCGATCTTTGGCAGAGGGTAGAGCAGGTAGAGGGTAGGTGATAGGACCCTATCAAGACGCTTTACCCGTCCGATGGCCAATCCGGCAGGGATGGCAACCAAGAGAGCAAGCATTGTCCCTGTCAGGATGCGGTAGAGGGAGAAGAGCAGATGCAGGTAGATGTTTGCTGACAGGATGGCTTTCAGAAGGTGGGCAAAGACCACATGGGGGTAGGGAATGATAGGCCCGGAGACCAAGAGTGCGAGTGCATACCAGAAGAGCAGCACCACCAGAAATCCTCTGAGGTATCTCATTGGAAACCTCCCAGCTGCAAACGCAACTCCTTTTCCAGGGAGAACGCATCGGTGTTGCTTCTGATGTCCTCATACTCGTGATAGGGGTTGGTTGTCTCATAGGAAAGACCTTGGGGTGTCATCACAATGATGCGCTCTCCCATAAAGACTGCTTCCTTGATGCTATGGGTCACCAGAAGCAAGGTGATGCCGTGCTGCTTCACATACCTCTTGATCTCCTCCTGAAGCCGCTCCCTCGTCTGTTCGTCAAGGCTGGCGAAGGGTTCGTCCAGCAACAAGAGCCCGGGTTTCCTGACCAGGCTCCTTGCCAAGGCTACGCGTTGGCGCTCCCCGCCACTGAGCTGGCTGGGGTAGCTGTTCTTGCGATGGCCAAGCCCTACCAGAGCTAGCAACGACTGAGCATACTCCCTGCTCTCCGGGCCAAGGCCGAGCATGACGTTCTCCTCCACCTTCTTCCAAGGCAGGAGACGATCTTGCTGGAACATCAGCGAACAGTTTGTGCTCCCTCCCCCAATGGTGATGGAGCCTTGGCTCAAGGGGATCAGTCCAGCTATGGCGTAGAGCAGGCTGGTCTTTCCGCACCCGCTCTTGCCCACGATGCTGATCATCTCGCCTCGTTTTGCATTCAAGGAGAAGTGGGAGAAGGCAGAGTGTGCCCCATAACACACCTGGGCATCGCATATGGTGAGCATCAGAGTCCCTCGATGAAGCTTCGGTTGAGCAAGCGTTCCGTGCCGAAGGCGTAGGACTGCTTGGTGACCGATGAGGTCCAGTCCATGATTTGGCTGACAAACTCGTCGCTGGGAAGACGGGGTGCATGATAGGTGGGCAACTGTATGAACTCTTCAACCTCAGCTGGGAGGTTGGGGATATATTTCATGATCATGGCTTTGGCAAGCGATGGGTCCTGCCTGATGTCCTTCACTGCCTGCGCATAGGCACGATGGAAGGCGGTGAGCGCCTCCTGCTTCTCCTGTATGGCTGCTTCGGTGAAGGCTATGATGTTCAGGCTCTCTGCAGGAATGCCGGAAAAAAAGATCTTCTGCAATCCTCTCATTGCCCCCACGGAGGCAAATGGCTCGGGAAAAATACCTGCATCGAGCTGGCCGGAGGCCACAGCCTCAAGCCGTGCAGGAATTTCGTTGATGTAGACTTTCTCCAGCGTGTGGTCAGTACCCAGATACTGCTCCACCAGATAGTTGGTCACGCTGATCTCCATCGTACCTACCGAAAGTGTTGTGCTACCCTGTATTTCGCTCTTGGCAAGGAGAGGAAAGTCTCCATCGGTGGAGAGCGTTCCTACCAGCTTGAAGGCATTGGCACTTTGGGTGATGAGGGCGACCAGGTCGGTCATCGCCCCATCCACCTGACCTGTCTGCAGGGCTGTCTGGCGGTTCTGGCCATTGGTGAAGAGAATCAGCTGGGCATCGACACCCTGTTCGGTGAAATAGCCACTTTCCAGAGCAAGATAGAAGGGGGCTGCATCAACAGCACTCATCATACCTACGTTCAGCGTGGGAAGGGTTTCTGCAATCCTTGTTTTCTTGCAGCTGCCGAACACGAGGAGAAGTAGGAGTAAGAGAAGCAAGGAAACAAGCGTACTTTTGCGCATAAGAGCCTCACAGTAGGGAAATCGTCCTACTGTACCATGGCTGGGGCAAAGGCTTCAATGCAATGGAAAACGACTCTTCAAGAACTCCTGTTTCGTATGCTCGTCGCAGCCTCGCAGACGATGTTGAAGTTTTCCTCAACCCCATCACTATCGGCAGTGAACTGTCGTGTATATTGCATGTTGATCCCAATCTGGGAAGCCTGGGCAATGACATCGAGTCCGGCTCCGAGAAAGAGGAACTCCCATCCGTTTTCGGCTTGTCTCTTCTCGATCATCAGCTTCACTTGTGCATGGGTGTACTCTGTGCTGGCATTCTCCTGGCCATCAGTGATGATGACCACCAAGACTTTCTCAGCTTTTCCTTGTTGGGCATTGGTTACCAGCGTCCTTCCGATGGCATCGAGGAGGGCGGTGGAACCTCCCACCTGATAGGTTTCTTCGGTAAGGTCCTCCACCTGGTGGATATCCAGCTGGTCGTGAAGGAGCTGGTAGCTGTCGCTGAACAGGACGGTGGTGAGCAGACAAGGAGAGCCCAAGGCCTTCTGCTTGGCAAGCAGGGCATTAAAGCCCCCAATGGTATCCTGTTCCAGTCCATACATTGAGCCACTCTTGTCGAGTATGAAAATCAGCTGTGTTGAGACTTCGTTCATTCTGGTATCCTCCCTGAATATGGGTTAGGAATACCACGTTCTTCGTCTTTCTTGGTCGCTTGGAAAGGGACATTTCAACTTCCGAGCAACGGCTGGTCGTAGCTGAACAACACCTCATTGATCTCGAAGATGTCATGAATGTCTTTGAGCAGGAAGAAGGTAATGATGCGGTCGAAGGTGTTGGTGGGACTGAGGGCATAGCCTGCATAGGTAAGAAGCTCTTCAGTGGCCTCAAGATCGAGCTCAAGACCCATCGCAAGCGCGAGAACGGTTCGTTTGCTTGGAAGGTACTCCCTAGTGCTTCTGATCTTGGAAAAAAGCCTTCTGTCGATGTTGGCCTTCTTGTACACCTCCACTTCTGTTTTGCCCTGCTGTTTGATCAGTGCGAACAACGCTTCGGAAAAGCTCTGTTCTTGCTGATGCAGGTGCTCTTCCAGCTCTGGATAGTGCGCTGCATACTGTCTCACACAGCTGATAGACTCAGAGACCTCTCTCTGAGAGTTGCGGAGAAACTGATCGAGCATGCCAAGATGCGGAAAATGGGGGACACAGGAAGCTCGATCGAAAAAAACAAGATACACGACGAGCTCCTCTTGCTTCAGAAAGTCTGTGATGGCCAGATGAGCCACCTCGAGCGCTTCTTGTTTCGGATAGCCGTAGATGCCGCTGGAGATGAGGGGAAATGCAATACTTTCATATCCTGCTTGCAAGGCGAGGTGCAGACTGTTTTGGTAACAGCGAGTGAGCGTCTCCCGTTCCTGATGCTTGCCATCCTGATAGATGGGGCCTGCAGTGTGGATCACCGCCTTGCAGGGGAGTGCGAAGGCAGGAGTCATGACTGCTTCCCCTTGTGCAATCGGGGCAAGAGGAACACAGGCTTGTTGCATCAAAGCCTCTCCCGCTGCCTTGAAAATGGCCCCGCAGACCCCTCCTCCCTCCGATAGGGAGGTGTTCGCAGCATTGACAATGACGTCTACTTCAAGCTTGGTTATGTCTCCTTTGGTAATCTGAAATGGCATGGGCGCTCCTTCTGTCAGGACAAGAGAGGTTGCAAGTCCTGCAACATGGTTTGCATCAGGGTACACAGCTGTGCTGTCAGGAGGGTGACATCGGTAAAGTCAGGAGGCTGAGCAGGCGTATACAGAACGATTGCATCCTCTCCCTTGGCTTCTTCCACCAGTACGTAGGAAGAGGGGATTCTTCCCCTGAGCTCTTCCCGCACGTGAGCTTGGATACCGCGATTGCGCCCAGCAAGCCACAGTTCGAAGATTCCCTTCTCATGTACATAGACCAGGGCAAGCTTCAGCTGCCGTCTCTTCAGGCTCGGAGGGACGATCGCGATGTAGCTCATATCGAGGTAGCCGGGGTAGAGGGCGCTCACTTCGGAGTTTGGAAGTTGCTTCTGCATCTCCTTGCCACAAAGGGTGAGGGTTTTCATGATCAGCTTGTAGGCCTGGGAGAGGGGAGCTTTGCACGCTTGGGTGTAAAGAGTGGCAAGGGTAAATGAAGAGAGCTCTTTTTTAGCAACCACAAGCATCTCAAAATCGGTCTGGGAGAGAGGGTCCTTTCTGCTGAACGCCCCGAGATGGGCTCCAAAGAACTCGACCCTGGTGAATCCAAGCCAGGTCAGCAGGGTTCTTAGCTCGGTCGGTAGGTAGTATCGCTCGCTTGATGTGATGGTATGCTCCTGCCCATCATCATCGGTGAAGGTGGTGGTATTGTGGTCACGCAGTGTATAGAGGTCAAAGCCTGTGCTGGTACACGTAGAACCTTCTTCTGTCTTGGCGTTTGCATAGAAGTCATTCAGGTTTTGGGAGAGGGGAAAGAGACCGTTTAAGGTGGTGAAGATCAGAATAGCCTCATCTTTCAGTGCGCTTGCTATGGACTGGAGGATGGCAGCATTCTCCTCGTCTGTCTCCATGAGGCAAAAGCCTCCTTCACAGAGCATGATTGCGGCATCGAATGCTGCACGGAAGGGAAGGTTGCGTGCATCGGCTTGGAGAAATGGGATGGACAGTGCTTCATCCGCTGCATTTTTTCGTGCCAGGCTCAACTGGTTTTCAGAGAGGTCGATGCCGGTGACCTTGTACCCACGCTTGGTGAGCTCGATGGCGTGCCTACCCGTTCCACACCCTACGTCAAGGATGGAAAGACTCTTGTCAAAGCCAAATTCCTGTTCCAGGAAATCGCATTCACCTACCGCCCCTTGCGTGAACGGCTCTTTCTCATACGAATGGGCGTAATTTTTGAACAACTGCACATACCAAGGCTCATGCATACGCACCTCCTTTTGCAGTGTTGCCCGCATTGCCTTGTTTGTACAGAGCTGGTCAGAGCAGGTAGAGTTCTTTCTCGATGAAAAAGTTCACCAAATCGGCATCGAACTGCGTACCTGAGAAAAACTTAAGCTCCTCGATGGCAATCTCGGTGGGAAGCGCCTCCCGATAAGCACGGCTGCTGGTCATGGCATCGAAAGCGTCGGCAAGGCTGACGATCCTCACCTCCAAGGGAATCTGCTCACCCCTCAGGCCGTCTGGATAGCCAAGGCCATCGATCCGCTCGTGGTGGTTTCGTACGATCGGGACATAGGGTTGGAATTGGGGAAGGTGGCTGACAATGCGCTCTCCTGCGGCAGGATGGCCTTTGATTACCTCATACTCGTCTTCGGTGAGCGTGCTGTCTTTGTTCAGGATTTCCTCAGGGACGCTGATCTTGCCGATATCATGCAAGAGCGAGCCCCCTTCCACCACCGACAAAGCCTCCTTGCCCAGCCCTACAGCCTTGCCCAAGGCAACGGCAAGCGTACGTACACGGTTGCAATGTCCCTTGGTGTAGGAGTCTTTTTGTTCAATGGTTTCACTGAAGGCTTCCAAGGTAGCCATGGTCGTACTTTGCAGGGTTGCAAGGGTCTGTTTCAACTCCACTTCCAACTGATGTTGTTGTTCCTGCGTTCTCTGGTTCTCCAACAGCATGAGCTTCTGTTCCTGTGCCTTATCCAGTACTCGCTTCACACATGAGAGCAGTGTTTCCCGATGCACCGGCTTGGAAAGATAGTCGGTAGCCCCAAGTCTGATCGCCTTCATGCCGGTATCCAGGTCGTTGAAGGCAGTGAGCATGATCACCGGTAGGTGGGGATAACTGAGTCGCAGCATATCCAACAGCTCAAAGCCGGTGAAGCCCGGCATCTTGATATCCAGCAGCAACAGGTCCACTGTTTCCGCCTTGGTACGAAGAAGGGCCAGAAGTTCATGTCCGTTTTCACAGGCAGTCACCTCATAGCCCTCTTTTCTCAGCATGATCTGAAGGATTTTTCGGATTGCAGGATCGTCATCGGTTGTTACAATATGTCTAGTCATCTCGAGCATCTCCGTATCATCTGCCCTGGAAGGGATTCAGAAAAGGGGTGGTTTTTTTATACTCCCCATAGGTGGGGAATAGTTTGGGGAACAATAGCTTGTCCTCCCAGAGTACCAAAAGGAAGTTGCTCAGCACAAATCCAGCCACAACCAAGGTAATCGGAGCATACCAGAAATAGAGTGCAGCACACAAGCTGAAAAAGAAATGCCAGTGAAAGCCTGGGTGACGGCAGATGCGGTATGTGCCTTGGGTATAGAGTGATCCAGGGGTTTTGTTGCGCAGCAGAAATTCGAGCAAAACCGAATAGGCGAGCAAGAGTGCCGAACCGATCATCAACAGGATGAGGATGCTTTTCAGCCACGCGCTGTGCGGGGACCCATACTGGCTGAACAACAGGACGAAGGGGATTGCCGTGACAAAAAACCCAACGTACAAGACCCGACTGAGTGCTGTTCGCTTATACAGGAGAGCAATATCGTAGAGAGCAGCAAGAAAATACCCGCTCACTCCCAAGAAAAAGAGTTTGATTAAGTTCATAAAGTGGCTCTATACTAATACAAATTTTATTCATTTGAAAGAAAAAAGAGGAATCCTCATGATTATTGATGTCTCGACCATCATTCCGGCCGTTGCTTTTGTCTTGTACGTCTCATTTGTCATCTTTGGATTCCTCCAATACCGCAAAGACCGATTCTATTGGTCCTTCCAGCTTTACATGATTTTTGTCTCCATTTGGAGCTTCGGATCGCTGATGATGCACCTCAACAGCTCGATTCTGACCCCACTTTTCTGGAATCGGATCATGCTCATAGGCTTGCTTTCCGTACCCTACGCTCTCTGCAGTTTTGTCGTGGACATCCTGGAATTGCAGCGCAAACCCATCAAGGTGGTGATCAAACTCAGCTACTTGCTCATCATTCCCTTGATGTACCTCAACTTCACCGGCAACATCGTAAATGAGGTTGGCTTCACCGATGATCTGATTTTTTACTACCAGCTTGCCCCTGGAGCCGTCTCTGCCTACTCCATGAGCTATGTCTATCTTATCTTTACTCTGGTCATGTTGTTTTTTGGGACCAAGCGGCGCAGCAAGGAGGGGGTTCAGAAGAACCTCATCTTGCCATTGATCGGTGTGCTGATCATGCTGGTGGGCATCTTTTTGAATGTCTTTCCTGAACTTGGCCGCTATCCCATCGATATCTTTTCGGCCACCATCAACGCGGTACTGCTTTTCTACACGATTTACAAGTACAAGCTGATCAACTACAGTCGCCTCGGTCTTTCCATCATGTACTCGACCATTCTGGCCTTCGCCGCCTCAGTCACCTACTTTCTGATCATCAACCTTATCCGGTTCTTCAACCCCTCCTTTGCACCGGGCAACCTCTTCCAGCTCTCCTTGATTCTGGGTATCATCACCGTCCTCATCATTCATCCCCTGCGCAATCTCATCAGCTACATCGTCGATGCAATCATCATTCCCAAGCGACACCCCTATCAGACAACCATCAGAAACCTCAGCAAGCGGTTGACAACCATCGTCAACCTCCACGAGCTTGGCCAAGAGGTGGTGAAGAACCTGAGTGCGGGTTTGAAAACCAACTGGGTTGTCTTCATTGCCAGAGGTATCGAGGAACCAGACAACTACTTCTTGGTAGCCAACAACAACTGCCCCACCGAGATCAGGGTGGGGGAGGAAATCCCGTTTGCTTTCTCAGCGGAGGTGGAAGCACGTCTAGAGCAGTGCAAGAAGGAGAATGTTTCAGCCATCATTCATGTAAACCCTGATGAACCGCGCCTTTCAGCCAGTGCCTTCCTTCCTTCCAGTGACGTAATCATCCCATTGGTGATCCGCAGGCAGGTAGCAGGTTACATCGTCATCGGCTACGGGGATGGCAAGGCCCTCATCAGCGAGATCGAACGGGATGCTCTTGAGATTCTTGCTGCCCAGAGCAGCCTCTCCTTGGAGAATGCTCTTTCCTTTGAGCAACTTCGCATCCAGGGCGATGAGTTGACCATGAGCAAGAACAAGCTTGAAGCCATCTTCAATGGAATAGCCTCTCCGGTATGCTTGATCGACATCGACTATACCATCCAGGAAGCGAATACGGCGGCAGTCTCGTTCTTCGGTGAACCGCGTGAGCTCTTGATCGGCAGCAAGTGCTACCGCTCCTTCTTCGACCGTAACCGGCCTTGTACCTTCTGTCAGGGTTTGGATTGCCTCCATACCGGGGTTCTCCAAGAGAATGAGGCGGATGTGGATGATAAGGTCTACTCCTTCCAGTTCCACTCAGTGCGCTCCGCAGACAAGAGCAAGAGCGTCTTCATCGAAATCATCAACGACATCACCGAGCAGAAACACATGCAGGAAGAGCTGGTGCGAACCGAAAAGATGGCAGGAATCGGAACCCTGGCCGCCGGTATCGCCCATGAACTGAACAATCCCTTGGCTGGCATTGTGGGAACAGCAGAGATCATGCTCAGTGAATTGGAAGAGGCAAACCCTCATCATGAGTATATACAGGACATCCTCTCCTACTCAAAGACAGCAAGTGACGTCATCAAGGAGCTCTCCATCTACAGCCGCAAGGAAGAGGTGAAGCAGAAGGAGCCGGTGGAGCTGGTGAGGGTGCTGGAGTTCTCCCTCCGCCTTGCCCTGCGAGGGGTCGACTCACAGAATATCCGTGTGGAGCGCAACTACCATGCCCTGCCTACCATTGAGGCGAACGAAGGGGAGCTTCAGCAACTCTTTCTCAATCTCATTGTCAACGCCTTGCAGGCGATGGAGGGTAACGGAAAGCTGACGCTCACCTGTTTTGAGAAGGATGATTTTGTTCAGGTCAAGGTAGGCGATACCGGATGCGGCATTGCAGAAAAGTATATGAGCCAGATCTTCACTCCCTTCTTCACCACCAAGGCCCCCGGAAGCGGGACAGGTCTGGGACTTTCCAACTGCTACAGCATTGTGGATAAGATGGGCGGAAGGATACGGGTACGCAGTGAGGAGAAGATTGGCTCTGAGTTCACCACCATCTTCCCCCTCAATGAAGAAGGTCGTGAGTCCATTCACTTTACCTTGGTGAACGACCAGAACGGTATGAATGATGTCTTCTTCATCCAACGCAAGGTCTTGGTTGGGGAGAAGGGCTATCTTGAGGAGTCCATCCATCGAAAGGAAGACGAGAATGCCCTGCACATCCTCGCTTTCAAGGGCTTGCATCCGGTGGGAACGGTGAGCCTGATGACCAGCGAGCGGTTCTGGCCGCTTCCCATCTCCAAGTATTTTGACATCAAGTCAGTGCTCAAGACCCGCCATTGTGCAGAAATCATACGCCTGGCCGTGCTTCCCGAGATGCGCAACACCTCAGCATCCATCGGCTTGATCATCCTCATTTTCCTCCTTGCACGGGCAACAGGGGTTGAGGAGCTCATCATCGATGTCTTTGCTGATGATACCAAGACCATCAAGCTGTACAAGAAGTTTGGCTTTGTGGAAGTGGGAAGCTACTGCTCCCCCTCACCGGTAACGGTACTGGTGCTGCAGAGCAAGTCCACCTTGGAGAAGGACCGCAGTCAACTGAGGCACTTCGTCAAGCCGTTGTTCAGCAGGCTCAGACCCCTCTTCGACTTTGGTGATTACACCCAGGCAGTACACGATGAGATGGACAGGATTCTCAGTGCTGACAAGATTACTGAGGTAGTGGAGGACGTTGAGGAAGAGATTCAGGTAATTTAGCCTTGGACCGTAAATATCTTCTGGGTGGGATAGGCAAATTCGATGCCTTCCTGCCTGAAGCGCTTGAGCAGCATCAGGTTGATCTCTTGCTGCACATTCATGTAGACCACGTAGTCGGGTGAGGGAACGTAGTAGACCGTCTCGAAGACGAGAGCTGAAGCACCGAAGGTTTGGAAATGACAGCGATCGCAGATTACCCCTTCGATGGTGGTGACGCTGGCAATAGCCTCCTTGATCAGGGTTGTCACCATCTCCACTTTCTCGATTTCCGTCTCGTAGGGAATGGTGATCTGGCTGACTACGCGCCTGCGCTGCATCTGTTTGTAGTTGTGGATGCGGCTGCTGGTGAGGTCTGAGTTGCTGATGATCAGCATCTCGCCGCTGAGCACCCTGATGCGGCTGCTCTTGATGCCGATTCGTTCGACAATTCCTGACTTATCCCCAAAGACAATGAAGTCCCCAAGGGCGAAGGGGTGGTCGAAGAAGATGACAAAGTAGCTGAAGAGGTCGCCCAGTACTCCCTGGGCGGCAATTGCGACGGCAATACCACCAACACCAAGGCCTGCAAGGGCTGTGGTGATATTGAAGCCGATATTGCTGAGAAGAATGAGAAAGCCAACAACCCAGATCAGCAGCTTTACAAAGGAGAGCAGGGGCTTGAGATTCTTCTCATGTTCTTGGTTTGCATACTCCTTTTCGAAGTATTTGGCAAAGCTCAGTTCAATGCCCTTGTTCAGGGAACGAACAATGATGATGGTCATGACAAAGGCAAAGATGATCTGTACTGTTTCCTGAATGGTTTCCCCAAAACTGACACGCTGCATGGATACGTACAGAACAGCCAGAAAGATGAGCGGGAGGGCGATTCGCTTGATGAAGCGGAGTACGGGCAGGGTTCTTCCCGGTTTTTTCTGGGTAGGATCTGCTTTTTTCAGCTCCTCCAGCTTTTTGATGCGCTTTCCCAGCAGGCTGTTGGCAATGAGGATGAGCACCAACGACGATCCAAGCAGGATGAGCATCGGCAACAGGGGTTCCACTGAGGTCGTGAAGAAAGTGTTGAACGTTTCCATATTGCCACTATACTACACTTTTTTCTCTGCTTCCATTGCAGAGTGCTTCTGCAAGATGCTGGAATTGTACAGTTCGATGCCTGCCAAGCCACTTTCATCGGTGTAGAGTGTTCTTGCGTTGCGGTCGGTGATGGATAAGGAGAGATTCCCCTCCACACTCTCGATGATGGTGCCTTGCATCGCACCATTGCGCGGCGACGCAAGGTGTGAACTGTTGCCCATACGTGCAGTGAACGTCAAGAGCTTGTCCTTCTTGCTGATCACAATCTTCGCTTCTTGATCGGTGCTTTGCAGTGAGACAATCTTGGCATTGGTATACGTGCCGAGGTGAATCATCTCATCTCGCAGCTGAACAAAACCCAAAAAGCCGGTGAATCGCAATCCCAGATAGGGAATGCGAGCAATGCTGAGCATGACAGAGGTGCTTGGATCGGAGAAACAGTTTGCTTGCATCCAGAGATAAGCGGAGGGAAAGCTCTTTCCCCAATCTTTTTCGCTATAGAAGCTGCTTTTTGTGATCTGCATAGTCCGGTTGTTCAGCCTGACGTTGCCTTCCGCTGCGCCTTTTGTCGCCACCACACCGTGTTTGCACTCCATGGCTGGCAGATAGGCAAACCATCCCATGACGCCGACACAGGTCAAGGAAACAGGGAAGGGTTGCAGGTCGATCAACGTGAGGTTTGCCTCCAAGTCCAGGTCGCTTTGATGCAGCGAGAGGCGGATGGAGTCTTTGCTGAAGTGGTTGTCACCTATGGTGATCGAAAAGTTGTTCGTTCCTGCGTGAAAAGATGCAAGGGGGAAGCGTACATACCAGCTTCGCCCTTCCTTGCTGCTGATCACTTGGATGAAGGCATGGCTGTCCTCACCCAAGGCAAGGCCGGGGATGAAGGCGATGACTTCATGCTTAGGCTCTTCGATGGCAATTTTGAAGTACCAGCCCTCGAAATACGATCGTCTGTCCAAAGAACCTTGAAATCGTTCAGGATGGTAGAGGTTCGGCATTGTGTGGTGTCCCCCTAGAGCCTTTTTCTGATGGTAGCAGACATGCCATCGCTATCATATCTGTACGGATAATAAAAACGTGAAAAAGATGAAGAAAACATGGCTCGATACGGCGACCTTTTTAGGTCTTGGTGCTACACTGCGTTTGACGATCAATGAGAGTCGAAAGGACCGCTGGTTTGATCGTCAAGGATGATTTTTTATGGGACAGTTCAATACTAACGAGCATGTTATTATTGATGATGTCGAG
>Ga0265295_1006854_pt1 | contig 13514 bp, 14 predicted proteins | sample Munlansysbiofilm_FD_192503 | JGI IMG/M metagenome (GOLD analysis project Ga0265295, IMG submission 192503) | Leachate microbial communities from a municipal landfill in Southern Ontario, Canada - Methane capture system biofilm | ecosystem: Engineered > Solid waste > Landfill > Unclassified ... | reverse complement strand
CAAAGATCCTTATATTTCATCACTTCAGAGCGACACTCATTGTTGTATTCTGCAATAGATATGGATTTTCCAATGTCTTCCTTTGTGATGCCAAGTTTCTTTTCCACGCCGATTTCTACTGGAAGCCCGTGGGTATCCCAACCTGCTTTACGTTTTACTTGAAAACCCTTCAGCGTTTTGTAGCGACAGAAAATATCCTTAATGGTACGGGCCATCACGTGATGAATCCCGGGAATACCATTGGCAGAAGGAGGACCTTCGTAAAAAACATATTCTGAGTTACCCTCTCTTGAACTAATACTTAGCTCAAACACAGATTCCTTTTCCCAAAACTCTTGAACAGTTTTGGCTGATGCAGTAAAATCTGGTTTTTTATACTCTTTATACTTGGCCATTGCAGTAGAAAATTAAAGTTTGCAAAATTACGAAAAAACTTGCAGAATCAAGAATTCAGAACTAAACGGCAACACTAAAGATATAAAATGAGCCTACAGAAGCTGTAATGAGCCGAAAACACAAACATGCAAATCCTCAAAACTTCTATTTTTGCAAACTTTTCCCAATCTCTATAATCTGTGGGATAATCTCAGCCAATCCGTCATTCACAATAATATAATCAGCTTTTTCAATTTTCTTTTGTTCGGGCCATTGAGACATCATTCTCTTCATAACTTCTTCTCTCGAAGCCCCATCACGATCCATCACCCTTTTTATTCGCTCTTCTTCTGGACAAGTAACCACAATGGTCTTATCGAAATGCTTGTCAAACCCACCTTCAAAAAAAACAGCATTCTCCATAATGACGCAAGGGACATCTTTGTGTTGTTTCGCCCAGTTATTGAATTCAACAACTACCGCAGGATGAATAATCGCCTCGAGTTGTTTTAATAAAACATTATCAGAAAAAACGACTTCCGCTAATTTTTTATGTGATAATTTTCCATCTTGGAAAATCTCACTGCCAAAAGTTTTTTTAATATCTTCAATAATCGCAGAATTATCATAGAGTTTTTTTGCCTCTTCGTCAGCGTAGAAGACAAAAAACTTCATGGATTCAAAAATTTTGCAAATCAAGCTTTTGCCACTTCCAATATTTCCTGTAACTGCTGCTTTTATCATATCTGCGCCTTTTGCTTACTACTGGGCTTAATCATTATTAACAACATGACAAAAGTAAACAATCCGTTCAAAATCAGCAACTCAAACCCAAACACATATCCGTTAAACCATTGCTCACTGTTGGAACTAAGGATATAACTCAAAATTGGCGAAAGGACAGCTACAATAGGCACAAATTTTTCTCGAATGTTGAACTTTGTAAACAATCCAAAAGCAAATAGACCGAGAAGTGGGCCATACGTATATCCAGCAATTGTAAACACTTGATCAATCACTGCTTTGCCCGAAAACAGACTAAAAAACAACACCAGGGCAAACAAAATAGCGGTCACGCAAAAATGAGTGATGAGTCTGACTTTTTTCTTTTGGCTTTCGTCGTGATAGCGCTTATCAACTTCAAGAATATCAACAATAAATGAAGTTGTCAGCGAAGTTATCGTACCATCGGCACTGGAATAAGCAGCTGAAATCAGACCAATAATAAAAACAATTGCTGCTACAGGCCCCAACACTTTGAGTGCAATCATTGGAAACATCTGATCTGTGGATGCAGGTTCTGCTATGCCTTTATGAGCAGCAAACATATAGAGTGATGCACCAAGGATTAGGAAAATCATGTTCACCACCAATAATATTGCACTGAACGTGAACATATTCTTCTGTGCATCCTTTAAACTTTTACAGGTCAAATTCTTCTGCATCATTTCCTGATCCAGTCCCGTCATGGCTATCGTAATAAACATACCACTAAAAAACTGTTTCAACCAATGGTGCCTACTTGTCCAATCATTTTCAATAACTTTCGAATAACTGCTTTCAAAGACTTTCTGAACAAGTTTCGGAACACTGATGTCCATCTGAGAAGCAATAAGTATAATTGTAACAATGACCGAAGCGATCATAAATGTTGTCTGTAAAGTATCAGTATAAACGATGGTTTTTATTCCCCCTTTGTATGTGTAAAGCAACATAAGAACGATAAAAACAAAAGCACTTACAAAAAAAGGTATTCCAAAATGATCAAGGATAAATATGTGGAGGACATAAATGACCAAAAACATTCTGAGCGAAGAGCCAATACTTCGGGATAAGAGAAAAAGCATTGCTCCCGATTTTTGAGAAACAAGTCCATATCGCTCGCTCAAATACGAATAAATTGAAGTGAGCTTTAATTTGTAATACAAAGGGAGCAACACCATTGCAATGACAAAATAGCCTGCAAGATATCCCACTACAATCATAAAATAAGTAAATCCGGAAGTGCCAACCCAACCTGGAACAGACATAAATGTCACTCCTGAAAGCGACGCTCCAATCATCCCATAGGCAACAAGGAACCAAGGTGATGAGCGATTTCCAGTAAGATAAGTGGCATTTGTTGCTTTTCGGGAAGTAAAATGTGCGATGACAAAAATCAGGGAAGTATAAAGCAAAAAGAAAATCCCGATCAATTGTGGTGACATCTCAGATAAAAAATTTGAGCAAAGATATATAGAAAAATCAAAAGTCTGAACTACAGATATGCCCACAATTTTAAATAAATTAAAATCTACATTTCGCAGATTTTTTTTGAACAATCGGCCGATTTTTGCTAATTTTGTACACAATCTAACTCCTTGAACTGTGGAAATACCGTCCCGACTTATTGAATCAGCTGTTAATGAATTATCCAAACTACCAGGGGTAGGAAAACGAACCGCCCTGAGGCTTGTATTGCATATGCTTAGGCAAGAACCAAGGCATACCCAAGCTCTTGCCGATAGCTTAGTCAAACTGCGAACAGAGATTCGATTGTGTAAAACATGTTTTTCTCTTTCAGACCATGAAATCTGTGACATCTGTAACAATCCACATCGCAATTCAGGTTTATTCTGTATTGTTGAAGACATTCGCGATATGATGGCCATTGAAAGCACCAACCAATTCAAGGGATTGTTTCATGTTTTGGGTGGACTCATTTCTCCCCTCGACGGAATTGGACCCGACAAGCTCACAATCAATGAGTTGCTCCTACGCTTAAAAACAGGTACAGTAGAAGAAGTCATACTTGCACTTCCGGCAACTGTGGAAGGAGATACCACGGGATTTTTTCTATTCAGACATCTGCAAGACTTTCCTGTAAAAGTCACAACTCTGTCAAAGGGAATTGCCATTGGCGACCAACTTGAATATGCGGATGAAGTGACGCTCGGAAGATCCCTGATCAACAGAATCCTTTATCAGGAAGCAGTTTTAGATAACAAAAAATAATTCTCTTTCCCTCAAGTACAAACTGCAGCTTTCTGTCAAGTTTGGCTTTCACCTTTTAATTTTTTTTTCTATCTTTGTCATACAAAACCAATGACAATGAAACAAAAGATTCTTGACAGATTTCTTCACTACATCTCATTTGACACAAAAAGTGATGAGAATGCCACAGTGTTTCCAAGCACCGAATCGCAACGTGCGTTTGCAAATATGCTTTGCGAAGAATTAAAATCTATAGGCATCAGCAAAGCCGAAGTAGATTCAAATTCTTATGTATATGCAACGCTTCCGGCGAACATCACAGACAAAGTTCCTGTGGTCGGATTCATCGCGCACATGGACACCAGTCCCGATATGCCAGGCAACGATATCAAACCTCAAATTATCAAGAATTATGATGGCAAAGACATCGTTCTGAAAGCTTCAAAAAATATTGTTCTAAAAACTTCAGAATATCCCGAGTTAAAAAACTACGTGGGACAGACGATTATCACCACAGACGGAACAACTCTGCTGGGGGCAGATGATAAGGCCGGTGTTGCTGAAATCATGACGGCCATAGAATATCTTATTCAACATCCAGAAATTCCTCACGGAGAGATTAAAATCGGTTTTACTCCCGATGAAGAAATTGGACGTGGGGTTGATTATTTTAATGTGAAAAAATTTGGAGCCGACTTTGCCTACACACTAGATGGAGGGGAAATTGGAGAACTTGAATATGAAAACTTCAATGCTGCTGGCGCAGTCATTAATATCAAAGGGAACAACATCCATCCAGGCTATGCCAAAGACAAGATGCTCAATGCTCTTCACCTAGCTTCAGAATTCAACTCCCTGCTACCTCCACATGAAAGACCAGAACATACAACAGGATATGAGGGCTTTTATCATCTCGTCAAAACAGAAGGTTCCGTTGAAAGTGCAACAATTCAATACATTATCAGAGATCACAACAAAATCCCATTTGAACTGCGCAAAAAAACGATTCGAGGAATTGCAGATTTCATGAATTCAAAATATGGCAACGGGGTTATCACTGCCGAAGTCAAAGATCAGTATTTCAACATGAAAGAAAAAATCGAACCTGTCTATCACATTGTGGAATATGCTCAGAAAGCCATGATTCAGGCAGGTGTTGAGCCGCGCATTATCCCCATTCGAGGAGGAACAGACGGAGCAAGACTTTCCTTTATGGGTCTTCCCTGCCCCAACATTTTCGCTGGTGGACATAACTTTCACGGAAAGTTTGAATACGTGCCCCTTGAATCAATGGAAAAAGCAGCACAGGTTATGTTAAACATCATTCAAACCGTTCAAAACAAATAAAAAAAACCTAAACAACAGGTGCAGAATTTAAATCAGCAATAAATACTGCAACAATAGGTATAGAAACAAAACAATAATTCAGTTGAATGCTCAAGATTAAGAAATCTTTTATACTTTTGCTATCTTATTGAAACAACACACAGACAATGAAAATCAAAAGACAGGTTGTTATCGGACTTATTTTTGTCATCAGTATTGTAGTGCTTTACTGGGGTATCAATTTTGTAAAAGGACTGGATGTTTTTTCAAGTCAACGAACTTTTTATGCAGAATATGATAATATAAGCGGTTTGCTTGTTGCAAGCCCCATCACAATCAGCGGTTTTAAAGTGGGACAGGTCACAGACATACAATTCAAAGAAAATGAACCCGGAAAATTGATTGTTAAATTTGTCATTTCTGAAGACTTAGACATTCCTGATAATTCTGTTGCCCGCATTGAAAGTGCCGATTTGCTTGGATCAAAAGCTGTTGTCATTCATATGGGAAATTCAACCGTTAATGCCCAATCAGGCAGTTACCTCAAGGGAGAAATGGAAGCAAGCCTCAAAGAAGAAGTCAGCATTCAGATGCTCCCACTCAAAACAAAAGTAGAATCGCTTCTTTCTTCATTTGATTCTGCACTTGCCGTAGTTCAATATATTTTTAATGAGAGTACAAGAGATAACTTGGCCAGATCTTTTGAAAGCATTCGCTACACCATCGCAAGTCTTGAAAGAGCATCATCCACAATTGATACTCTTCTACGAACTCAACAATACAAAATAGTCAACATCGTTTCAAATGTTGAAGCCATTACTCTTAACATCAAAAATCAAAATGAAGAAATTGCCAATATCGTGGGTAATTTTTCAAATCTCACAGATTCACTGATGGTGAGTAATATTAAATCTACATTCCAGAATGCAGATAAAACGATGTACGAGCTCAGTGAAATTACCAGAAAAATAAACAGTGGAGAAGGATCAATGGGATTACTGCTTGAAAGTGATTCAATATATATTAGACTGAATCAGGCAACCCTTGAGATGAAACTTCTGCTTGAAGATATGCGCGTGAATCCTGACAGATACATTCACTTCAGTGTTTTTGGAAAAAGCTCAAAGAGACACCCATACACTCCTCCTGTTGAAGAAGAAGTAGACAAAGAACCAAAAAAATAACTTTTTAAAGTTATTTTCTCAATCATTTATTTTAACCCGATTACCATTCATGCTGAATTTTGCCATCAGCTGAAGGGCTTCTTTTTTTAGGATCTGCAATTTGGGACAATAGTCAAGATTATTTCCGGTTTTTTCAAGAGTATCCACAAGAGCAGAGAGCGATTCATAGGCTGGATTTTTATTCCCTGCATCATAGTCTTTTTCAATCTTTTTCAGATTGGACTCGGCTACCTTTAGAAATGTATCAAGACTGGATTTCACAATTTATTAAAATCTGTAACAAATTTAAGTCGTATATAAAAAAATTGTTTCAGTAAAATCCCTGAATTATTCCTTTATTTGATAGAAAACTATTTGATTTTAATATTCAGAATTCAGAATCTTATATATCCTTTCAGAAAAGCTCCAGATGATAGCAATTCGCTTGTCCTGGTCGGTATAGGCAACTATAAAAGCATCCTGAATATCATACTGCAAAATAACTTTCATCTGCAATGTCGTAGTCATACTATAACAATCTGCATCTTTTTCATAAAACTTCTGTGAAATGAGATATTTGTATATATCGCCTTCCTGCTCACAGATAAGGGTTTCATCATCCAGCTGAGCATATTTGCTTCTGAACTCTCTAATATTCTTAATATACCTGAATGCTCCCACCTGAACCTGATAATAAATAATTCTATCAGAAATAGTAGAGATCAACTTAGAGAATGCTTCCACCTGCTCATTGACTTCGATAACCTCAACGGGTGTTTTCTGAAGTTGTACATTTTTATTAAGCATTGAATCCATTTTAAGTTCTGAAATCATAAGAACTTCAGTAAACGAATCATAGCCAGCTGCGGAGAAAACAAGTTTGTAATTTTTTGATCCGGGAAGTTTAAGTTGAAAACTGCCATCTTTTTCATCAGTAAACACACTATCAATAATTTCATCCGTTTCAGCTTCTATAATTAAAATTTTAGATTTCAAGGGCGAAGCATTGTTATTATCAAGAGACTCCCCTGTCCTTTTATAAAAGTACAATTGTGCAACTTCAGGCACTTGTTGAAAAACTGGCATTGCAACTGTATAAATGTCAAATTCTCCGCTTCCACCGGGTCTATCGGAAGAAAAATAAACATCGTTTTCACACCTCACATAGTACAAGTCATTCCATGGAGAATTGAATGGTTCAGGCAAAAGAACAGGCTCCGACCACTTCCCATTTTCCCTTACTGAATAATAAATATTAAAGGAGGCTGCAGATTGATGGCCTGTGGATGCAAAAAACAAAGTATCACCCCACATAAAAACTCCTTCTTCATTTCCTACCGAATTCAAAACATTCCCGGCATTCACTGGATTTGCCCATTTATTTTTTTCATTCTGAGTAAGAATGTAAATATCCGAGCCCCCAAAAGTATCATCTCCAATCTCAGCACAAATAAACAATTCACCTGTTTTCTCATTTAGAAAAGCAGACGTTTTTCTAATCTTTTGCATTTCTGGCGAAAACAAAATTTTCTGAGCTTTCCAGCGCTTTTTTCCTTCATTCACTCTTATCAAAAGTATTTCTCCCTCTTCATCTTGTCCTGTATAAAGAAGAACAACCGAAGGATTGTCAGACTGACCTGCAATTCCATAATGATTTCTGGCAAGAGAGAATTTCTTCAGCCGTGGCTTGGTCAAATATTGCTGATGTTTTTCAGAAATATAAATTTGTTCATAATACAATCCGTTTTCGGGATTTTTCCCTGCAAAATGAGAGTTTCTATCAGATGTAAACAAGATAAAGTCTTTTCCTGCCCAAATCGAATGATCATTCTCACTACTGTTAAGATGTGCAAGGCACACAGCCTGCAAAGAATCCTTTTGTGAATATGACATCTGAAGACATAAAAGCGACAAAAGAAAACCAACTATTATACTTTTACAATGCATAAAATTAATTATTTGAAGTCCCTTTCGCTTTTGAGCGTTTCAGGTCATACATCAGCTGAAATTCCCATGAACCTGTGGAATAATCGAAAATTTCTTGGAATCCAAAATCCCATGCAAACCCAAATGAATAACGGTCAAGTTTGAAACCTGCCATTGCGGCAATAATATTATTGGTTCTGTAGTACGCCCCGAGCCAAAGTGTTTGATCCCATACAATCCTTGCCCCCAAATCGGCATGAAAAACCAATGGTTCAATGGTCTTGAAAACAGCACTTGGTTCTATCATCAAATCATTTTCAAGAAAAAACTTGTATCCCACATTAAGAAAGTAGTGTCTTGCTCTTTTGTTATCTGAGAAATCATTCAAAAAAGAAACACTTCTTCCTGGAACCTGATGAACTGCAAGATCGGCATAAAATGTAGGAGTATTAAAACTCACTCCCGCATCAAAATCAATTCCAGATTGCTCCAGACGCTGGCCTGTAAATACAGGATCATCTGGGTTTTTCAAGAGAAATGAGTTCCTATCATACAATGATTGGAACAAATCAACAGAAATACCGAATGACAGAAAATTACTCTCTGTAAGATGCACCCTATACATGTATCCGGCTTTCAGTCCTCGGTTTTTTACAAAACCTTGACTGCAATCATATACCTGAAATCCAATTCCCATATTACTGTCAATCAACTTGTTCACACTGAGAAACCTAGAATGAGGAGCTCCGTCAATACCTGAAAAAACCTGACGGTTAACCAAAGCCAAATTTTCACTGAGACCAATGGTTGCAGGATTAATATCATACACCAATCTCATCTGCGAGGGAATCCCTATCTGCTGAGCAAAAGAAAACTGAGTGAACCCTAAAGATAAAATCAATAACGCTATATATCTTTTCATAATCATTGTTTTTTTTAATATTCAATTCTGACATAACCGGTATAGGGGCGATAACGTTCTTCCTGAAGATTCACCTCATAATACAATGTGGATGGTGGAAGCAGTTTTTCGTTGTAAGTCCCATCCCACGGAATGAGATAACCCTGTTCATTTTCAAAAATCAATTTTCCGTCCATATTCCAAACCCTCACAGTGGCATCAGGGAATAAAAAGATATTGTCAATATCCCAAACATCATTGATTCCATCATCATTTGGAGAAAAAGCGTTGTAAATGATAACACAAGGAACATCCAGATATGGAATTTCAATAACAAACAATGCCTCACATCCGTTGGTATCTGATACAACTAAATCGTACATCCCCGAAGCCAGTGAGTCAAAATATGCTTCACTGTATATGGATTCCTGCCAAAGGAACAAAGGATCGCCAGAAACATTATACACATTATCAATTCTCAGCACGCCATCTTCAAGTCCATCCCTGCATGAAACGGGAGTCACAAAAATTTCCGGACGTATAGCCTCGTGATGAATTTGAGAAATTTCAAAAGTCTGAACCATACTGCATCCATTATCATCTGATACAGCAACAGTATAAATATCAGCAGGCAGTCCTGAAACAAATGATCCAACAAACTCGTGATGATCCAACCACGAATAAGTGTAGATTCCTGTTCCTCCTTGCACCTGCAACAAAATACTTCCTGCGGTATCATTATAACACTGATTATGTGTCATATTTGCGTGAATAACCAGTGGATCAGGATTATGAAGATGAAAAGTACCAACTACTGATGAAGTTGCATCAGTAACTGTTACAGTATAAATTCCACCAACCAAACTGTCAGCAAGAGCAGTAGTTTCTCCCGAACTCCACTGATATGAGTAAGTACCGCTACCACCGGAGGGAATAGCAGTAATAAAACCCGTGTTGGATCCCCAACAGTCGGGCAAAATATACTCGAATTCAATGGTTATCTGTGCCATGGAATTCATCCATAGCAACATCACAGAAATACAAAAAATAATCCTATTCATATTGTAATTTTTTACAAATATAAGCCTTCCGTTCAGCGTTTACAAGGGGTTTTTTGGCTTCATAAGATATTCATATATCTGGATAAATCAAATAAGTCCAATGAACTGAACAAAGGATTCAACGTACAATTATTTTAAAGCTATAACTGCAAAACCAAAATGATTAAAAAACTTTAATTATCTCCCAAAAGCATCTAAAATATTTTCGAATTTAAAACAAAATCCTTCACTTTCAAGCCTTTCAGAGATTACGGCAGGATTTCTATTCAGTACAGATGCCCCCTTTCCGAGAAAAATTCTCAGTATAAAACCAGGTAGTACAAACAATAATGGTCTTTTAACCGATTTAGCAAGAGCTTTAGCAAACTCTTTTTGAGTTGTCGTATGAGAAGCCGAAAGATTATAAATTCCTTCTGAGCTTTTATTATTAATAACATGTAAACATGCATTACACCAGTCTTGAATGTGAACCCATGGGAACGACCCCTTTGATGGCAGAATCACAGCGCCCATACCTATTTTGAAAATAGGCTTAAGTTTCTTAACCACGCCACCTTTATGCCCTATTATAATTCCAGACCTGAAAATCACTGTTCGAATTCCATTTTCAGAGGCCCGCAATGCTGCGTTTTCCCAATCTGTGCAAATTTTTCCTAAAAACTGTGTGTTAAATTTTTTAGATGTTTCAGAATGAGTGCTTCCTTCTTGGTATATCCCTGTTGCAGAGGCTGATATAAAAAGGAGATCTTTCTGATTCAATGTAAGCACAGAATTCACAAGCATTTTTGTTGTCACCATCCTGCTATCATAAATCTCCTGCATATACTTCTTTGTCCACCTTCCAACAATAGAAGCACCTCGCAAATTGATGACCACTTGAGAACCTTCAATCAGACGAGTAAGTGAATCGAGATACTGATCATCGGTAACCATAAAGCGTGGGATATCTACAACTTTCCACCCTTTATCCTCAAAGCATTTTTTTAATGTCGAGCCAAGAAAACCTGAAGAACCTGAAATAGCTATCTGCATGAGTAAAAACTTTATTAAACGAAAACACCGTCTTTCATTTCAAGCTGACGGTCAGCCAGGGCAGCCAAATCTGGATTATGCGTAATGATAACAATGGTCTGATTCATATCTTTTCGAAGATTCAGAAACAATTGATGAAGTTCGGCAGCATTTTTTGAATCAAGGTTTCCTGAAGGTTCATCAGCAAGGATAATTTTAGGAGAGTTGATTAAAGCACGCGCAACGGCAACTCTCTGCTGTTCACCTCCTGACATCTGCCCGGGGCGGTGTGTGCTGCGATCTGCAACTCCAAGATACTCCAAAAGATTTATTCCCTTTTCACGCGCTTCTTTTTTATTCGTTCCACTTATCAACGCAGGAAGCATCACATTTTCAATGGCAGAAAACTCGGGTAGCAAATGATGAAACTGAAAAATAAAACCAATTTCACGATTTCTAAAAGCTGATTTTTGTCTATCATTAAACGAAAACACGTCCTTTCCCTCAAAAAGCACTCTGCCTGAATCTGGTTTTTCAAGTGTACCTAATATGTGAAGAAATGTTGTTTTTCCTGCTCCCGAAGCTCCAACAATCGATACAATTTCAGCAGGATGTATATCTAAAGTTATGTTTCTGAGGACCTTGAGTTTCCCGAATGATTTATCAATATTCTGAGCAGAAATCATGCTTATTGTTTTTTAAGTTCGTATTTGGTCCTCGATTCTTCAGTTTGCTCTCTTATTACAATTTGCAAAGCCTGATCCTTTAAATTCTTGTAAGTAACAGTTTTTCCACTATTCGTTCCTTTAAAGGTAAAACTTCCTTTTTTCAACCTGATTAATAGCATTGGCTCAGAAGATTCAATTTGAACCTGCCCGGTTTCCGATTCCATCACCATGGTTCTTTTATCTCCCTGTTTGACAACCAAACGTTCGTAATATAGCGTATCGCGTTCTGATGCAATGAAACTAACTCCAGAGAATCCCCGCTCTGCGTTAAACTTCCATATTTCGGCAATTGTAATTCCCTGCTCAGTTGACGACCATGTTCCTTCGAGCCATTCCATTTTTTCAAACTGCGCACGAGTAAAATATCCAGGTTTGCATGAGCTCATCATCAGGGTAACCGCAATAAGCAAGGCACATTTAGTAAAAGAGAATCTTTTCATTACTGTAAAATATTGATGTCTTTTTGTTATGCAAAGATGCGGAAAAAAAACGAGAATTAACAATTTTCATACACGAAAACGGGAGCATGATTCGGTATATTTTTTATAATATTGCATAAAATTCACAAGAAAGATGATCCTTATTGAAATACCAGAAAAAAAACAATTAAAGATAAAACACCTTGTTCTTGATTTTAACGGCACCATTGCAGAAGACGGCACTCTTTTACCCGGAGTCGGAGAACTTCTGATTTTACTTGCTCAAAAAGTACAAATTCATGTGCTTACCGCTGATACTTTTGGAGAATGCCAAAAGCAGTTGCACAACCTCCCCGTTACGGTCTCAATACTACATCCAGGAAATCAAGACGTTCAAAAAATGGAATATGTGAAACAATTGGGCAATGAAAATACAATAAGCATAGGCAATGGGTACAATGACCACTTGATGCTGAAAACATCTGCCATCGGCATCGCAGTGATAAACTGTGAAGGAGCATCAGTAAAGACCTTATCTTCCGCAGATATTGTATGCAAAAACATTCTCGATTCTTTAGCTCTGCTAACCCATCCCCTGCGCATGACTGCAACTCTTAGAAATTAAAACACAAAGATCATGAAAAACGAAATCCACAATCCTTATCAGAAAATTGAAGATTATAATTGCTTTGGGTGCTCCTCAACAAACAAATTGGGCCTAAAAATGGATTTTATTGAAGAAGAAGATGGAATTTATTCTTACTGGACCCCCGAAAAGCACTTTCAGGGATGGATGGGAATTTTGCATGGCGGTATTCAGGCTACACTTTTGGACGAAATCGCCAGTTGGGTTGTTTTTGTGAAACTCGGAAAATCAGGAGTCACGTCTGAAATAAAAGTCAGGTACAAAGCAACTGTGAATATGGATAAAAGTCCATTGTTAATTAAAGGAATAATGCGTGAGATGCAACGCAACATTGCAGTCATTGACACATATTTGTATGATTCAGAAGGAACTTTATGTGCACAAGGAGAATGCAAGTATTTCACCTTCTCAGACGAAGTTGGGAAACGAGACTTTTATTATCCGGGAAAAGAAGCTTTTTATAAATAACAGCTCACTTTTTATTCTCTGATTTGGAATAAGCTTCTCTTTTTGCTTTTCTCTGCAGATCCTTAAAATATTTATCTTTTCTCTTCATCATTTTCAAATGCTTTTGGACCAACTTAATGTTTGACCTATCAACTAGCTCGTATTTTAAAAACAAAAAATAGGATTTAAAAGAGTAATAATAGAGTCCAAGTTTTTCATATAACTTCCCGGCCAAGAGATAAGCATCTGTATTTTGTGGATTCACTTTTGAAATCTGTTCTACATCTTCAACAGCTTCAATAAATTGATTATTCATCAGGCAAGCCATTGATCTCAGCAAAAGATATTCCTGATTTCCAGAAGACATTTCGATTGCAGTATTAAGACTTCTGATGCATTCAGGGTACGACTTCTTCTTGTAATAAATTAAACCCAACTGATAATAAAGTATATGATCATTTGGAGAAATGGATATCGCCAATTTCATATCCCTAAACGCATATTCATAATCATTAACTCTGGAATATTGAATAGCACG
>Ga0265295_1006853_pt1 | contig 13515 bp, 14 predicted proteins | sample Munlansysbiofilm_FD_192503 | JGI IMG/M metagenome (GOLD analysis project Ga0265295, IMG submission 192503) | Leachate microbial communities from a municipal landfill in Southern Ontario, Canada - Methane capture system biofilm | ecosystem: Engineered > Solid waste > Landfill > Unclassified ... | reverse complement strand
GAACTTAGGGACTCGGAATAAACAGATATACCGTTTTACATCTCATCTTCAGACCATCTTTGCCGCCCCTTCAATCACAAAATCCTCGACGTAGCCCTGCTACGCCCGCGGTTTTGCTCGATCAGGAACGACAAATCCGGCCCGATCCTGAGCGTAAAACCTGGTATATCAGCTTCTTCCGATTCCCTTATGGAGAGGAGGGGTTGAAATGTCTGATATATTTGAAGAAAGTCTTCAGAAAGGAATTTCCTGTATGGAGAGCGGCGACTATGCCAAGGCCGTTGAATGCTTTTCAAGCTGCATAGAGCTGAAGCCTCTGGAAGCCGAGGGGCATTTCATGATGGGTTCGGTCCTCGCTGAGCAGGGAAAGCTTGAAGAAGCCCTTGCGGCTTATGAAGAAGGCCTTCGCCTCGAACCCGGCAATACCGATTCTCTTACCGCGGTCGGGGACCTGCATTTTGAGGTGGGACGCTATGAGGATGCCATGGACGTATATCGGAAGGTCATTGAATTGAGCCCGGACGATCCTGACGGATATGTCAGCCTCGGTCTGGTATTCAACTCCATGGAAAAACCGGAGGAGGCCATCAAATCATATAACACCGCACTGAAAATGGACCCCGGCAATGTGTTCGCCCTGAATGCCCTTGGAGATGCCTATTATGGTTTGAACCAGAGGGACAAAGCCATCGAGGCATACCGGAGGGGGATCGAGATTGATCCGGAAGATGGCGCCGCCCACTTCAACCTCGGAGAGCTTTACTATGACATGGATGAGCTGGATGAAGCGGAAATGGAATGTCTGGCGGCCATACGTCTCGATCCGGCGTTTCCTCTTCCCTATCTGACCATGGGGAGCATCTGTCTCGATCAGGAAAGGATTGAAGAGGCAGTGGATTATTTCGAGCAGTACCTGCGGAAGGAGACGTCACCCAGGGCCGGTGAAATGATTCGTGAGGTCAGGGCGGTGTTGGAGGAATTGAAGGATGAAATGAAAGGCTAGGCGCTTAACATGTCTGGCCGGTTGAGGAGGGGCGCGGGAAATCACGCACCCTCCCTGCTTCCGGAAGCCGAAGATGTTTACCCGAGGAAACGAGCCAGCCGTGAGCGCTGCTTCTCGAGTTTTTCCTGCCCGTCTTCGATGGCCCTCAGAATCTCCTTTTTCGTTTCATGGGCAACATCCTTTCCTCTGTCTAGGATATCCGCGGTTTTTTCACCCACAGTGTCTACCATTCTGGATATGCTTTCGGAAAAATCGTCGGCGACTTCTTCGGCTCTTCTTTTCGCCTTCCTTGCATACCGCGAAATGTCTTTCCGGGTTGCCTTCCCTGATTGTGGGGCAAAAAGCAGCGCCACGCCAGCGCCTATGATTCCCCCGGCGATTAGAAGCAAAGCCCCTGCCTTCACGGTCGTTCTCCTGTCAGACATACGCACCTCCTTATGAGATTCCATTACCGCCAAAGTCTACCATTAAACAGACGCCTGGTAAACAGCGGGCGGGAAACTTATCATATCCCTGTCAGTAAAGTATCATGGCGTACTTTTGCCGTGTAGGTATTACTGCGCTGATAACGCCTGGTTAGATGAAAAAGAAGAAATTGACAGGTGTCTGGATTCCCGGTAAAAAGGTGCATTGCGGTTTCATTCAAGGCGAGCGCCGCGTCAGTGAAAGGAGCTCATGCTGACTGTTCCGGTGGTCAGTGGGGCATGAATTGATAAGGAACCATTGGAAATGGGGCGCAGGTTCTATCCGTGTCGCGTCCGTTGGGGTGTTGCTTGTGAAAAGGGTTGTCCTGTGATTTTTGGCATCGGAGTTGATATAGTGGATGTCTCACGTTTCGAGCGGTTCCTCGCGGAGGGGAAAGACGCGATTTTCCAGCGCCTTTTCACCCCCGGGGAGAACGAATATTGCCGTGCTAGGAAAAAAAGCGCGCAGCATTATGCCATTCGTTTTGCCGCAAAGGAGGCCTTTTTCAAGGCAATCGGACTGGGTCTGAGAGACGGTATGTCCTGGCATGATGTGGAAGTGATTAATAACGACCTGGGCAAGCCGGATCTGGGACTTGGCGGAAGGTCGAAGGCCATCTTTAGTGAACTTCAGTTGAAAAATAGTTTTGTCTCCCTTTCCCATGACGGGACTTACGGTGTCGCCATGGTGGTTCTGGAGCGATAGGAAATGCTGATAGTCACGGCTGAAACAATGCGCATAGCGGAACGGCGAACCATGGATGAGTACGGGATCCCGAGCTGTGTTCTCATGGAGACCGCCGGCCGCGCGTGCGCGGATGAGGTTTTCGCGCGATGGGGCGTCGGAAGCGGGAAACGGGCGGCCATAGTCGCCGGCAAGGGGAACAACGGTGGGGACGGGTATGTCATAGCGCGTTCCCTGCTGGTTCGCGGATGGAGTGTCAGGGTCTTTGTCCTTGCCGTTCGGCAGGATATCGCCGGCGATGCCGAGGCAAACCTGGCCCTTCTTGATCCTTCCCTGGTAACCTTTTGCCCAGCGTCCGGAGATTTGACCCGATATTCGGAGATTTTTCGGAATGCAACCCTTGTTGTCGATGCACTGTTCGGAATCGGCCTCAATACTGAAGTATCAGGAGCCCATGCCGAAGCCATAGGAATGATGAATGATTCAGGGCGGCCTGTCCTGGCCGTCGATATTCCCTCCGGTATCGACGCTTCCACAGGCCGTGTTCTGGGAATGGCGGTTTCAGCTGATACTACCGTAACATTCGGTCTCGCTAAAACCGGACATGTCGTATATCCGGGGCGGAAGCATGCCGGCAGACTTAGGGTTGTCGATATCGGGATACCCGGTGCCGTCCAAGAGTCATTAAAGTCATGTGAATTTGTCGATGTGGCCGCTGCGCGGCCCCTGATTAAATCCCGTGACCGATGCGGCCACAAGGGGGCATATGGCCACTGTCTCATCGTGGCGGGTTCAACGGGTAAAACCGGAGCGGCATGCCTTGCGGCAAACAGCGCGGTGAGAACCGGTTCCGGACTCGTCACTGTTTGCTGTCCGGCGAGCCTCAATGGGGTCCTCGAGGTCAAAACAACGGAGGCCATGACTCTGCCAGTAGATGACGGGGGAAAGGGTTTTCTGCGTTCCTCAAACCGTGACGCTATCTTTCGCGCGGTCCATGGGAAGGATTCCCTTGCCATCGGGCCAGGGCTCTCTCGCGAGGCCGAGACTGTTGACTTGGTTAGGTGTATTGTTATGGCTTCAACGATTCCCGTGGTGGTGGACGCGGACGGTCTCAATGCAATTGCCGAAGACGTGGCGATTCTGAACAACACAGCCTCTCCCGCACTTATTCTTACCCCCCACCCGGGCGAGATGGCAAGGCTTTGCGGATTGTCCGTATCGGCCATTGAAGATGACAGGATCTCCATCGCCAGGTCTTTTGCGGTTCAATATGGAGTCTTTCTGGTGCTGAAGGGCGCGGCGACGGTAATTGCCTCACCGGAAGGCGCCATTGCGATAAACGGGAGCGGTAACCCGGGGATGGGCTCCGGAGGAATGGGCGACGTTCTGACGGGTATCGTCGTGTCGCTTCTCGGGCAGAAGTATTCTCCGTGGGACGCGTGCCGCCTTGGGGTGTTCCTCCACGGTTTCGCCGCCGACCTGGCCGCGCGGGAGAAGGGGGAAATTGGTATTTCCGCCACGGACGTTCAGGAGAGGCTTCCATTGGCATACAGGGAAATACTTCAGCCGTAAAATGGCTGTATCTGAAAATACCTGACGAAAGATGAAAAGGTTTTGTCAAATGAACCGGCCTGATTGCTTGGGCTTAAAGACGCTTTGCCGAACCATCGGGTTTGCGGCGGCAGGGAGAAAAAAATGCTTACAGCCAGTGACATTATGACCAGGGAAGTTGTTTCGGTTTCCAGGGATACCTCTATCCGCGAACTGGCCGAGATTTTCACAAATCACCACATCGGGAGCGTTCCGGTCGTTGACTCCGAAGGGGTGCTTGTCGGAATCGTTACCGAGTCCGACCTGATTGAGCAGGACAGAAATTTTCATATTCCCACGGTCATTTCCCTGTTTGACTGGGTTATCTACCTCGAGAGCGACAAGAAATTTGAAAAAGAACTGAACAGGATGACAGCCAGGACCGTGGGGGAAATCTGCACCCCGGAGGTTCTGACGGTCACTCCGGCAACTCCGGTCAGCGAGATAGCGGATATCATGACAGCGCGGAAGATTCATTCGCTTCCAGTAGTAGATGGGGGTAATCTGGTGGGAATGGTTTCCCGTATCGATCTTATCCGAAGTATGGTCCGCTAGGGGGATGGCGCTTCTTTTCAGCAACAGCGTGGAAGAAACCCTTGCCATTGGCGAGCGTCTTGGACGGTTGGCAAGCCCGGGTGATTTTATCGCTTTGACGGGAGATCTGGGTTCAGGCAAGACAAACTTCGCCCAGGGGGTTGCACGAGGTCTGGGGGTAGATCCCCGCGTCTGCGTAACAAGCCCGTCTTATACCCTGCTTAATGAGTACAGTGGACGGATTCCCCTTTATCATTTTGATCTCTATCGCCTAGGCGGAGACGCTGACATCCTTGACCTTGGCTTTGATGAGTATTTTTACGGTCGCGGGGTCTGTCTGGTGGAATGGGCCGACAGGTTGGGACTCGAACTTCCGGACGAGTATCTGAAGATCGTCTTTGTCTGTACCGGCGATACATCCAGAACCCTGGAACTTGTCCCTTGCGGGGAGCGTTACGAGAAACTTGTGTGGGAACTTGCTCCGGAGTGCTGAACAGATTGCGTTTGACTTGAAGCGTCGCTTGTTGGTGTGCAATTCAGACAATAACTGGAAACATAAGGGTTCCGGATTCAACTAAACAGGATGGGAGACGGGAAATGGCTCTAGTTGTGCAGAAATACGGGGGCACGTCGGTTGGCAGCGTCGAGCGGATTCGAAATGTCGCCAGGCGGGTCGCCAAAATGTATGATGCCGGGAATAAGCTTGTCGTCGTTGTTTCAGCCATGTCAGGGGAAACGAATAAGCTTGTCGCGCTGGCCCAGGAGATATGTGAATTTCCAGACAGCCGGGAGTATGACGTACTCGTGGCCTCGGGTGAGCAGGTCACGATCGCTCTTCTGTCCATCTGCCTTAAATCCATGGGGTATAATGCCAAGTCATATCTGGGGCACCAGGTACCCATAGTAACTGACAGCGCCTTCAGCAAGGCCCGTATTGACAGGATTTGCGACAAGAAGATACGTGGGGATCTGGACTCCGGAACCATAATAATAGCGGCCGGCTTTCAGGGCGTAGATAAGGATGGCAACATTTCTACCCTTGGCCGGGGTGGATCCGATACCTCGGCCGTAGCGTTGGCGGCGGCCCTGAAGGCTGATGTCTGTGAGATCTTTACTGATGTGGACGGCGTTTACACTACGGATCCCAATATCTGTTCCGACGCAAGAAAAATAAATCGGATTTCATACGATGAGATGCTAGAGCTTGCCAGTCTCGGCGCCAAGGTTCTGCAGATCCGTTCCGTCGAGTTTGCCAAGAAATACAACGTGGATGTCCATGTCCGTTCGAGCTTTAACGATAATCCGGGAACCCTGGTTACCAAGGAGGATAGTGAAATGGAGTCGATTCTCGTCTCTGGAATTACCTATGCAAAAGATGAAACAAAAATTGCGGTTATGAGGGTCCCGGACAAGCCCGGGATAGCGGCCAGGCTTCTGTCGCCGCTCTCGGCGGCTAACATCTCGGTTGACATGATCGTACAGAATGTCAGCGAGGAGGGTTACACCGACTTTACATTCACCGTGTGCAAGGCCGATTTCAAGAAGGCCCTCATGATTACCAAGGAAGCCGCGGCCGAAATAAACGCCAGAGACGTTATCACAGACGAGAACATCTCCAAGATTTCCATTGTGGGCCTCGGAATGCGCAGCCACGCCGGGGTTGCCACCAAGATGTTTGAGACCCTTGCCGAGGAGGGTATAAATATCCAGATGATCTCGACGTCGGAGATCAAGATTTCCGTCGTTGTTGATGCTAAATACACCGAGCTTGCTGTCCGCGTCCTGCATGACGTGTTCGGTCTGGCCGGTAAGGATATCAAGCCGGAATAGGAGTATTATCTTAACGATAAAGGTGACGTATGAGCCAGATAAAGCTCTATGATACAACACTTCGCGATGGCACCCAGGCAGAGGATATATCCCTGCTTGTCGAAGACAAGATCCGTATCGCCCACAAGCTTGACGAGATGGGAATCCATTATATCGAGGGTGGATGGCCGGGGAGTAATCCAAAGGATGTTTCTTTCTTCAAAGAGATAGGAAAAGAAAAACTCCTCAGGGCAAAGGTCGCGGCATTCGGCTCGACCAGAAGGGCAAAGACGACACCGGACAAGGACCAGAACATCCGTACCCTTGTGCAGTCCGAGGCCGATGTGGTTACCATCTTCGGAAAGGCATGGGATTTTCAGGTGCGGGAGGCGCTCCGTATCTCCCTCGAAGAGAACCTGGAGTTGATCTTTGATTCCCTGGAATATCTCAAGGGCCGTGTGGGCGAGGTGTTCTATGATGCCGAACATTTTTTCGACGGTTATAAGGCGAATCCTGATTATGCCCTTAAAACCCTGAAGGCCGCGGAGGAGGCAAAAGTCGACTGCATTATCCTGTGTGACACCAATGGCGGTACAATGCCTTATGAGATAGCGGACATCACAACCGAGATACGGAGGCATATCGCAACCCCTCTGGGCATTCATACCCATAACGATTCCGAGTGCGCGGTGGCCAACACCCTTGCCGCGCTTCATAGTGGAGTCGTGCAAGTACAGGGGACGATAAATGGTTTCGGGGAAAGGTGCGGCAACGCGAATCTCTGTTCGATTATTCCGGCGATCAAGCTGAAAATGAAAAAGGATTGTATCTCCGACGAGCAGATGAGAAGGCTGGCCGAGATATCACGTTTCGTATACGAGCTTTGCAACCTGTCGCCGGACAAGCATCAGCCTTACGTCGGGAAGTCTGCATTCGCCCATAAGGGGGGAGTGCACGTCAGCGCCATCCAGCGCCACCCGGAGACATACGAACATATCAGACCCGAGCTTGTCGGCAATGCCACCCGCGTTCTTGTCTCGGATCTTTCCGGGCGCTCGAACATCCTCGCAAAAGCTGAAGAATTCAATATAAATCTGGACAGCAAAGACCCGGTGGCAATGGAAATCCTGAATAATATCAAGGATATGGAAAACCGGGGCTATCAGTTCGAGGGGGCGGAGGCCTCATTCGAGCTCCTTATGAAGCGTGCTCTGGGCACACACCGGAAATTTTTCTCCGTTATGGGGTTCCGTGTCATTGATGAAAGGCGGCACGACGATCAGAAGCCTCTTTCGGAAGCAACCATCATGGTAAAGGTCGGTGGAAGAATAGAGCACACTGCCTCCCAGGGGAATGGACCGGTGAATGCTCTGGATAATGCGCTGCGGAAGGCCCTGGAAAAGTTCTATCCGCGACTTAAGGAAGTAAAGCTGCATGATTACAAAGTCAGGGTATTGCCTGCCGGACAGGGCACGGCTTCAGTAACCAGGGTTCTTATCGAGTCCGGCGACAGGGAAAACCGTTGGGGAACGGTAGGAGTATCGGACAACATTATTGAAGCCTCCTACCAGGCGTTGATAGACAGCGTGGAGTATAAGCTGCACAAGGTCGACGAGGAGGATAGACAGAAGAAATGAGCGAGCGCCATCATCGCTTCGTTCTCTGTATCGTTGCGTTGGTGCTTGCGTTAATGCTTATGGCAAAGAGCCGGGGTATCTTCCGCTGGGAAGACACCCCGGCTCTTTTTTTGCCTGAAGGTACTCCCCCGTCCGGGAAGGTTACGATTCGTATTGATGGAAACGTTGTAAATCCAGGTATATATCAGTATCGTCACGCTGCTGATACAAAAACCGTCATGAAAATGACGGTTGCTGGCCAAGACGCCTGTAGCGAGGAAGACTCATTCTTGAACCATGGCATCAACAGCGGGGATGTGGTTTGGGTAGCTCGAAAAAAAGGGAATCTTCTTGAAATTGAAAAGAAAAGCATGTCGACAAGTGAAAAAATGATCCTCGGGATTCCTTTGAATCCGAATAAGATGACGGTTGAGGACTGGGTGAAACTTCCGGGAATCGGCCCTGCCACTGCGGAAAGGATTGTTGAGGATCGTCAAAATAATGGCGATATAGTTAATCTGGAGGAGTTGGACAGGGTGCCCGGGATAGGAAAAGCAAAAATAGGACAAGTGAAAAAATATTTTAAAAATTGACTAATATGTTGGATTTTCTATGAAAAAATCCCATTTTTGATCGTTGGCGACGAACCGTCGGAAATGTGGAAACCAGATTGGCATGCATGATGTAGTAGTTCCCGTACCTGGTAATAATGAATACTTTAAGGGAGGGATCGATATGCAATGTCCAAAATGCAAAGGGCTGATGTTTTCAGAAAAGTATTTCGATTATGTTCGATCTTTTTACGCATGGAAATGTACCGGGTGCGGGGAATTGCTGGATACCACCATATTATCCAATAGAGCGCGCAGAAATGATTTTTTCATCGGTTAGAATGTCGTAAGTCACCTCTTTAGCTATCCTACAGGTTCAACTTCCTGAACAGATGAGGCGGATGATGTCGCGCGAGGGTTCTCAAGCCATCGGATAAAGAATCCAAAGGCTTGCGCGTGATTTGTCCGCCGATTCGTTATCCAGCCAGTATGTTAATCCACCCAGGTTTATTTCCGGAAATCTCCAGTGTTCATGATTCAATTGAATCGGATGCCGTTAAATGAATTAGTATCCTATTCTCCTATTATCTTCACAAGTACCCGTTTTTTTCTCCTGCCGTCGAAATCTCCATAAAAAATCTGTTCCCATGGTCCCAGGTCAAGGTCGTAGTCAGTTACCGCTACAATAACTTCGCGACCCATAATCGTTCTTTTCAGATGGGCGTCGGCATTGTCTTCACATCCGTTGTGGCGATACTGGGAATAGGGTTTTTCCGGGGCGAGCATTTCCAGCCACTCTTCGAAATCCAGGTGCAACCCCGGTTCGTCATCGTTGATAAAAACGCTGGCGGTGATATGCATGGCGTTGCATAACACGAGGCCATCCTTGATCTCGCTTTCAGTCACGCACTCCCGAACCTGATGGGTGATGTTTATGAAATCACGTCTCTTGCTGATCTCGAACCAGAGTTCCTTTCGATAGTGTTTCATGAAATCGCCTCCCGCATGGTCTTGCTTAATCTATGTTTTTTTGAAAATAGAACGACAGGGAATTCAGTTCAAGGGCTGTCAGTGAACCAAAATCCGGTTTGGAAGAATAGACGCAACCATTGTCAAGAAGTATTTCGCCTGTTCCCACCGACGCCAATATAGCCTCTCTTGTCACTGGCGTGTGGCCTGATATTACGGCTTTGTCAGCGATATTACTGACTTTGGCGCTACTATCAGGACGGCTCCAAAGCATTGTATCCATGTCGCTGAACGGATCGTCAGCGTCACGGTTCAGGCCGGCGTGTACAAGGATATAGTCATCCAGTTCGATAAAATATTTGAGTCCCGCGAAAAAACTCTTGTACAAGGAAGGCAAGTCGCAGGGTGAGTCAATGCCGAAGCTTTCCAGGGTCGTCCTGCCACCGTTCAGCATCCAGACACGGTTGCAATCCTGGTTTGAGCAGGCGCGAAGGATCATCTCCTCGTGGTTGCCTCGAAGGGTGTGCAGGTCATATCCACTTTTTTTGAGATAGATGATGCGGTCGACGACTTCCTTGCTTCTCGGTCCGCGATCTATATAATCGCCGAGGAGGAAAAGGGTGTCGCTCTTCCTGAGATGAAGGACATCCCTTAACAGCGCCTCCAATGAGCGGGCGCAGCCATGGATATCAGGTATTACAAAACGGCGACCAGTCATGGGATGTGGTTCCAAAAAAACATTCGAGTATCCTTCAATTGAGGAAAAAGAGGCCGAATGAACAGTATGGCGCAACAGTATCGCAATTTTCCATCTTTGAAAAGGACGTAAAGTTGGAAAGATATTCTTGCACAGGCAAAATAGAAGACGATTGGGAACCGCCTGTACGGGTATCCCGACAGCAAAACACCTCTTCCGAGCGAAACCCTGCATTATTGAAGCAGTGTCAACCATCTGAAGAACGATGCGATAAAAACACATAGTAATTTCCTGATACCGGAATTGCCTTGACATGGGAATCGAGAGGTGGACATGGTCCAGTGCGACAGGCGAAACCAGACTCCGGATCGTTTGAGGTTGAAATGAAAAAAACACTGCTATTCATTTTATTAGGAGTCTTTCTCGCTGCTGGAATAGCCTATCTGGTTTTCGCGAGGAAACCCGCTCCCTCATTTTCGACGGCACGAATTGACCGGGGTGACATAGTGGCTACGGTTTCTTCTACCGGCACTCTTAACGCGGTAACTACCGTTCAGGTCGGAACCCAGGTGTCCGGCACCATCCATAAGCTCTTTGCGGATTATAATTCTATTGTGAAACAAGGGCAGGTGATTGCCCAGATAGATCCCTCCATCCTGAGTTCCCAGGTTGAACAGAGCCAGGGCAACTATCAAAGCGCGGTAGCAAATCTTGCCAAAATGAAGGCCTCGGCGCGTGACGCCAACAGAACACTGGAGCGGAACAGGCAATTGCTCAGGGAAGGGATTGTGTCCCAAGGAGATTTCGATTCCGCGGAAACCAGATTCCATGAAGCAACCTCCGCTGTCAGGGCCGCTGAGGGGAGTGTAATGCAGACACGGGGCGCTTACAGGCACGCGCAAACGAATCTGCGCAATGCCACGATTCGGTCTCCGGTAGACGGCATTGTCGTGTCCAGAAATGTTGATGTTGGACAGACCGTTGCCGCGTCATTTCAGACTCCAACGCTTTTTACCATTGCCCAGGATCTGACCAAGATGCAGATCAACACCAGTGTCGATGAAGCGGACATCGGCAAGGTGAAGGTTGGACAGCCCGCCGTGTTTACCGTGGACGCCTATCCTGACATGAGGTTCAGTGGGGTTGTATCCCAGGTCCGGATCGCTCCTGTAATCACACAGAATGTGGTAACTTATGACGTGGTGATTATCGTGGAAAACAGGGACTTGAGCCTCAAGCCGGGCATGACGGCAAACGTAGGCATTGAGGTCATGCGAAAGGACAATGTTCTGAAAATACCGGCCGCGGCGTTGCGGTTCAAACCTTCCATGGCCGGGAGTGATGGGCAAAGGAAGTCTACGGCCGCCAGGAGAGGAGCGAGCGCCTCGGCGGGCCAGAGGGTTTTTATACTGAAAGAAGGCAAGCCGGTTCGAATCCCTGTGCAAACCGGGGTGTCGGACGGCTCGTTCGTGGAACTGGTCAGTGGAGATCTGAAATCCGGCGGTGAAGTGATTGTAGAACAGGTCCTTCCTGCCAGGAAAGCGGGCACGGGAACGGGCATGGGCGGTATGCGGGGACCGAGGTTCTAGATGGGAGAGATCGTAGTCAGCGCAATGGATCTGTGCAAGGTTTACTGCATGGGGGAGCAGCGGGTAGATGCCTTGAAGAGTGTTTCCCTGGAGGTGGAAAGGGGTGACTTTGTCGCGATAATGGGGGCGTCAGGGAGCGGAAAATCCACTTTCATGAACATTCTCGGGTGCCTGGACGTTCCCAGTTCCGGAACCTATCTTCTGGAAGGAGAGGATGTGAAGGGAGTGTCCGGCGATGCCCTGGCTGATATCAGAAACAAAAAGATAGGTTTCGTGTTTCAGGGTTTCAATCTTCTTCCGCGCACATCGGCGCTGGAAAATGTGGAGCTCCCCCTTGTCTATGGAAAAATTCCCCATGCCGTGAGGAGGGAAAAGGCCCTTGCCGCATTGTCGCTGGTGGGTCTGGCTGAGCGGGCGGATCACACCAGCAACCGGATGTCCGGAGGGCAACAGCAGCGCGTGGCAATCGCAAGGGCGCTGGTGAACGAACCGGCGCTCATTCTGGCGGACGAACCCACCGGCAACCTGGATTCACTTACCAGCGTGGAAATCATGGCCATCTTTCAGAAACTGAACAGACAGGGGATTACCATCATTATGGTGACCCACGAGCCGGATATTGCCGCCTTTACCAGGAGAAATGTGGTATTCAGGGACGGCCGCATTATTTCCGATACCCCGGTAAGGTCCCAGGAGGATGCGGATGAGGTGAGGAGGCGGATGTGATCGAGTTTCTGATGAGTCTCAAGATTGCCCTGCGCGCTCTCAGGACCAACAAGATGCGCTCCTTTCTGACCATGCTGGGAATCATTATTGGAATTGCCTCGGTTATTGCCATGGTGGCCATCGGCGCCGGCGCAAGCAAGATTATTTCCGATCAGATAGCCAGTGTCGGAAGCAATATCCTTCTGGTCCTTCCCGGTTCCAGGACCAGTGGCGGCATGCGTCTCGGGCACGGCAGCACGCCGACCCTTACCTATGATGACGCAAAGGCCATCAGGAAAGAGTGCCCGTCCGTTGCCCTCGCCGCGCCGGTGGTCCGCGGCGCCGCGCCGGTGGTGTACGGGAACATGAACTGGTCAACCTCCATTATGGGGATAACGCCGGAATACCTGGCGGTCAGAGACTGGAGGGTGGAGGCCGGGAGGAGCTTCATCCATTCGGACGTGGAATCGGCGGCGAAAAACTGCCTGATCGGACAGAGTGTCGCCGAGAATCTTTTCGGGGCCGAAGACCCGGTAGGCAAGATTATCCGGGTCAAGAAACTTCCCTTCACAGTGGTGGGAGTCATGGACGCCAAGGGCCGTTCTCCTCAGGGGGGGGATCAGGACGACATCGTCTTTGTGCCGCTCCCTACCGCCCAGAGAAAGCTCTTCGGAAGCCAGTTCCCGAATTCCGTCGGTCAGATCATGATCCAGGCAAGAACTGAAGACGAACTGAGCAGGGCTCAGAACCAGGTTGAGGCGCTTCTCACCCAGCGGCACAAGATAGGTCCCGGACGCGACGTGGATTTCACCGTACGGAATCTGACCGAACTTATGGCGGTTGCGGAGGAATCGTCAAAGGCGATGTCCCTGCTGCTCGGCGCCGTTGCCTCCATATCCCTCATTGTGGGAGGGATAGGCATCATGAACATCATGCTGGTTTCCGTCACGGAGCGCACAAGGGAAATAGGTATCCGTATGGCAATAGGCGCAAGGAGGAAGGACATTCTTCTTCAATTTCTTACGGAGGCGGTATTGCTGACCTTTATCGGGGGATTGATAGGGATGGCTCTCGGAGTGGGTGGCGCCAGGCTGGTTTCAGTGATCTTTGAGTGGCCAACCCTGATTTCCATAAATGCAATTGCCATGGCCTTCGGTTTCTCGGGCGCAATCGGTGTTTTTTTCGGCTTCTATCCCGCCCGGAAAGCCGCCTCCCTCAATCCTATCGAGGCATTGCGATACGAGTGATGACACATGAAGAATTCTGACGATTAATGGAGAAAGGATTCCCGATGCTTTATGGA
>Ga0265295_1006852_pt1 | contig 13516 bp, 16 predicted proteins | sample Munlansysbiofilm_FD_192503 | JGI IMG/M metagenome (GOLD analysis project Ga0265295, IMG submission 192503) | Leachate microbial communities from a municipal landfill in Southern Ontario, Canada - Methane capture system biofilm | ecosystem: Engineered > Solid waste > Landfill > Unclassified ... | reverse complement strand
TCATTTCAATATCATGCCACTCAAAAAGAGTTGAGAGGGAAGTTCAAAAAAATAAATCATTTTGTGTAAATTGCGCTTAGAACACGAGTAATTTCAACACTTGTTGCGCTAGATATTTGAATCCGCCGAAAATGAAAATGAAAACGAAAACCGCTTATTTAATTCTTTTATTAGTATTCCTTTACAACTTAGGTATTGGACAAAATTGTAACTGTATAGAAAACTTCAACTATATAGAAACCAAATTAAAGAATGATTATGCAGGTTTCTCTGACAAGGTAACCCAAGATAATATTGGAGAATATAATAAACACACGGAACTTTTTAGACAGAAAGCGAGCGAGACCAATACTACTCAACGCTGCGTTTTATTAATGGACGAATGGTTAAAGTTCTTCAAGGATAAACATTTGCAAATATCATGTACAAAAAATATTTATTTTACTTTTAAAGCAATTGATTCAACAGCTATTCTTTTTCGAATTCCAAATTTTGCTTGGCAATCAAAACCAATGATTGACAGTTTGATTAGAACAAATTATGAGTTAATCAGAAATACGCCTATTCTAATTATTGACTTACGGGGAAATGGTGGTGGAACAGATTATAGTTATCTTGAATTACTACCTTTAATTTATACTCATCCGTATGAATCAAAGGGTGTTGGATATTGGGCATCAAAGGGGAATATTGAATATTTTGAAAAAGCCTTAGAAGAGGGCAATATTAAACAAGGAAAAGAAGAGGAAACAAAGGAATTAATTGCCGCTTTAAAAGCAAATCAAAATACATACGTTAGGACAAGGGAAAATGATTTAATAGAACGAGATACTGTATTTGAATTTCCAAAAAAAGTGGGAATAATCGTCAATGATTTCTGTGCGAGTAGTTGTGAATCGTTTGTTTTGGTAGGTAAGAATAGTAAAAAAACAACAATTTTCGGAACAAATACTCTAGGAGTTTTGGATTATTCAAATGTGGTGCCAATAAAACTTCCCTCAAGCAATCTTGAATTATACTATCCAATGACAAGGTCATTCCGATTACCAGATTTTCCGATAGATAATATTGGTATTGAACCAGATGTGAGGATTAATTTACCTGACAACTTGAATTTAATGTCTGAAGTAGATGAATGGGTAATATTTGTAAAGGAATACTTAGAAAATGAACTGAATTAATAAATTACGTGTGCTAACACACGGTATATTTTACGCCCCACTTTTTAGCTGATTAGGTTACTATTAGTTTCAATTAATCTTTTAACGTGGGATAAATCCCATGCAGCTGCGATGGGGCGCAAAACGTACCGCCAACCGTTAGGCACTATTATATGACGTGAAACCAAAACATTATAGAATATGATAACATTTATAATTGGAATAGTTTTAATTATCGCTGGACTACTAATCAAATACGGAAAAATGTACTTTTTGATTGCTGGTCTAAACACCATGAACCATAAACAAATAGCTGAATATAACCTTGAAAGAATTGGAAATCTATATAGAAATGTTTTATGTATAATTGGAATTTTTATGATAATTGGGAATCTACTTTCTAAACATTTTGAAAATTATCTCTTTGACTTATTCTTTACACTTGTTCCTGTAATTATTGGATGCATAATTCTTTTATCTAAATCAAACTCTGATAAATATAAAAGTTGGTATAAGGAATAATTTGGATTATTGTTTCAGAAACAAAAAAAATCTTGGTCTAATAATTTGACATTATGGAATACGTTAAAGACTTTTTAAAGAAAAGGAAATCAAAATATGTGTTTGCATTAGGAATACTCTTTCTAATAGTAGTTTTCTCATCTATTCCCAAAAACTCAACGAAAAGAATTCACTCTCAACCTTTGACTGGATTTATTTTATTGTATTTGTTTTAAATGGCTTATACTGGATGTTTTTGGGTTTAGGTTTTCAAGCTGAACGAATATTTGGAAAAGCTTATTTAAGAATTGACAATGAAAAAATAGCAATTAAAACAGGTGTATTTGAAAAACTTCAAGAAATTGCTTGGAATGAAATTAATTCAATTGAATATAATTCGAATTGCTTTATAATCAAGAGAAAAAATGGGGCTGATTATAAAATAAGACTATCAAACTTGGAATATTCATCTATTCAAGAAATTAAAGATATTGTTGATAGAATTTCAAAAAGTAAAAATATTGTCAGTACAATTTCTTGATAGTCATAAAAACTATTCCCGAAAGAATTTTTCATCTGATTTCTAAGGCTTGAAATTATAGACTAAAAATTATTAGACAGAAAACGTAAAAAACTTAATAACAGTGCCTAACATGCGGTATATTTTACGCCCCACTTTTCGGCTGATTAGGTTACCTTTAGTTTCAATTAGTCGTTTTAACGTGGGATAAATCCGTTGCTTCGGGCGACGGGGCGTAAACATACCGCTCACCGTTGGCACACATTATAAAAAAAAATAAAATGGCAAAAAAAGGAGTTGGACAAACTAAAAATCCGAGAACAGGACAGTATGTAAAGATTGACCGTGATAAAGGGAGAATAATTTCCACTAAGAAATCGCCAGGACCTTATAAAAATGTCCCAGTCATAAGAAAGAAAAAGGACTGATATGATTTACTATAATCACGACAGAGAGGTAATTACCGATTTCATTTCCTATCTTCCTAGGACTTGTTTTATTATGACACAACTAGGTTTGCCATTACCAGAAAAATTGCTAAAAATAAGAGGAGATTTATGTGAGGAACTTAAAAAGAGGAAGATTTCTGAACTTGACGCAAATTCATCAATTAAAGGTAGAGATTTCTTAAGTAAAATATGGAGACAAGTACTTGGTGTTCCTATGGGGATTGCAATAATAACAGAAGAAATGAAAGTTTCTACTATCTCAAATATTTTTTACGAAGTTGGAGTATTAAACGCTTTTGGAAAAGAAACCATTGTAATCAAGTCAAAAGAATTTAGCATTCCCTCAGATTTTATTCGAACAGAATACATTGAATATGATGAAAACTTCAAAGAAAAAATAAACAAGTTTCTTGATGAAATAGATGAACTTGCTGACCATTACGATTTAATGGGAGAGGAATTAGAAGCAAATCCAGTTTTGACTATTGATTATTTCAAAAGAGCATATCTAATAAATGGTAACCCAACCTATTTCAAGAAAGTAAAAGATTTATCAGATAAGGAGAACTTCGATATTCAAACAAGGTATGGCATTAAGAACTTTTTAGCGACCGAAAAAATGATTAAGAAGAAAGAATTAAAAAAATAACGCGTGCCAACACGCGGTATATTTTACGCCCCGCTTTTTGGCTGATTAGGTTACTTTTAGTTCCAATTTGGCTTTTTAGCGTGGGATGAATAACTTGCTTCGGGCGACGGGGCGCAAAACATACCGCCATCCGTTGTGCTCAATGCTAAAAGACCGTCGTTCATTAAAGATACAGTGATGAAAATACAAGATTTAGGATATAATGACAAAATTGAAGAATTCAGGATTAAAGAAAAGCTGGATAGCTTTGATATAGGAAGAATTATTGCAGAACATAAAGAACGATATATTGTCAAAACTATTAAAGCTGAGTTTGACGCTGAAATAACTGGAAATATGCGATTTTCGGCTAATAGTCGCGAAGATTTTCCAGCAGTTGGTGATTGGGTTGCTTTTACGCCTTATGATTCTGATTTTGCGATAATTCACAAAATACTACCAAGATTTTCAGTTATTAAAAGACAGGCAGTAGGGCAATTCGGAGAGATACAAATAATAGCAACAAACATTGATTACGCCTTTTTAGTTCAAGCCGTTGACAGGGATTTTAATATCAATAGACTTGAAAGATATCTGACAATTTGCTATTCATCAAAAGTTAGTCCCATTATCGTTCTTAGCAAAACTGACCTTATAGACGACCAAAAACTCAGTGAGATTCTGGTAAGTATTAAATTACGGATTAATGATGTTCCAATTATTGCTATAAGTAACGAATCTCAAAACGGATACGAAGTGTTAAAAAAAACTATTGAAAAGGCAAAAACATATTGTATGCTTGGTTCTTCTGGAGTTGGAAAGTCTACTTTATTGAATAATCTCTCTGGCAGAAACATTATGAGAACGGATGCTATTAGCCAAAGTACAAATAAAGGTCGACACATTACAAGCCACAGAGAATTAATAGTTCTAGAAAATGGAGGAATATTGGTGGACAATCCTGGAATGAGAGAGGTAGGAATTACTGACACAACGGAAGGATTGGAAACCACGTTTGACCAGATTATCACCCTTTCTAAGAATTGTAAATTCAAAGATTGTACTCACACTTATGAGGTTGGTTGTTCTGTTCTTGAAGCCGTTGAAAAAGGGAAAATAGAAAAAAGTTCCTTCGAAAACTACCAGAGATTGGAAAGAGAGAAAACGCATTTCGAATCATCGGTTGCTGAAAGACGAAAAAAGGACAAGGATTTTGGGAAAATGGTAAAAAATTATAAAAAAGACATGAATAAAAATAAGCACTAAGCACAACAAGCGGTCATAAAACATTGGGGGTTAAGTGGTTGGGCAAGTGTAGTAGCTCGCATCAAGGTTCTGTGTCGGGTGATACAGACTTAGCTCCGAAATCCCCAACGTTTCATACCGCCGACCGTTATCGGCAACCCTAAGAGACAACCGATTCGTGAATATTACCGACAACAACAAGTCTTTCAAAATCTATGTATTGAGTTAATCCTGTTTTTAATTTACAGACAAAACTTGCTTTTTCATCATTGAAAATTACCTCAAATGGATAGTCCCAAGCATCGTGTTTGACCAAATCGCCTTCATATATTTCATTACCGTTTTTATCAAGCAATCCAGTAAATTGCCCGATTGTTTCAGGTTTTACTTTTGCATATTCATAATGTGTAAGGTCATAGCCTACTTCACCAATTGAATTGTTGTTTAAAAGGTTTCCAAACCTAAAGATTGACCGATGCCATGCAGAGTTGTATTTCTCTCTAATTCCTCTAAATTTTATTTCTCTGTTCATTTTATTTTATGTATTTAATTGATAATTAGATAAAAGGCAGCCGATAACACGTAATATAAAAAATTGGCTATCAGCGGTTGTTGGTAAATTGAAAGTGACTACAAAGCCAACTTTTCATATTACCACCGTTATGGGCAAGTTTAAAGACACGACATGACGGGCTAATCCAATAAATGTAACGACAATTAAGATGCTCAACAAGACAATTCTTGCTGTTGGAATTTTTTTTTAAAGATTGAAAAATAAAGAGCGTATGGAAAATGCTATTTGGATAAAACGAGGAGTTAGGTTAACTGCAATAGAACCAAAAACTTTACAGTATGTAGAGGGGTATAAGAATGGCTGTACGCTTCATTTCTGCCCAAATGAAAACTGCCATCATGAGAAGATTATTAAAACCCAAAGTACAATTTCTTTTTTTGAAAAGGCTCTATTAAACTTAGGATTTGTAAGATGCCATAGAAACTATTTGATAAATAAAAGTTTAGTTAAATACTTCTGCAAAAATAACTCCTGCATCATTTTAGAAAAAACTTCAATCCCTGTGGCAAAGCGACAAAGAAGCACAATTAGAGTATTAATTAAAACAATGAGTGAAAATGGCGAATGAAATTAACCCGTTTTTTGTTATTGAGAATACCGATGAAATAAATTACATAGAAAAATGCGAAGGGTATACTATTATTACAATGTCAAATACAGAGCAAATAATTTCCGACTTTTCATTGGAAAAACTTGAAAAGTTACTGCCTAGTGATAAATTTATGCGGGTTCATAAAGCATTTATTGTAAAGACTTCTTTAATAACGGAAATTTTTCAAATAGGGAATTTTCATCAAGCCATACTTAAAAATGGGAAAAGGATTCCAATTTCAAAAAGGAAGAAGTGCGTTTTACTTAGCAAATTAATCACAATCAAATAACTACAAATCAAACAACCAAAATTAAACTATGAAACGATTTTTTGAATCATTACTTAACGAGAAGGGATACTTGCTATTTTTTTCAGTCATTACTATTTACTGGCTATTAAATTATGCTACTTACGAATTTGTTTTAACGGATAGCCTCATGTACAACTCCCTGTACGGACAGCTACCCGAGCAGTACATCGATAGCGCAATAACTTTTCATCGGAAATGGGCTTGGGTTTCTTATGCTATCCTACCCGTCATTCTAACCCTGAAATGGCTTTTTATTAGCGCATTTATTGCAACAGGCTCAGTCTTTATGGGCTTCAATGTTCGGTTTAAGCAAATATTTAAAACTACGGTGGCTAGTGAGTGGCTATTCGTAACCGTTGGTGTTATAAATTTTATTGTACTTCTTTTTTCTAACGCTCAAAACCTTGAGGAAATACAACGTTTCAATCTTGTTAGCACGCTTTCAATTGGACATCTTATACAAGGTGTTGAGGGTCTTCAATGGCTTGTTGCACCGTTTCAATCATTAAATATTCTTCAGCTAATTTTCGTAATTGCTTTAGCACTGGGGGTAAGTGTTGTATCAAACGAAAAATTTGGAAAAAGCCTTACCCTCGTAACGAAGAGCTATGGTGCTGCTCTTGTAATATGGATAGTTCTAATAGCTTATATCACTGTGTCCTATGCGTAAAAAACAAATTCTAAGCCTTGTGGCAATTATTATAGTTGGGGTTACTCTTTTCATGATACATGGTATTGCAAAAAAGGCAAGAAGCAAGCCCAATTCCAGCCTAACCTTATTGCACGCAATAACCCTCGATAGCACAGCCGTTGAAATCAGTTTAACAGGGGCGGACACCTCGCTTGTTGTTGTTTTCAACTCAGAGTGTGATATTTGCATTATTGAACTGGAGGAACTGCTAGTAAATTACGCAAATTTCGAGAGGTACAGCATACTGTTGCTTTCCCACCAGAGCATAAACGAGTTGCTTCGCATACAAGCGAATTACAACCTAGGCAGCTATGCAAACTTTGAATTGCTAAAAATGGATGAGCTGCGAACAGAGGATCCATTTCGTAGTGCATCCAACCCATCCCTATTTGTATTTGACCATAACGGCAAGTTAATATTACAGAAAAAGGGTTATACCAGCCCCGAGCTACTAATAAAACAACTTCATAAATAGCCATGAAAATTGACAAAAGAATTGCTAAAACCTTTATTCTGCAAAAAAACCAGTCCGATTGCGGGGTAGCCTGCCTAAGCAGCATCATAAAGTTCCATGGAGGAGTTCCAAATTTGGAAAAATTGAGAATTGCCAGTGGAACAAGCAGGCAGGGCACAACGCTACTGGGCTTATTCCAAGTAGCCAACAGCATAGGGTTTAACGCCGAGGGGATGCAGGCCGACATGGTATTCCTCAAAGAAATTAAACAGCCTGTTATACTGCATGTTGTTGTGAATGGCTCTATGCTGCACTACGTGGTGTGCTACCAGGTGTCGAAAAACCTTTTTCTTGTTGGTGACCCTGCCATTGGCTTAAAGTGGATGGATGAAGCTGAACTTTTGGACATTTGGAAAAGCGGAAAATTGCTAACGCTAGTGCCTGACGAGAAAAGGTTTAAAAAAGAGAGAACTGAGCACAACCTGAAATGGGATTGGTTTAAAAAGTTGTTGAGGGAGGATTTAAGCCTTTTAACAACCATCCTTCTAATGGGAATTGCTATTGCGGTGCTGGGTTTAGCTACAGCTGTTTTTGCTCAGGTGTTCATCGACAGGCTTATACCATCAAGTAACGCCACTCGCATTTTTACAGCCATTGGTTTGGTTTCAGTACTGCTGACCGCAAGGCTACTAATTGGCTACTATAGGCAGCAGCTTATGCTTAGGCAGGGGGTTGACATCAACACCAGAATTACGGGTAGCTTTTTTGCCGATTTGCTCATGCTCCCTATGGGCTTCTTCACAAGCCGTAAAATTGGCGACATGGTGGCAAGGCTAAACGACATTGGGCGCATACAACAAACGGTTTCCTTCTTTTTCGGAGAACTACTAATTAATGCCCTTGTTGTTGTTGTTTCACTAGCAGCCGTTTTTCTTTACAACATATGGGTTGGGTTGCTTCTGCTTTTAGGCGTGCCGCTATTTATATGGGTAGCATACCTCTACAACAGAACCATTATTAACGGTCAAAGGGATGCCATGTTGGCATACTCCCTCAACGAGAGCAACTACATCAGCACCATTGGCAATATCCAGCCCATTAAAAGTTTTAGAAGAGAACCCCTTTTTACAAGGCTGGGATTGCTAACCTTTCGGTTTTTTCAGGACAAAGTATACCATATCGGGAATATTGGTATAGCTGTGCAGTTACTTACTGGCATGATTGGGCTGGCTATTACTATCGGTGTAATCATCCTTTCTGCCATTCAGCTGCAATCGGGGCAAATGACAACAGGTGTTTTTATGGCTGTATTTAGTCTAAGCGGTACCATTCTCCCAGCCTTAGCTTCCATTGCCTTTGCCAACGTGCAGTTACAGGGCGCACGAATTGCCTTTGAGCGTATGTACGAGTTTTCCAGCATGGATAAGGAGTACTTAGTGGCTGACGAGGATAAAAAAGAGAGCATTGAGGAATTTCAAAAGCTGCACCTACAGGATGTTTCGTTTAGGTATCCCGGTAGAGGGCTATTACTCGAAAACATAAGTTTTTCCGTTCGTAAAGGGGAATTGGTTACCATTTTTGGCGATAATGGTACAGGTAAGAGTACGTTAATTTCTCTTGTACAGAGGTTCAACACCCCTGAAGCGGGAAAGTTGCTATTTAACGGTAAGGATGCCGAAACCTATTCAATTCCAACGTACAGAGGGCTTATTGGAGCTGTACCCCAAGATGTAACGCTAACAAACGCAACATTGCTAGCAAACATAACCCTTTCGGATAGTGAGCAGGATGCCATAGATGCCGTTGAAATATTGAGCAGGCATGGTTTAGTCCCATTCTTTGAGAAATTTCCACAGGGTTTTCATACTATGCTCGGCGAGGGTGGTGTTCAGATTTCTGGTGGGCAAAAGCAACTGGTAGGGTTGGCTCGTGCATTAGTTTGTAAACCACAGTTGCTACTGCTCGATGAGCTAACCGCACACATGGACAGAAACACCGAGAGCTCTGTTTTAGAGCTGCTAGCTCATCTCAAAAACAGCATGGGCATACTTAGCATTACGCACAGTATTAGAAACGCCTCAAAATCGGATAGAATTATAGTACTATCGGGAGGTAAGGTTGAAATAGTTGGAAACCATAATGAGCTGTTGAAAAGTCAAAACTCATATAGCCTTGCATGGCTGTCATTAACTAAAACGTTTTGAAAAAACTGCCCGCTCGGGAGCTATTTTTGACCGTTCACGGAATTTGACCTCTATTATTTTGGATGGGTAAATTGCGTTCAATATTTTCGTAGTGAAATCAATTTTATTATTAACCTTAAAATTTTGTATTATGGAAACAAGGAAATTATCTTTGCAGGAAATGGAAGTAGTAAATGGTGGCTGTGTTAGTTGGGGTGGTGTTATGGACATTGTCAACTATTTACTCTCATTTAATTCAGTAAATTATACTTTGTATCTTTTCGATGGTTATGGCACAGGGTGCTATAATGTTGCAGGTGGTGGTTATATTGACGGTGTTTATGTAGGCGGTTTATAGTGTTAATAAGGAAAAGAGTATTGACATACTCTTTTCCTCTAATTCTTTGTTTTATGAACATTTTACTATGTTGTTTATCCCTTTTTCATCTTAACATAAATAGTCCAAAGGATACAATTGTATTCATAGATAGTTCTAATGGCAATAGGATTCCCTTTGTCAATTTATATATGAACAATAAATCAATAAGCGCTTCGGACGGTAGGGGTTTATTGATATATAGTTCATTAGAAGCATCAAAAATTGACACTATCAGTATAGAAGCATTAGGTTACTATACAAAAATACTAACAGGAGGTCTTTCGCTTGACACAATTAAATTACTACCACAAAGCATTCCACTTTCAGAAAAATATTCCGACGGTTTGAGTATAAAACTTTTGGTATATGAAATAATTGAATCTTTAAAAAACAATAATAGTACCTCGCCATACGTATTACAAGGATGTCAGCAAGAAGAACTCTTATTTAACAAATCAAATGTTTTTAATATTAGTAATGATTTTAAGGCATTCTGCTATCCTGTTTATTTCAAAAAACAACCCGATCCCTTCAAATTTAAATACACCAAGATTCAGTATCATAAAGATGAAACCTTTTTTTCAAAATTTGAACAAACCCCTTATGCGAGAGTCCGAAATCTTTATCCTGTGAATAGCATTTATGAATTGCTTATTTTAGATATATATCAAACATTCTATCATCGAGGAACATACGCATTTCCATTCCCTGTTATGGAGTCATTTTTACATTTTTTTTCAGCTTCTATCGAAAGAAAATTTGTTCAGAATAATGATACAATATATTTAATGAAATTTTATCAGAAAGAAGATGATTTTTCAAAAATCATTAATCAAATAGCAAACTCCAAACCTAAAAATCAAAATAAAGAAAGTTTTTTTTCAAGTGAGGTATTCGGGAGCGGGTCTAATTTGTTCATTTATTTCTCAACAAATACAAAAACTATTTTACAATATTCATTTATATACAATAGTAAAACAGATATTTCTAAGCATTTAAGTTATTCTACGGTTCAATATTCTTTTCTAAATAATTTTGTTTATCCCACGAAAGCATCTAAATGGGAAATTGAAATCTCAGAATTTCGAGATAAACCCGAAAAGAAATTTCGTATAGAGCATTATAATGAAGCGAAAATTGAACTTTCAAACCAAATTTTATCAGAAAAAATTATTCCTAAAATTGAATCAACTTCTCCGAAAGACAAACTATGGTAATAACCGATATGCATTATTTATATCCATTTTTATTGAGAATTCAAGTAAAGATAATAACCTGTTAATCTTTAACAGTATAACATTTTTTGTTTATACGTTTCGTTTATTTGCTTCAACTAAACATTGCCTTTTTGTATATACCTTTACACAAAAAGCTATGGCAAGTACATCTGAAACAGGTTATGCAAAAATGAGCCAACGCAGCAGTCAAACACATTGCCAGTCGCACCAGCCGTCACACCAGCCAAAACTTGTCAAAGAACGTGACTGCCCCGTCGCACGGCGGTCAGAAACGATGTAGCAAATTGAAAGGGAAATTGATAAAAAACGATGAAATCGAGTAGGTAAGGGGGAATCTCACCCCCAAACCTCTCACAGAACCGTGCTTGAACCTCTCGATTCACACGGCTCTTCACGGTGAGGCATTACAAGCCTTGCTCCTTACCCAAAATCATCGTCACCTAAGCAACTTGTTCTACAATAAAAAGCATCACCATGTGAAGCCCTTCGCTTGTGGGGTCATTACTCCCACTCTCTTGGATATGCTCGCTACTACGGCTTCATCTGCCACAATGCTGTACATCGCTACTTTTGGCGTTTCCCATACGGGTTCTCCGCTGTTTGGCTTTGCATTACAGCATTGCTTCTCCTGTTCCTTGAAAGAGCCCGAATAGAGTTCATGCCGTCTTTATGCCGTGCGGTGTGTAACCATAAGTCAGGTTTGCTGTTACACTCGGTCTCGCGGAGCGGCCGCCTCCTTGATTTTACCGCAGTAAATGTTATTTTCGACACCTCAATAACGGTTCGCTTGCGCTCAGTTCCTCTGTCCATACCATACAAAGCCTCGACAGAAAACGCCTGACTTTGCTTTAACCCTGACGCTCAGTACCACACCGTGAAAATGCAGCACCTCAGGGCGGTTTGATAAATCTGACTGTACAGCCTTTACCGATAGACCAATTGAAATGCACATTCTCCATGCAACCCAGCCAGTCAGTTCGCTCGACCTCCACAATTGCATAAGAGAATTTCATTACAATCCCTATCATCTCTCTCAAAGTTATGTTACCACTTCAAAGAACTTTTCCTATCTTCGTATCCTGTGGTAACGCAGGACACACAACCAGCCCATAACAAGGGGTGTAGCCAATGTGGGTTGATACTGGAACTTCGGAGCGGTTTCGCCCGCAGGTTCGTTTTCGTCGGGGGACGAAAACGTAACACGCTCTCCCACACTTGCCACACCCCCAGCCGTTGTGCTTAATACTAAAAAATCCTGCAACATGGATACAGAAATGAAATTAGAAGATTTAGGATATAACAACAGACTTGAAAAATTCAGGATAGAGCAAAAACTTGAGAGCTTTGAAATAGGAAGAATTATATCAGAACATAAAGAGAGATATATCGTTAAGACTGCAACGACTGAATTTGAATCTGAGATTACTGGCAATATGCGATTTTCAGCTAATAGTCGTGAAGATTATCCTGCTGTTGGCGATTGGGTTGCATTGACAACGCATGATTCAAATTTTGCAGTAATTCATAAAATATTACCAAGATTTTCAATTATTAAGCGTCAGGCGGTTGGACAATTTGGAGAGATTCAAATAATAGCCACCAATATTGATTACGCTTTTTTAGTTCAAGCTGCTGACAGAGACTTTAATATCAATAGACTTGAAAGGTATATGACTATTTGTTATTCATCGAATGTAAGCCCTATAATTTTGCTTAGTAAAACTGACCTTATAGATGAGCAACAAATTTATGAAATACTTGAAAGTATTAAATTACGGATTAAAGATGTTCCGATTATTGCGTTAAGTAATGAGACTCAAAACGGATACGAAGCGATAAAAAGGATAATTGAAAAAGGAAAGACTTATTGTATGTTAGGCTCTTCGGGAGTTGGAAAATCTACTTTATTGAATAACCTATCTGGTAGAAGCATAATGAGAACGGATGCAATTAGCCAAAGTACAAACAAAGGTCGACACGTTACAAGTCATAGAGAATTAGTTGTTCTTGAAAATGGTGGAATATTGATTGACAACCCAGGAATGAGAGAAGTAGGAATTGCAGACACAACAACAGGATTAGAAACTACTTTTGATATGATTGTCAGTCTTTCTCAAAAGTGTAAATACAAAGATTGTACACACACCAATGGGATAGGTTGTTCAGTTCTTGAAGCGGTTGAAAAAGGCGAAATTGAAAAAAGCACCTATGAAAATTATCTACGATTAGAACGAGAAAAGGCTCATTTTGAATCAACAGTTGAAGAGCGACGTAAGAATGATAAAGCATTTGGGAAAATGATTAAGAATTATAAAAAAGACATGAATAAAAACAAGTACTAAGCACAACACACGGTATATTTTACGCCCCACTTTTTGGCTGATTAGGTTACCTTTAGTTTCAATTGGTCATTTTAACGTGGGATAAATCCGTTGCTTCGGGCGACGGGGCGCAAACATACCGCCATCCGTTAGCGCCAATACTGATTGAAAATCTGGGAAATGCTAGCCTAGCGGCAGTCTGTCAAAAGATTTGAATTTGTAGCCTAGATTTAGATTTATCACCTTGAATTCTGAAAATCTCGCCTTGATT
>Ga0265295_1006850_pt1 | contig 13519 bp, 8 predicted proteins | sample Munlansysbiofilm_FD_192503 | JGI IMG/M metagenome (GOLD analysis project Ga0265295, IMG submission 192503) | Leachate microbial communities from a municipal landfill in Southern Ontario, Canada - Methane capture system biofilm | ecosystem: Engineered > Solid waste > Landfill > Unclassified ... | reverse complement strand
TCACCACAAAGGGGTCAGTTGAGGAGAATAATACACAATCCTTCCGCGATACAGTACGCGCGTTTGAACGGCAATACCTTGAGTCCGTGCTGATGATGCATGATGGAAACCTCAGCCAGACAGCACATTACCTTCAAATGGACAAGAGTAATTTAAGCAAAAAGATCAGCGCTTTAGGGATCAGCTTAGCGCGTAATTAGTACCCCCTCAACCATAATTATCGCATCAAATAATCACCGGCTTGTGGTATTTTCTACCACGGCCGGTTTCTTTCTTTACTGACATAACTATATGTAGGATAGGCAAATAGGGGCAATTGGAAGCTTTGGCTTCAATCGTGCATTTAATACTGGCATATAGTGTGGCATATCGATGCGGTTCAAGGCGCAAATCAAGCAGATTACTTAAGGATGGGTTGTGCAGGGTCCAGGGCAGGATTCAGGATCTGTAGGCTGGTTCCTGAAGGGTAAATCGGAAGGTTGTGGGATCTGTAGGCTATAGGCTAAGCAACTGGGCTATTGTAAGGAATCTGTAGGCTCAGGGTTCGGGATTTTGGCGATCCCGATCCTGATGCTAGTATGGATCTGCAGGCGGGACTTCAAGCAATGCTTGAGGTTTTTCAAGGGCTACATATAGATCAAAGGCTTTTATGAATGGGCATGGGAAGACCCGGGTAATGATACCCGGGTCTTATTTCCTACCCGTAACGTAGCATTCCGATGCTACGAAACCCAGGCGTTAAAGCGACTGCCTTCCCGTAACGTAGCATTCCGATGCTACGAAACATAAACGGTACAGCGACTGCCTGAAAAGCAGGGACACTCGCCTGAAGCGCCTTTTCCCACGCGGATTACACGGATTGCACGGATTTTCAGCAGTAGTTGGGTATTGGCTTGCCGTGGTCCCCATAGGATTGCAGACGTCTCGTCTGCAAAAGCAGCGCAGCTGCTTATTTTTCTCGGCCTTCGGCCTCGTTCGACACGGGACGTGTCGAATCCTATCCCAGCGTCGGGACAGTGCGACCCTCCTCGAATCCTATCTCTTACTCCCTGCTTTACCGCTAGTTCAGCACTACATCAGCCCATAATACTCCCTTGCCATGCGGAGATCATGGGGTGATATAGTGCTGAAATAGGGGCAATGCATCGGGTGTGGAAGCGTCATCCTGACGCTTGATACGAAAGGGAAAAATCACGAATTGACACAAATAGCGAATGGTGTACGCTGTAATGCTGCCTCGCTTTTGTTTGAAGGATGCTCCCGGGAATGCCTGTAATCCTCTTATGCTTCAGCCTGAAGCTTCCACACTCAAGCTTTGTGATGAAGCTTTCTCATTATGGCAAGCAGAAGCCCACGCCGGCCGTTGGCAAAAAAAGTATTTGACATAATACGGCTTTTCTTAGCTTGTGAACAGACAGGGAAAACTGTTTAAAAGCAATGTATAAATAGGAGTGAAGCGTATGAGGTTGGACAAGCGTCGCCTTATCCTGTTGCTGTTGATGGTCTTTATTATCGGTGTAACGCTGATTACAGCCCAACAACAGGAGAACAGAGATGAAAACGTAGTACAGGATTTTCAAGTAAGTGATGTTCCTGCCGATGATGGCAGCGGATTGATGCTATCCTGGAAGCCTTTGGACCGCAGCAAGCGTGTAATTGAATACCGTGTTTATCGCGGAGTAAGCCCAGACCAGTTGTTCTTCCTGGAATCCATCCAGGTGAATCCGAAAAGTGGCGTAGCTTCCGATGTGATGTATTATTATGACAATTCTGCCAGTGAGATATCCGATGTCACTTTCCCCTCCAAGTTAAAACGGGAAAAGGGGCAACCTGATGATGGCATTCTTTTTGATAAGCCTCCCCGGGATTTCAAATTCACAGCTCAATTAATGGACGATTTTCAGGTAATATCTCTTGCCAAGCGCAATGATTACTATTTCAAGAGTAAAGAGATCATTGAGGATCCTGAGACTGCAGACAGTTATGCAGGTCTGAAGGCGAATCAGCAGACTCTTTTGGGGATGCTGAAACCTGGGAATACATACTATTATGCCGTATTGGCAAAAGATGAGCGCAACCGCATGCTTCCCCATACCGAAGTCATATCCGGTATCCCGATGCCCAATGCTCCCGATCCTTCTCCTGCTTTGTACAGTGTAGTTTTACAAGATCTTCAGGAATTGCGATTTGAATGGGAATATCCTCTATATAAGGATGCTCTGGCGCAATACAACATTTTACAGGTGCCCGAGATGACAGAGGAAGCCTGGAACGAATTGCTCAAGGATCCAGAGGCGGTCAAGCAGCAAGCCATAGTTGTCACCTCCGGTCAGGTTGGTGGTGGTTCTTTACCAAATTACACTACTGTACCAGTGGGCGCAAACATACAGAGCTATAGCAATGCCCGGTTTGTGCTTGAATTGACCGATTACTACGGAGCTGCTTCGCTTTCCCCCATCTCTACTCCCAGAGTTTTAAATAGTGATGCTTTGCCCAGAAAAACAGATTACTGGGTGGAAGACAAGCCCAATGACAAAGGGGATAGGCTGACTGTGGTTTGGGATAACCCGATCATATTTGTGGTAAACACAACGGTCATGAACAAGGACAATACCAAACTGCGCATCAACTATCAGCAAAATCAGACTGAGAATCAGAAAGTAAAGAACATCTGGTTTGAGTTTAGCGATCCTGAAAGTGGTGAAGTAATCGAAAAAATCAAAGAATTCTATCAGGATGATAGTGTTGTGTTGAAATTGCCTGCAGGCTATGATTTTAAAAAGGGCCTGAAAGTGGCGATAACAATGGAAGGCGAACCAGAAATACCTTCGGATTATGTGATCGAGCAAAACCTGGAATATGATACCTCAATGATGTCACTGCTGCCTGGCAAGGCTTTGTATCGCAATGGCAAAGACGTTTCCAAGATTTTTAACATTGTATATCGCAAATACATGCAATCCCCAGCCTGGCGCCTGGTGATGCGCAACACATCTTTTGATAACTCCCTGGATGTAACGGTACCTTATGCCAGCATGGCTCAGAAACTGGTGCAAGGCATTGCCTATGCCGAAGGCGATTCCATGATCTTCCATATGGCATCCGGAGAGCGTAAGAGTCGCAAGCTGATTGCGGGCGAAAGCACAGCCCCACGCAGCCTGATGTCTCACGAGGTGGATTTTGTGTGGGATGCGCAGAATGAAGTGATGGTAAAAACCAGCCTCTTCAAAGAACCAGCCAAACGCATGCACGAAAAGGCGATCAAGGCTGCCGAAGAAGCAATTGCCGAATACGAAACTCAGAAAGCTAGCACAGAAGATCCCGAAGCAGTGGCCAATATCGAAGCTATGATTGCCAAAGAACAAGCCACAATCAATGCTTATACCAGCGATATTGTTGCTCAAGCAATGCAGTCAGGAAGCAATCGCAGCCGCCTGAAGCAGGTCTTGAAAGCTTATGACAGCTTCAGCCGCAGTCAGGCCTTTAGGGTGGTAAAGACTGATGCCCGAGGTCTTTTTGTGGAATCCGAACCTCAAATGGTGGATGGCAAATACACCTATATGATGCCGATCTCCAACTGGTTTGATACCAATAAGTTTGTCACATTGATTGCCACCATCCTCTTCTGCATCATCGTGGTGGTCTTCGTGAGCCTGTCCAAACGCGGCAAGGATCTTTATATCCGGCCAATTGCCGGGCTTCAGGAGATCGACAATGCCATTGGCCGCGCTACAGAGATGGGACGTCCGATGCTCTATTGCATGGGTCATGGCTCGCTCTCAGACGTGGCGACCATCGCCTCAATGGGTATCCTGAGTTTGGTGGCCAAGAAGGCTGCGGAATATGATACGAAGCTGATCGTACCGTGCTATGACTATATTGTGATGCCTATAGCTCAGGAAATCGTGCGGGAAGCTCACTATGCCGTGGGCCGTCCCGATACCTACGACCGCAACAATGTGTTCTATCTTACCAATGTTCAATTTGCCTATGTGGCAGGTGTGAATGGAATCATGGTCCGCGAACGTGCGGCAACGAACTTCTTTATGGGTTATTTCTCGGCGGAAGCGCTGTTGATGACGGAAACCGGAAACGCTGTGGGTGCTGTGCAGATCGCCGGTACCGATGCCGTGACGCAGATTCCCTTCTTCATCACGACCTGCCAGTACACCCTGATCGGCGAAGAGCTTTATGCCGCCAGCGCCTATCTGAACCGTGAGCCCATGCTTTTGGGAAACCTGAAAGCTCAGGACTATTTTAAGTTTGTAATCACCAGTATCGTACTTGTGGGAGCCATCCTTGCGTCGTTCGAGATTACTGGATTAACCCTTCTGTTACCAGAGAAATAAACGAGGTTTTCCATGAAGAAGACAATACCACTGCTAATAGTGATTCTGGGTGGACTGATATTCGTGGCCTGGGCATTCAGCCCACACTACATCATCCAGGAAGTATTCTACAATCAATTCTACCTGCCTTGGGTTTACGCCTCTTCAGGTTTTGCCATGCTTTTGGGTGTGATTTCACTCTCAATGATGCACTCCAACAAGATCAAACGGAAGGGACCCAAGTGGCAATACAGTTGGTTTTTCTTTGCCAGTTTTATCGTAACCACCCTGGCTGGGTTCATTGGCGGCACTCAAAAGGGCGGCCTGCTGATGTGGATGTTTGAAAACATGCAGATGCCGATGAGTGCTACGATGTTTTCACTTTTGGCCTTTTACATGGCTTCTGCAGCCTACAAGGCCTTCCGTGCCCGTAGCCCGGAAGCAACCGTGCTTTTGGTTGCGGCAATCGTGGTGATGCTGGCTCAGGTGCCTCTGGGAGTAAAGATCTCCAAGCACCTGCCTACAATTTCACAATGGATTTTGGACGTGCCAAATCTTGCCTCCAAACGCGGAATCGCACTGGGTGTGGGATTGGGCTCTGTGGCCACTTCCTTGAAAATCTTGCTTGGAATCGAACGCTCATATTTGGGCGGCGGTGATTGATAAAGGAGAGCGATAAAATGAATTTATTCGAAAGAATGCAAAAGCTGGATCGCCGCTGGATCTACATTGTGGTAGCCCTGGCGATTATCATTCCCCTGATGATTCCTTATGATTCGGACAACGTAACCACTCCGCCCACTGAAAACCTCTATCAGATGATTGATAGCATGGCTGGCCGTGAGGATCGCGCCATCCTGATGAGCTTCTATCACGATGCTGCCACAATGCCTGAGCTTTTCCCGATGGAAGTGGCTATCCTGCGCCATGCCTTTGAGCGTAATGTGAAAGTCTTTGCCCTCACCTGGTTCCCAGCCGGTGCACCGATCATCGATTACGCTATCAACAGCGTCAAAGAGGAGTTCCCCAATATCCAAAGTGGAGTGGACTATTGTAACTTTGGTTACAAACCTCAGGCCTTCGCCATGATCATGGGAATGGGTGATAACATCGCCAATGCCATGAATACTGATGCGGAAGGACGCAAGCTGGAAAACCTGCCGATAATGAAAGGCATAAATAACTACAGCGAAATGAACCTTGTGGTGGAGTTCTCCGGTTCTTCGGCTGGAATGACCTGGATCGTTTATGCGCGTCCCAAGTTTGGTTTGAATGTAGCCGTGGGCGTCACCGCTGTGATGGCGGCAGACCTCTATCCTTACCTGCAGTCTGGTCAGCTAATCGGAATGCTCTCCGGACTCAAGGGTGCTGCTGAATATGAGAAACTGGTGGATATCTTCGCCGCTTATAGAGATCCGGCAATTGATTATCGGGTGAATATGGATGAAGATGGCAAGAAAATCCTGCCAGGACGTCCCTTTGGCCGGGAGATTTTGGACGATGCATCCAGTTTGGAGCTTTCCAAGATCACGACCCAGACCAAAGCGAGGTTCAGTCACGAGCAGTTTGTGGCATTTTCCTCCAAATATCCGGAGCATCTGGCCCTGCTCAATAGTTTGCGCGAGGAAGAAGAAGGCAAAGCCGTGATTGATGTTACCAGGATCACTCCTGAAATGCGTGACCAAATGGGTGAATTCCTGTATCGGGAGTTGAATCAGCTTACCCGAAACACCCAATACAAGTTCAAGGTTGCCCGCATCGGAATGAATGCCCAAAGCGTTGCTCATATCATGATCATTGTGTTTATCCTGATTGGGAACATTGGTTATTTCATCCAGAAAGCCCGTGGGCAAAACGTGTAAGAGGAGGAAGAAATGAGTTTCGAATTGTTTAGCAATCTGGTGGGAGCTTTTTTCACGCTGTGCATCTTCTCCTTCCTTTACAAAGATAATCCCTTTTATCAAGCTGCGGAACAGATGCTGGTGGGTATTTCTCTGGGCTATGGCCTGGTCTTTACCTTCGAGCGTGTGTTCATGCCTTACGTGTATCAACCAATCATCATCAAACATCAGTTTGTGCTGATTATTCCCGCGATCCTGGGTATCCTGTACCTCTTTCGTTTCACCCGCAATCTGGCCTGGCTTTCCCGCTATCCCATCGCTTTCAATATGATGATGGTGGGTATGGGTGTGCCGATGGGTATGCATGCCAGCATCCTGGTGCAAATGCGCCAGGCTATGGTCCCCGTGGAAACCGTGAACCTTTTCCTGATCCTGTTGGGAACTGTTGCCGTCTTGCTATATTTCTTCTTCTCCAAAGCGCATAGTGGTGTATATGGGAAGTTTGTGAATGTGGGCAAGTGGTATATGATGATAGGCTTCGGTGCTTCCTTTGGGCTCACCGTTATGGCTCGTATTTCACTGTTGATCGGGCGTATTCAGTTCCTGGTCAATGATGTGTTTGGCCTGTTGAAATAAAGTTCAGAGTTTCTTCCCGGCGTGGATTCAAAATAGTTTCCACGCCGGGAGTATCTCTCTCTTTTGCGCAGGCAGGTTCAAAGCCCACTCAGCAACCTTACCCTACGGTACCGGGGAAAAAAATGAAAAAAGCTATATTGTGCACTATCCTGATGCTGGTCTTGCTTTCAGCAGGCGTGTTTGCCAATTCGGCAACGACCAGTCAACTTAATGATTTTACGGCATATGATATGCCAGATGATGATGGTAGCGGGATTATTCTGCGCTGGAAACCCCTTTCCAAAGAACACCGCATTATCAAATACAATATCTATCGTGGCGCAAGCCCGGATTCTCTGTTTCTGCTTACCTGGTTGGAGGTAGATCCCAAGATGGGCGTATTGGCTCCGTATCTGTATTATTATGATTCTGGAGATCAGCCTCTGATCGAGTTTGAAAGCTCACCGCTTAAGCTCAGAAAGGAAAAAGGTCAAGCAACTGACAGCCCTTTATATCAGAAGTTCCCGATCCGCGCTGACCTGCTTAGCTCCCTGCTGGATTCCTACTCCTTGCTGGCGATGACCAAGGGACGCACCCTGCATCACAAATCCAAAGAAATCCAGAAAGATGGCAAAGCCATGAGCGGTCTCAAACTGGTGCAAACTGACGGTATCTATGCCTTTCCCATGGCTGGAAACGCTTATTACTATAGCATTGCTGCCGTGAATGAACGGGGACAGGTTTTACCAGCTTCAGAAGTGGTGAAAGTAATCCCCGAGGACAATTCGCCGAGTAACAGTGCGATTTTGCACGCAGTCTATCTTTCGGACAAAGGCAGCTTCAACTTTGAGTGGATGCCTCCCACCGGCTCGGGGGATATTGCCGTCTGGCAAGCCTGGCTGATTCCCAAATCAATGATTGCAGACGATGGCAGCATCGCGGAAAACTGGCAGGATTCAGCCCTGTCCATCTTCGAAATCCCCAATATGTATGCCTCTTCCGTATATTATCATAGTCAGGATTTTCCTGCTTCCGAGCTTAACCTGGATAATTATCATGCTCTACTGAGCTATCGCGATTATAGTGATCAGATGGCAGTTGTGAGTGCAAAATCTTTCCGGGTTCTCAGCTCTGAAGAGCTACCTGTTTTGCCGGATTACCAGGTGATGGATAAGATCAATGACAAGGGCGATAACATTCTGGTATCATTTGGCAAACCCCTGGCCTATATCACCCTGGCCGAGTTTGCAAATCCCAAACACAAGAGTTTGAAAATCAACTATGATATCTCCAAAAACGAGAACTACACAGTAGATAAGGTGAAGTTTGTCTTCAGCACTCAGGATGGACAAAAGATCGGTGAAGTGATCGAGAACTATGTGGATCATCTGATTGAGCTCAAGCTTCCGCAAAACTTTCGGGATATCCGCAATCTGCATTCCGAAATCAGCGTTAAGCTCCTTAAATCCAAGGAGTATGAAGCTGAAACCGTAAGCCAGGATATTGTTTATAACGACTACTTCCGCAGATTCCAGGCCAGTGCAAACTATGTCAATGGTGTGGATATCAGCAAGCTGCACTTTGATGTGCTCAGCATGTCCCAATTGGATTTTGACTTTGTGCCGGGCATGCGTTCCAATGCTTTGACCCGAACTTATGATCACACTATTCCTTACGAGGATGCGGTGTTCAGTCCCATTGCCGGATATGATGAAGCCAGTAAGCGGTTTTTGTTTGATACTCGATTGGGAATTGCCGCTGATCCCGAAAATGGGCTGTATTTTGATGTCCCGCTTTACCGCAGTGCATTTAAACAAGAGATGGAAGAACGCAAGAACCGGATCACGGATTTGGAACAGCAGCTTGCTCAAAATCCAGACTCTGCCGAAGAACTATCAGCCGAGCTGGAAATGCTGAAAACAGAATGGGATTTTATTACCAGGCATCCAGCCTATCTGGAGGCAGAAAAGGCAGAAAGCGACAAGGATTGGCGCAAGATCATGCTCACCTGGCGTGAGAAAGCCATGCGCAGCTATCAATATCGCGTGCTGGCTACTGATACCAAGGCTGGATTTATAATCTCGGATGTTTTCACTGATGAGAATGGCGAGAACTGGTTTTATCCAATCTCGCAGTGGTTTGATTCCACCAAGTGGATGACCCTGTTTGCTACAATCCTGATGTTGATCTTGCTTTCCTATGCCATTTACATCTCCAAACGCAGGGAAGTCTATATCCGTCCAATTGCTGGTTTGGAAGAGATTGACAATTCCATCGGCCGTGCCACAGAGATGGGGCGCCCGGTGATGTTTGTTCCGGGCTGGGGTACTCTTGGTGATGTTTGCACCATTGCCAGCTTGATGATTCTGGCCCAGATTTCCAAGAAGACTGCGGAATATGACACCCGGCTAATCAATCCCCATTGTGACTATATGGTGCTGCCTCTGGCTCAAGAGATTATCAGCAATTCCTACAGTGAGATGGGACGTCCGGATGCTTACAATCAGAACGACATCTTCTTTGTGAGTTACGATCAATTCCCCTTCTGCGCAGGTGTGAATGGAATCACCATCCGGGAAAGAGTGGCAACTATCTTTTATATGGGTTTCTTCAATGCTGAAGCCTTGCTGCTTACCGAAACCGGCAACCAAACCGGAGCTATTCAGGTGGCGGCAACAGATGCCATCACTCAGGTGCCTTTCTTCATTACTACCTGCGATTTTACCCTGATCGGCGAAGAGTTCTATGCTGCAAGTGCCTATCTATCCCGCGATGCGGATATGATCAGCATGCTCAAAACGCAGGATTACTTCAAGCTCTTCATTGTGGCAGCGGTACTTTTGGGTGCTATCCTATCCACGTTCAATGTTAGCGAAGTAATCCACGCCTTCCCTCTGGAATAAGGAGTTAGCATGGTTAAGATTCCTACTTCAACCCTGAAACGCCTGCCGGTGTATCTCGAAGTATTGCGGCAGATGAAACGAGCGGGTTTGAAAGCAGTCTCTGCCACCAAGATATCGGTGTTTGCCGATGTGCATCAAACCCTGGTGCGCAAAGACCTTGCTTTTACCAATATCAGTCCCAGTAAAACAGGTTATGAAATCGCCCTTCTGCAGAGTTCCATCGAAGAGCTGCTGAATTGGAGCGACACCTCATCCAGTTTCCTGGTGGGAGTAGGGCATTTGGGCAGTGCGCTTCTGGGCTATCAAGAGTTCTCACAACGTGGATTGTCCATAGTGGCCGGGTTTGACAATGATCCTTCCCTGATCGGCACAGAAGTGCATGGAGTGCCGGTCTATTCTGCGCTTGACTTCACCGTTATGGCGCAGAAGCAAAAGATTCGGATTGGGATCATAACCGTGCCTCCAGAAGCGGCGCAATTGATTGCCGACATTATGGTGCACAGCGGCATCAAAGCGATCTGGAACTTCACTCCCCACAAGATCATTGTGCCCCCGGATATCATCGTGGAATACGTGGATATGTTTGCCTCTCTGGCAGTGTTATCCAGGAGACTTGCTGAACAACAATAGCTGAGAATTGATCCGGTAAGCAAGAATAATCCAGGGTGATTTTAGCTCATGGCTGAACTAAAATCACCCTAATCTTTTTAGCTTGTATGGTACGACCGCAAGCTCTTGTTAGCTTTTACCTAATATCTCAGAAATTGACTTCACCGAACCCAGCAGGGCAGAGGATTCATAAGGCAATACCACGGTTTTGTCACCCTTTTGAACGAGTCCTTCAAAGGCCTGGATGTATTTGAGTGCAATCTGATATTCTGCAGCGTTGATATTGAAGCCCTGGAGTGCTTCTGCAACCAGCAGGATGGCTTTCTTTTCCGCATCAGCAACTAGCAGGCGAGATTGTGCTTCACCTTCAGCACGGGTGATCTTGGCTTGACGTTCACCTTCGGCAACCCGAATCTGATATTCTCTTTCACCTTCTGCAGTGAGGATCTTGGCGCGTTTATCCCGTTCAGCCCGCATTTGTTTTTCCATGGCGTTGCGGATTTCTTCCGGAGGTTGGATTTCCTGAAGCTCCACGCGGTTCACCTTTACGCCCCATTTATCTGTAGCTTCATCCAGGATGTTGCGTAGCTTGGCATTGATGGAATCTCGGGAAGTAAAGGTGAGATCCAGAGTGAGTTCACCAATCACGTTACGCAGGGAAGTTTGGGTGAGCTTCTCAATGGCCTCGGGCAAGTTCCCGATCTCATAAACGGCTTTGTAGGGATCGGTAATCTGAAAATAGAGCAGAGCATTGATGTTCATTGAGACGTTATCTGCAGTAATCACGTTTTGACGGGGGAAGTCATAAACACTTTCACGCAGGTCAATGCGGTTTTCTACTCTCTGAGCTACAATCACCTGTCCCCGATAATCGGTTTTGTTGTAACGCCAATGGATGGGACGCATCTTATCAAAAATGGGTACTATGATATGGATGCCACTGTCCAGAGTCTTGAAATACTTGCCTAGTCTTTCAATGATAACCACTTCGGCTTGTCGCACCACGATCAGTCCTTTGGAGATGATGGCGATCACCAGAATGGCAATAACAATAACAAGGTACATCGATAACATGATTACCTCCATGTCATATTTATTACGGTCAGGATTTCTTTAGTTTAGATTCTTGGCAAGGGAAATATTTCGTTAGCGCTGCAAAAGCCAGGCAGATCCGCTTGGTAAGCATATCAAGATATAAAAGAAACCAGCCATTCATGCTTTGATTGGATGGTGTCACAAGCTTCAACAAGGATGCATGACAAGTGCATTTCTAAGGCATTCCCCCAAAAAAGTGAGCTTTTGTGTGGATAACTATGTGACATATACACATATAGGTATAGTAGATGTCCCAACAATTGAAATTGTAATTCCTTAATCCACGACTTATCCACATGATGACTACGGCAATCTGTATGGAACGGTGGGTTGTGTATGGTAGCAATCTGCTACGACACTAAATACATATCAAAATCCGTAGGTGGCAGAAATGATTCAATTCATTTATAACGGCTCACTTTCATGGCCTTGGCCCTGTACTTCGTATACAAATGCAAAGATTACATCCACATCCTGGCGCTTGGCTTCCCTAAGCTGCTACAGTACATCAAAAAGTACTGGGCAAAGCCCAAAGACTTTATCTTACTATAGGATCAGCGATGTTTTGAACACCTGCATAAGCAGGATCGTCCAGTACAAACGAAGGCATAGCATCGAAGAAAGACGAGATATTTGGCAATTGAAGATAAGGCTGGATTAAAAATGGGGGAATGCCAATCAGTTTCTCATTGACAGAAGAAGCTAGTATGATTGATTGACTTTTGGCGTGGAATAACCGAAATTAATGATGCGACTAAACGCTTGGAAAAGGCAACTGATCAGACCTTGGGAGTGTTAGGCGGATCATCTAGTTCTATTTTAGGGAATCAGGATGATGAAATTAGAAGACATTAAGGCAGGAGCCCTGATTCAGGGTATTGAACCGGGGGAAGTAGTGCGCATTGTCACCAGTGAACCTATTGGTGGAGATGCATACACCGTTTATTACAAGAAAAGCGATGGTTCTCTTCGGGAGCGCTTGATATATCGTTCTGATGAGGAAAACCTTTCCATTGCAGTTGCTGGTAGGCCCTGGACATTCGATGCTCCTGGCGCTGAGTTCAAGCTCGCAGTAGAAGCCAACCGGATCAACCTGGCATATCTGTTTGATCCCATGATGGCTGTTCACACCTCCAATGTAGAGCCCCTCCCGCATCAGATCACAGCAGTTTACGAATCACTGCTTCCCAGGCAACCCCTGCGCTATATCCTTGCTGATGATCCGGGAGCAGGGAAAACTATCATGGCAGGTCTGTATATGAGGGAGCTCATCATGCGGGCTGATGCCAGGCGGATACTGGTTATTGCTCCGGGTTCCTTGGTAGAGCAGTGGCAGGATGAAATGTACGAGAAGTTCGGTCTGGACTTTTTGATCTTTTCCCGAGCCATGCAGGAGCAATCGCACGGAGGCAATCCCTTTGTGGACTATGACTACATGATAGCCAGGATCGACATGGTCTCGCGTGACGAAGATCTGATCGAGAAAATCAAGCAAAGCTACTGGGACCTGGTGGTTATAGACGAAGCTCACAAATGCTCAGCCTCATGGTTCGGCAATGAGCTCAAGAAAACCAAACGCTACAGGCTGGCTGAAGAAGTAGGTGCCACCACCCGGCACCTATTGCTGATGACAGCTACTCCCCACAAGGGCAAGGATGAGGACTTCCAAACCTTTCTTGCCTTGCTCGATTCTGATCGTTTCTATGGGAAAACCAGAGACAGCGCTCATACGATTGATATCTCGGATCTCCTGCGCCGTATGGTGAAGGAAGATCTCCTCAAATTCGATGGTACCCGCCTCTTCCCAGAGAGGAAGGCTTATTCTGTGACCTATAAGCTGTCTGATCCTGAGGCAGAGCTATATCTTGCTGTCACAGAGTATGTGCGGGAAGAAATGAACAAAGCTGATCGTCTGACCGGGAAACAAAAAAACACTGTCGGCTTTGCCCTCACCATCCTGCAGAGGCGTCTGGCCTCAAGCCCCGAGGCTATATACCAATCCCTGAAAAGAAGATTGGACAAGCTCAATCGCAGGCTGGAGGAAGAGAAACTCATTCAGAGAGGCGAACTGATCAGACAGCAAAAAGATAAAAGCATTGAGCTCCCAGATGATTTTGATGACGAGGAC